>JAABUT010000108.1_pt1 | contig 149820 bp, 148 predicted proteins | sample 5559281 | NCBI WGS metagenome assembly JAABUT01 (sample SAMN10711880, study PRJNA513359) | rock metagenome | isolation source: Antarctica rocks | place: Antarctica: Victoria Land, Ricker Hills nord | collected 2016-01-04 | reverse complement strand
AACAACCCCAAGGGTTTGACTGGACAGCTTCATAGGGACAGGGATCCCATAACCTCGCCCTCGCCCGCTTGCCAACAAGATCCGAGGTGAAGCTGTTGATCTTTGCAACACCAACAGACGAAATCAATGAACAAGCAAAGAATTAACATGTCGGACATTTCTGTTTTTAGAATTAGCATAGGCTTCGTCTTTCGGGGGTTCAAGAAGCGGATGTTTTGGATACGTGAACTTCTTGTCTCATAGTGAAGAACCTTGGAATAGTGTAGGAGGTCAAACTATAGACAAATTGTGGTACTTTATCGAGTGTTGAGTACGGAGGTGTCTGGCGAAGCGATAGAAAGTAGGCAAGCTCGCATAACGGAGATCCCATCCAATTTGATCCTGGGCCGTTTCAGATCCCCGGCAGTCTTGCACCACGTGACATACTTCCATTAGCCTCTTTCTCTCTATCAACAAAAGGTTGCGTTTTGAACCAGGTTTCGAGTCGATCGTAGTAGTCGTGGCAGTGTCTTCTAGTGTGTCTCTCCCTCTGTTCCAATCCTACCAATCATATGTGTACTTTGCATATCCCACGCGCAACCGTTGCGCTTCCTGTGGAATCCAAAGCAGGCGGTGCAACTGCGGCACGGATCCTGCAAAGCCCACTTGCATCTTGTTGCCTAGATCTGCCCTGTCCAACTTTTGGCGATTCTTCCATCACCTCTCACAAAGATATATCTTTCCTCTCTAGCTTTCTCAATTGACTGTTGTACAAGTACATGCAAGCCATCCCACAATGTCTGAGCAAGAAGCCTTCACCCTCGTCACCCGGTCTAGCCATTCCAAGCTTTACGATGATTACGAAGAGCTTTATAGCGCCCACGCCTATGAGGGGTTGACGTCCATCATAGCTGCTATTCGCCGTCAATATCCTGAATTGTGTCTTACTGTTACGAGTTCTTATTCACCCGCACTCCTTCGGTTCGCCGCTGCAGGATATGCTTCTGCAGAATTGGACACCAAGACGGACTCAATTGAACGCTTTCGTGGTTACTACCCAGGCGATCCGCGTCTTGGAATCCCCGAGCAGCTTGTCGAGGGTAGAGCTTTTGCCAAGTACCACTACCGATGGGGTACCGAGGATTTTATCCTATACATCATCCAGACGGGAGCTTCTGTCATGAATTATATACTCAAGGAACCTACCGGAGGCGAAACTATACTGTCGAACAGTAGCGTCACCGATGCATTGATGAAGGCCGTGGGTAGATGGCAATATCCCAAAGACGACGAATACGTCTTCGTGTATGATGGCTATTGGAGGGCAAGCAAGGAGCTGTGGAACGAAGTCCAAAAGGCTGATTGGAATGATGTGATTCTGAATGAGGATATGAAGACAACATTGGTGGAACTCATGAAAAAGTTCTTCGATAGTGGGCTCTTTTCTTCCTAGTGGAAAGTGTGTGTGGCGCGTACTAACATTTAGTAGGCGAAGATATCTATAAAGACCTCGGAGTTCCCTGGAAGGTTCGCAATTTCGATTTCACCAGATTTCCCAATGGAAATTCCTCTACTAGAAACTAGATAACAACCGAACCAAAGCTGACGTATTCTTGCTAGCGAGGTGTGATATTTCATGGTCCTGCCGGTAACTATTTACTTTGTTCTCTTCTGAAGGGTACCAATCACTCATCTTGGATTAGGTAATGGAAAAACTGTCTCGATCAAAGGTGGGCATGAATCTATATTGGTGGAACAGCGATTATGTTAATTGGAACCTATAGCACTTATGCACTCCCTTTCCACCCTACAGAGGCGTTCCATACCCGCTCTTTATGTCAAGAGTGCACCACAGACATGGGATATCCGAAGCATCTTTGTGCAAGCTCGATATATGGCGCCCTGCATGCTCATCTTAGAGGACATTGATACCATTGTAACGCCCAGCAGCCGAAGCTACTTCTTCAATGAGGTGGACGGCTTGGAGAACAACGACGGGATCTTTATGGTAGCTAGTACAAACCATCTGGATCAATTGGACCCTGGCTTGTCAAGCCGTCCGTCTCGTTTCGACAGGAAATATTTATTCCCATTGCCTTCCGACGAGGAAAGGGTCCTGTACTGCAACTACTGGAGGGAGAAGCTCAAGGGTAAACCCAGCATCCTCTTCCCAAAGAAACTCTGCATCGCCATTGCAGGCATCACGCAAGATTTCAGTTTCGCCTATCTCAAGGAAGCATTCGTCGCCACTCTCCTGAGCATCGCGGGTCATCGTTCTGAAGAAAGCGTACGCGGCGGTGGAGACGACCAAGATGGTGATCTTGACGATTACGAGCTGTGGCGAGAAATGAAAAAGCAAGTCGAAGCTCTCCGAAGGGACATGGGCAACAGCAGCAATGGCATTGAACATACTGTCACCTACGGTACCGACTCCACAATAACCGGTCCTGGTCCTAAACCAGTTTCCTGCTCCGAGATGATCCGACAAGCACACGACAAAAATGCCGGCTCTGTCATTGGGAACATCGTGTTCGGCAAGAGTCGCAAGTCTGAAAACTCAACCCTGCCCCTATTTGGCGAAGCTGGAGATATCGTGGATCGAGGTTCTATCAATTGGAATGGCTCCAAGATCACCTGATCATGGAATCTTTGTTAAGGACTCCGAATCGAGTCAAAAGGAGACATGCTGCTGATTGTTCGAGTAAGCCATCGGAGAGGACTGCTTGAGTTAAGCAATCGCTCCAGTGCCCTGTACGATTCATTCCATATCCTGAGTCTCTCGTCGCGAAAACACATTGATTTCATAGCGACGTTGAACGAATTTGGTTCAACTAAAATGTCACCATTTATCAAGTCAATATGCATGGATACATATATCAACGTGATCTCTAAGCTGAAACATCAATTGCGATAATTTGTTTGTTACTGATCAAATCCCACAATCGGACTACATTACATAAAGGAAGAAAAAAAAGTAACAATCTCTTCACGCGCCATGACCTCCGCTTGTCCATTTTTCTTCAAACCAGGCCTCGAACGCATCTTGCCCAAGCAATCCCCCCAAAACCATTACCATCATCACATCTGCAAATCTCCCAACCTACCTCATCACCGCCACCAACAGAGACGAAAGCCAAACACAAACAGCACCAACCATCCACGCCGAGCTTTAAACCTTGCCAGGTCTCGGCCAAGGTCTCACATCCCCCTACCTCCCCCACCACCACCCCCTCCACCATCACCATCGCCGTCCCAAACCGTCCCACCCTCCTCAGCCCCTCGCCACCCTCCCCACAGCACCCTAATCGTCGTCGATATCGACAGCCGCTTGCCCCACAGACCCCGCCACCGCCATCACCCACCCACAACCAAGTAAAATCCAAAAAGTTATCAATTCTTAGGAACAGAAAAATCCAACCGAAACTGTTACCAGTAGTCGGAATCAAGTACCAACCCACCTGAACTTTCATCGCCAACGCAGGAACCAGCAAGAAACCTCCGCCCCATTGCCTAACCACCTCCCTTCCCTGCAGACCTGATCTCCACGCGCACGTCTCCATCAATCACATCTGCTCGTCCAAACCATCGTTTCGTTGCTGCATGAATCCGCTGTGCGGGAAACCATCACGGTGGGCTTGTCCGCTGGCCGTATCGACGGCATGGTGGTGTGGCTATTGAGAATGGTGAGCTATGGATCTAGCAAGGCGATGCTGGAGTCTGTGATGCATGGGGAAGATGCGTTGGGAGCGGGAGGGGTTGGTTGGTTTGGCGGGTGAGTGGTGGGTGAGTTGGGGGGGTGGATGTGCGGACGGGTGTGGGGGGCGGTGGGGTTTGAGGGGGCGGGAGTTGGAGTGTGGGGTGATGGTTGTGTGTGTGTCTGTTCTGTCTGCGCTGGATTTTGTAACATGGGTTTACTTAAGGGGGTTCACGGTAAGATGATGCAGCGACGCGGGAGATTTGTTCCGGCGAATGCTTTCTCACAATTGGGGGGCGGCTCCGTGCTGAGGTAGATGCACGACTGTTGATTTTTCTTAGCAGCTTGGCCGACTGAATTAGCGAGATAGCATCAGATGTGATCAAGTCACCTGGTTCTTTCTGGTGAAATAAGCTTGACTTTTGAAGATTCATTCGAAGGTACCTAGGTCCAAATTAACCGTTACCTTACACAACGCACGCAATCCGACCATTTGCTCTACCGTCAGATTTTGAACGAACCTTTATCAGTTGTTAGGACCATCTCGAAGAGCCGAGGACCAACCACGCCGAAAAGAATCATGTAATCAGGGCTAGGTTTTTTTTGGGCTGGAAGGTCAGCGAGATTATGGAGCGATCGCAAGATAGGCGTGTCTCATTGTGTATTCCATGGCCATTATTAATGGGTCATCCAGGCCAGAAACCGCAAGCTTAGAAAAGTAACCCACCGTTATTCGAGCCCAGAGGCACTCACATGTACATCAGATGGACTTGGTTACAGTTTTTCTGGCCAATGACTAAATCTGTGTGACAGGGGCCACGCGTCGCTAATGGTTGGCCACGATGAGGTGAGTATTCTCTGTCCATGGTTCCCAAGGTACAGATACAGAAAGAAACATCAATGGCCATAAGGATCATCAGAGGGTTCCGGGAATCAAAATGATACCGTTGGCTAACAATCTCAGTCCAGGTGGGATTGGTACGCTTTGCCTCGCCGTAAGTCTGGCGTATTAGAGACTTTCATGAATATCAGATGCCGATGGCTCACGCAATGTGCATGATGCCTTGCCCAACTGTACAACCTGAAGAGTCAAAGGATACTAGGGAACTGTTCAGGGTAACCATATGATCCCAAAACAACGTCAGAACATCTGTATTGGGTTAAAACAAAAGAAGAGGGGTTTCCTATCCGAGAAGGACACTATCAGCCGCCCAATGTGAAAAGAAACCATCACTCATAAACCGCAGTGCTCAGGTTCTAATGTACTAGAGGTCGTCAATGTAGCCTCAGCTATAACATGAAATAGAAGATAAGAATAGTCCACTAGTAAGTCTTTATCATCAATCATCGAGCCCTGTCTGGGCAAAAGCGTAAAAGAAGTTGAGTCAATGAAAGACCAATAGGTTAGCCAGAATCTTAACCAAACATGCTGTTGATTCTTCCGCTTTCTTTAATATCGAAATGAGAATCTTACACCTTAGTCAAAAGCATCATAAACTAGGTTTTCTTTAGCAGTGCATTCAGTATGGAACTTACTTACTAGTATGCCGCTGCCTCTCTACTTTCACGCTCTGCAAATCTCCTAAATATAGAAACAGAATCGTACTCGTCACGGAAACTTCTCCTTGGCTGGTGCGCGTATATGGAGGAAATTTGGTGTACGGAGGATTTTCGGTGCGCGTAAATAAAGCAAATTTCATGCCTGGCTGTCGGGTATATAAAGTAGGGATAAAATTCCCCGACCTCACACAGAAATAATCATGGCCACCGCCATGAAGCTCACCCTGTTCATATCCGCTGGCTTGGCAGCCATGGCCTCAGCAACGTTGTTTGTCTGTCTCACCTTCACGTTCATCTTCCATCACCACTAACACATTCCTCGCAGCATGTAAACAGCGGCTGCGTCGTTGTCAACGACGAACCGGTCTGCCAAACCTGGAAACAAACCTCAGCCGTGCTCTATGGCGGAGGCGCAATAATCCCAAAGATCGGACTGATATAGTGAAACCTGGATGCACACTTGTCGCTATTTGGCCTATTGAGTACGATGACGTCTTCTACGGAGCCGACAACTGCCTGTACGATGCTGGTGGTAGGTTCATGCACATCTCTGAGTTGACTGGTTAGTCCCTACCTAAACGATTTCTGACTATTCTCTGTTTGCTTCAGGCAATAGCATTCAAGACCTTTGCTGTACTACGGCAGGGACGTACAATCCCGAAGTGATCAATCCTTACCTGTGATGATTCCTGGAACAAAGGTTCGCAGACTCGCCATCTCAGCAAAGTTCTGGAGGGAATGGTAGTAGTATTCTATTTCCAGCATTGAGAGGCCATGACCTTCAGTACCTTTCTTTACTTAGCTGTCGTAAGACTGTTACCTGCCTGTTATAGCTGCCCGTATTGGTATCAATGCATTCCCTATAGGAAGGAGTCATACTTGCGCCGTTTGTCCTCTCCAAGTAATCGAATCCATACTGTATCAACCAATGATGGAGAAGGGACGTACGATCATAGAAAGGGTGTGCGTCTATTGGTTCCCATACGAACAACAGTAAGCTAGCCACAGGCTTTGATAATAGATGTTATGCGTCCACTTTCTTCATGTGACTTTCAACGTTCGTGGCGAGTTAGACCGAGTTCTTGAAGAGGTCTTGAAGAGGTGGAAATCGTAGAACACTAAACCCAGATGAATGCACTCTTGAGGCTTTCGAGAGTGAAAGTTGTAGTTATGAGCTGACGAAAAGTGTAGGCCTGGAGGACGTTTGCGCGCGCTCTAAAGGCATTTGCGCGCTTAATTTCACAGCCTGAGCCTAAAGCGGTTACTCTATCTAGCCCATCATATTCATCACCTGACGGGATTGTCCTTGATCTTAAGGTACAGTCAGCGTGATTCAAGACGTAGTTCCCCTTTGCCTCACGACCACGTATGTTTGATTCGGTCTGATGAGGAAAAGAGCAGCCAGCTACTGTCCCAATTGTAGGACTGACTAACAGCCATGGGCCAAAGCTACTCATTGCCATTCTTCCAGCTTTGAAATTATGATATATGGTCGAGGGGTGATGCCGCTCAAGTGAAGTGCCACCAAATTGAATATAGATCCTAGTATTGCCCTAACCCGTGTTTGGAACTGAAGAGTTGTGAATGAATCCCTTGTCAGAAAGACCACTGATCAAGAATGCCCTCGCACAGCGCTTTCGAACTTACAGTCCTCATCCTCTAGTTATAGCTGTCATCTCTGACATTCACACCGGTCGAAGGTCGTCATGGAGCTAACCTACGTCAATGTCGGGCTGATCTCGAAGCTGTTGGTTTTCTCAATCCTCGGATTTGCAGCGGTGAGTTCTAGAGCGTGGCTTGAGCGCACCTTACTAAACTTTCACAGTACATCATTGGTACTGCAACGTACAACTTGTATGCCAGTCCTTTAGCTCAATTTCCTGGACCAAAAGCCTGGGCGTGCTCTCGCATACCGTATGTGCTAGCACTTCAGAGGGGTGACCTAGTCCATCGGATTAAAGCACTCCATGATCAATATGGTGAGGTGGTCCGAATCGCTCCAGATGAGCTATCTTTCGTCAGTGGAAAAGCATTTTCGGATATCTATGGCAATAAAGACTTCCAGAAGAATCCCATCTGGATACGCCCTCAGGTCAACGGGTTTCACTCGATCCATGGCGCCAATGATACTGATCACGTCCGTTTCCGGCGGTTGTTCTCCCACGCTTTTTCTGACAAGGCTCGCCGGCTACAAGAACCCATCTTACAATCATATGTGGATCTCTTGATGAACCGCCTTGATGAGAAAGTCCCGGCTTCGGCTACTTCCAAAGCAGTAATCGACGTTGGGCAGTGGTACAACTTCGTTACGTTCGACATCATGGGTGACCTATGCTTTGGCGAATCTTTCCACTGCCTTGAAGAATCTCACTATCATCCTTGGGTGACTATTCTCTTTTCAAGCTTCAAAGCTGCCGCTCTGTTCGCTTCCTGCAAATATTTGCCCGGCATGGATCGTGTCTTGCGTCTAATGTTACCCAAAAGCGTGACGCAAAAGCGACGTGATCACTTCGACATGATCAAGGCCAGAGTTGACCGTAGGCTCGAACAGCGCGGAACAGACCAGAAAAACATCGATTTCATGGCCTACATCCTACGCTTCAACGATGAAAAGGGCATGACGATACCAGAGATTGAAGCGACATTTCCGTTTGTCATCGTAGCGGGTAGCGAGACGACTGCTACCGCACTTGCGGGTATCACGAATTGCTTGGTCAATCATCCAGAGACTCTTCAAAAACTGGTCGACGAACTCCGCGGTTCTTTTGCACATCCGGCAGACATGACGTTTGAAGCAATCAGTAAACTCCCATATCTCGGTGCTGTCATTGACGAAGGCCTTCGTATCTGTGCACCTGTAGCTCTTGGCTCTCCTCGCGCAGTTCCAGTCGGTGGTGGCACCATTGACGGGCACTGGCTTCCTGGCGGTGTAAGTCTTTATTCTGTACCCCCTGGATCGCTTCTTTGCAACCTTTTATTTCTTCGTGTCTCCTTCCTACTCAGACCTTCCTTCCCGTATCTCGCTGATGCTACGTCTCCTGCTTCCGAGTCCTTCGCTTCCCGTGATTCCGATTTCCCACGTCACTAGTACTTACTAACATCTCTTCCCAAGACCCAAGTTCTCGCCTCTCACTACGCCGCCTTCCGCTCCCCCATCAACTTCCCTGCCTTCCCCGACACCTTCTACCCCTCCCGCTGGCTTCCCCCCAACGCCCACGTCTCTCAAACCTCAGCCTTCCACCCCTTCTCCCTCGGTCCACGCAACTGCATCGGCCGCAAGCTGGCCTATCTGGAAATGCGCCTCATCCTCGCGCGGCTGCTGTGGCACTTTGACATTGAACGCGAGGGCCGCGCGTGGGAGTGGGAGGAGCAGAAGACGTGGATTTTGTGGGAGAAGAGGGGGGTGGTTGTGGGTATGAAGCGGAGAGCTGGGGGGTGATTGGGGTTGGTTTCCGAAGACTGCCTAGGGTTGTGGGCGACTTGCAATCTTCCAAAGAGCAGAACTGTCTCAAGCCCACTTTAGATATCTGTCGGTGGTCGGCTTGAGGAGGACGTGAGACGTTGAGAGATTTATGATTGCAGGATATGGCTTTCTTGAAAGGGAGATAAATTCGGTGCTCCGAGGCTCAGGTATCTGTCAGTGGTTAGCCGGAAGGGCTTTGAAATATTGAGAGAACTATGATGGCTTCTTAGGCACATCACTTGCTCTAACAAACAAAATTTCTCCTCGTGCAACACTCGCTTCTTGAAGTACTCTCGACTTTCGCTTCCTCTCCGCCCTTGATGAAAAGCTAACAACAGCCCCTCATTGTCATCCAACAATACCCTGACCCAGCTCTCCCAACCCATCCCCAATCAAACCCTTCAAGCGCCACCCCACAGTTCCCGGAGATCCAGCACCGCAATTAGGACTGTTTTTTTTTTCCATCGCGAAAGAACTCTGCAGAGGGGGACCCCAAAATGACCAAAACACCACACCTCCACGCAAAGGCCAAAAGATGTCCCACAACCCACTTCTACGCACCCCCCCACAACTCCCGAGGCGAGATCTCTAATCCCCAAAACCTATTTGTATATATATATCCCCAAACACCATTAACCCCCCCCCCCCCCCTCCCTTTTTTTACATCTCCACCACCCACCCACCCACCTCCCTCTCAACCCATCCCCCACACATCCAAACCCCAGCACACCAAACCCTCTACCCATATCACAGTCCGCCAAACAACGCTTTACCCCCCAAGTCTCACACCCCAAATCCATCTCCCCAAACCACTCCTGCGGCTTTTGGCTTTCCTGCGTTTGTAGGGCTATGCACTCTCCCCCAATCAATCAATCAATCCCCTTGGTCGAACCCCGCTGATGGGATGATTTCGGTGTGCTGTATGTAGCCATTTTTTTGAGCCCTTTTTGCGCGGGGGAAGGGAGGGAGAGGAGTGGGGTTTAGTGGTGGGGGTTAAGGAAGTAATTTTGGGTTTGAAGAAAAGGGGGGAGATGAGTGCTGGGGAAGCTCGAGTTGTGGGGGGGGGGGAAGGGAGGGGGGTGGACGGTGGGAAGGGAAGGGAAGGGGGATTGGTTCCGGTTACCGGAATCATTGCGGGCCCACGGCACGGCCACGCACAGAACTCGCGCAAGCATGATTCGGCAAGGACTTTGCTGTTCGTGAAGAGGGGTAGTTCATGTGCGAGAGAGGGGGCTTCTCGCGTTTGGGTGAGGGTCTTGGTGGGTTGGATGGGTTGGAGGGGTTGGAGGGGTGAGGGATCATGGGATTTTTGTGGGTTAGAGGGAAAATGAGGAGGGATATGAAGAGGGGAGAGTAAGGCGGTAGATTGTTTGAGCGGTGGTGGTAGCAATTAATATCTGTAACAATTGACGAGAGCGCAGAAAGATGTTTGCGAGTGAGATAGTCGATACTGGGTGTAGAATGTCCACACCGACTGCTTAGCTTCGGAAGCCTGCCAACAAGAAAATATAATGCCAAACAAGAATAACTCTTCTACATACGACCATAGACACAGGAGAAATGGGCATCCCGTCCGCTCTGCCATACACAAGCCTGTGATCGGAAGATTAGTAGTTGGGTCGGTGACGACCAGCGAATCCCTTCTGTTGTATGTTTTTGATTTTTTAATTCGTTCAGACCCTTATGGAAAGGTAGATGAAGAATTCTTGGTGACCAGGTGGAGAACTCACAACATAATTTCAAGGTCCATCGAAGCGAAGGAGCAAGGATTCGCGGAGTTGGATGTAGGTCGCGTTATAGTCGTTGGAGACTTATATTATATTAGGTTCGATTCCTAACAGCGCTGGTACAATGGTGTTGTGGTTGTTTTTCTTCTTTGTTATCACCTACCTGGACTGGCATCATAAAGATTGAATGGGTGGATAACCCTGCTGATGAGCTTGTCATGCCGCTGGGGTTGGTCGGACGTTCGCGTATGGGAGTAGCCGTGGACATGGAACGGGCATGAGCCGCCAGCGCACTTTGCATGTTAGAACAATGGAATTGATGCAGGGCACGATTGGCTTTGATAATACGAGGCATAGGTTGCCATGAACATGCGGGTCGTTTTCGGTTTTGGATCTTGAAATATTTCTTGCAGAAGGGGCTGTGTTTGTCCAGAAGTCAGGATACTGAGCATTGTTTTCTGAACTTCTAGAACCGAGAGCTTTCCGACGCCAACCCGAGTAAATCCTCTCTCACATTGGCGAGAACTCTGCGTTTAGTACATTCAAAGAGAAAACGGGTAATCAACCGCAGCAGCAGCAGCAGCAGATACGAGAATCTCATATGCAACGAAAACAAACTGGATACCAACCATTTCCCACAGTCATTGAAAAAGAACATGCTTAAACGACAATCAAACCAGAAACGCAATGCACGACGATAACGGTACTACATGGACGATAACATCGACCCCAGCATGCGAAAAGTCAAAGCTGCAGTAGATGGAATGCATGGCAAGATGATGCCAAGGGTAAGAAACGGTATGCGAGGCTGGCCGGGGAGGGGGGGTTGCGGTTGCGGATTAGATTAGATCCAACCAAGGCCTTTGCTCACGAAAGATTTATTGCAAGTAGGTAGGCAAGAGGTACCTAGTTCAGACGGAGAAGTGGGTTCCCGGTGTTATGCAAGTATGGAGGAGGAGGAGGAGGAGGAGGAGGAGGAGAAGGAGCAGGAGGGAGGAGGATGGTGGTGGTGTGTTTTGGTGGGTATGGTAGAGAATAGAGAGAGGACCGATTGGTGTTGCTCATACCAATCATTCTCCATCTCACCCATACATACCGCACAACCACAACCAGCCTTACCGCATCACACCACCACCACCACCACCACCATCATCAATCCCCACATCCCCATCCCCACCACACGCCCCCGCGTCACACCAAACGCCCCCCTTCCCAATCAGGAAATCCCCTAGAAGGGTCCCTCAGCCAGCCAGCCAGCTGAGCTTTCCACCGCCAATTCCCCAACCAAAACCAAAACCAAACCAAACCAAAACCAACCCAACCCAAACCAACCCAACCCAACCCAAAACCAAACCAAGGCAAATCGCCAACGACGAGACCCACCTCAGCTTTTTTCGTTTCTGGTGGCTTGTGATAGTACCGACCTTTCATGATGAACTTAAGTCGTCCGTAAACCATAGGTAGCGACTAATCCCATCTCCACCGCGCCCCCCCCTCCAAAGACCTCCGCAAAGACCTCCGCAGTATTCCGTACGGTTTTCATGGTCACATACCTACCTACCTACCTACCTACCAACCTACCTACCTAAACCAACCCAAACCAAACCTAACCCACCACCATCAACATAACCAGCGCACTTACAAAACCCCACCCCCAAAAAACCAAAGATTCCCACAATCCATCCATCCCATCCCACCATCCCTCCCTAAACCTTCTAGCCCCCCCTGCACCTTCTAGCCCCCCTAGCGCCTTCTAGCCCCCCCATAGCGCCTTCTAGCGCCTTAACTCTTACCTACCTTACCTTTACATAAAGTATTACGTAATGTAGCCAGCCCATTTTCTAGGTCGATCCCTGTTTTCGAGCCAAGAAAAAACAAAAAGCAAAGGTGTGGAGGTTCGGAGATCGGCTTTGACGCCAGAAGGAAGGAAGGTTATGTGGTTGGGGGGATGATCGCGGGTTGGGTGTGTGAGATTGGAGATTGGAGATGAGATTTTGGTGCCCGGGGGGGGTGGGAGGGGTGTTAGCGGGGTGGGGATGGGGATGGGGATGGGGATGGGGATTTTTTGTGGTGAGACGGGCGGTTGGTTGAATTGCGAAATGAATACTCATGGGGTGGGAGAAGGATGGGGTTTAAGGTGATGGATGGTGATTCGCAACCCGTCTAATAGATAAAAATATGCGAAGATACAGTACTCGTGAGCGTAGAAAGTCTATATGCATCCCAAGCCAGCCCTGCCACCACCCGAGTCTATAGTTGTTGTGTTTTTGTACAGATTAAGAAAAACATAACCACCTACTGTAGCTTAAAAAAGATAAAAGAAAAAGCGAGTGTTCATGCCATCTATGCCGCAAAACGCCCGGCATGCTCTCTGCTCAAGCATCAATAATCATACAAAATCATCCATCATGCCCTCATGCCCTCAATCATCACCCTCTCACCCAAAGATGACTTCCCTCCCCATCTCCCTCGCAACGTCCCTCCACTCAATCTCGCCGTGGCCGGCGTCGCTGCGCCGCCAGACTTCCTCGCACACCTCCCACGCCGTAACGATGTTGTTCATACCCTGGCGCGTCTCCAAATGCCGGAACACCGTTCGTGCGACGTTGCGGTCGACGTCTTCGACGGCTTCACAGGCCGCCGTGAAAAGAGGCCAGACCAGGGCGGCCATGGGGCCACTGAAGATGACGACGCGGAGGCAGGCTTGGAGGGCTTGCTTGGTGGGAGTTTGGACTTTGGGGGATGTGCGGGCGTGGGAGAGAACGGTGCGGTAGAGGAAGATGAAGCTCGCTTGCCGGTGGGCCTCGGCGTTGTTGAGGATCGACTGCAAGCGAGAATCATCTGCGGGGTTTTCCGTCGTCACTACCGATGCTGGGATCTTTGGGACCCATTGGTGCAGCGCCAGGTCGATGCTGGAGGTGTTGGTTTCGAAATCAGATCGCATGTTGTTGGCTTTGTCGTGGCCAGGGCTGGCCATCTCTTCCTTGTCCAGGTTACGCTTGACGTCGACCAAGCTTGCCAGTCGATGTATGATGGGCCATAGGTCTGCGACAAGCCCGAAGAGCGTGTCGACTGCCGTCATAGCGGAGCGATCGTGAATCGAATGAAATTCCTGTGGGCTCGGGATGAGGATCGTTCCGGACATGGGGGAGGAGCCAAAGGAGAGGGCTGAAGCAACGTCAAAATAGCGAAAGGCTCGTTCAAGAAAAGCGCTGGTAGGGCCGCGCTTGCCCCTTCTTTCTCTCATAATTGACAAGGCGCCTCGTAAGTGACTATTCAGCACCGTTGAGGAGCCGCTTCGCACAATCTATAAATGAGTTAATTCCACTTTCAATATAGTCTTTGGTTTGACACACCTCATAATACAACAATAGAATAATGACAGCAAGGACTTCATCCCGATTTCCCTCGTCTTTGTGAGCAATTAAATTGGCTAATCCTTGCAAGGCCTTTGAATGGAGATCCAACGCTCTCTCTTCAACGTGCAGTCCACGATGCTCAAGATGAGCGCTTGAAATGGCGTAAATGGCGTTTAATAGAGGCGGGCTTTTCTGGGCCATTGGCAATACAAGCTGTCGAAAAGGGTTGCCCGAATCTTCTTTGAAAACAATCAGATGGCTCAAGACGTTGCAAAAGTGGTCGAGTAGGCCTCTTCGGGATTCTCGACTTGTGTATTCGGAAAAAGCGGGAACACTGAAATCATAAGGTGAGCCACCCGAGTTGGGTGACAAGAACGCACTCGTGGGATCTGGGTATGAGCTACTCCTGGACAAGGCCGATGCAGGTGCAAATATTTCCCTCGTAGTCGCTATATCTTCATCGTAAGGGTCCTTGGCAAACCCGTCCAACGGGTCCATCGCCAGCTGCTTCACGTCGCCCAGCTCCGGTGCACTATGCCTGGCATAGCTATCGAGGGCGTCGAACGGAGGCAACGGAGAGTTCATGTCGGTAAAAGTATCACTACCGCAGCTCGAGGCCGAGTCACTAAAGACCGAATGTGCGCTGTGGACCTCCCAATTCTCCGCGATTGCCGGCAACGAAGGTGTTGGTGAGGCGGAGAGGATCGAGGACCCCGAGCTCGAGTCCTGGCGCAGAGCTTGCAGCCTATCATGAAATCCCAAGTGCTGACCAGGCGCCGTTGTAGGGGGTCGCATGCCCATGTGCTCCGGGTTGGAGACAGTCCTCCTCCTCTTTCGGGGTTTGACTGGCTCGTACTCGCATCTTAGACCTCTTTCAAGGCACCGGTCACACTGCGGCCGCTCTTCGTTGCACTTCTTCTTCTTCTCTTTACTGTTGGCCCTGTTAGTATGATTGATCGAGTACGTAAGAATGATGGAGTGATTTACCAATGAACGCAACCTGTAGGCCACAACAAAGCATTGGTCAGTCCCAGTATGGATGATGGATGGCTTGCTTGAAGAGCGCCAACGACGGAACAAGACAAGAAGCTTACCAGCTCGAGAACGGCGTTTGGGGGTTTTGGCTGGCACAGGTCTGTGGTACAGCAACATCGTGAATGGAGCGCTATCAAACATGTGCTTGAACAAATACAGCGACGTCTAAGAGAATAGACGGCGGAGAAGAGCAATGGCAGAGTTGAAGCGGGAGAACGATGAGGATATAGAGGCGGCTTTTAATACAAAGTGAAGATCAACGCTGAGCGCTGATAGTGTCAACATAGCTTTCGAGTGATTATTTTCTAGGGCTTGATACACAGGGCTTGCACGGGCTAGGACCGAACGGGGGGGCGAACCAGGGTATGGTTATAGGCGCAGGAGCGATTACCGTTCAACGCAGTTATCTTTGGCCCTTGCGGGGTACATGGAATTGGGGTTGGAACTGTTAGAAGTCCGTGTGGCGCTAGAGATTTTGGGGAGGGAGGGAGGGGGAGGGGGGGGGGGGGGGGGGAAGGGAGGGTTGGTGAGTGTCGAGCATCGAGTGTGAGTAGTGGGCAAGTGACGAGTTACAGTTCGTAGTAAAAGTACGGTAGTCAGGGAGTAAGTAGTAAGGTAGGTAGTTGGGACGGAGTACCACAGTTAGTGCTAGGTGGGTGTATGCGGACATGAGAGAGAGAGAGAGACGATGGATGACCACAAGCACCCCCCCTCCCCCATGTCCATGTCCATGTCCGAGTATTCTCGTCCTGTCAGGGTCAGAGTCCGGGAACGTCATCGGGGTTGCGATATCCACTTCGATACCCTTACCCTGTTTTAGCCACTGCTGTCCACGACCCACTAACCACTTACCTTACCGTACTTTCCCTGGAGGGAAACGAAGTTACACACAGCACCGCAGTCGGTTGCTTCAGAAGCGGCAGGGATCAGAGCGATGGGATCTTCATTACTTTTAAGGCTGCGTAAACACATCCACTAGTACGACGCACCCTAGTCGACTAGTGCAAAGTACAGTCCACAGTCCTTACCGACCTGATGCACGTCTGGGGCCAAGGACAAGGGCTTCACCGCTAGTACGTACTAGTGGTAGGACGGTCAAGCCAATCGACCCCAGTAATTGTTATAATCTCACCAACGAAAAGCCGGATCGGGTTACCACCGGCAATGTCCCTGCTTGCCCTATCCTTCACTAATGTGCCCCTCCATCACCATTCACCACACTGAGTATGCGTAGTGCCGATGGATGCTCCATCCACTTGGCAGCCTGTGTTCCGCTTCCGATCAGCATTGATCGGCCTTTCTCTAGAAGGTCGGCAGGCATTGTGGAAGAAGCGTAGAATATCAGCAGGATTAAGGAGCGATGCCTTAATCACCACTCATACCGTAATCACCACTCACCACTCACCACTTCATCTCTCACCGTCTCACGCTCCCACTTGCCCGAAATAAACAACGCCAACGAACGCCCTGGTTTGGGAGTTGGGACATGGCGCCCTCGCGGCTTCCCCGTCTTCAACCCCACAACGTGCATGGCTGTTGGGGATGGAGTGAGATAAGAATACCTGAAACGCTGCCATGTACAGCGTTTCGAAGATGATGGTGTGCATTAGCAGATAAGGTTGAATCGCGAGACTTCGAGCCTGTGGCGGGTTAGCGGCTTAGCCATGGATATTCCGTAGGTATTTGTGTGACCATCTGGTTCGTATTAGAGAGAGATCTGAAACACCAAAGCCGCACCTCCGGTCTCGTCTGATTACGACCAGGGCATGCACAAGAAGAAAAGGCATCCCACCGCTGCACTGAAACGATTTCCACATTGACGCTTAGCGCCAGTCTTGATTGGGCCACTGTTTGGTCGCTTGTAGCTCCCTGCTTAGCGTCATCCGATCAGCGGCAAGCCCAAACCGCTTCGAGTAACAAGAGACGAAACACCTGCACTACCGCACAGACGAAAGAGTCATAGAAGGCACGAAGAATGTTCCACGGATCCCGGTAGCTTGATTGGGGGAGATCACTGTCGATCGGTGCTGATCCTTTCGACGCTACCGTGGGACGTACCTTTACCCCATATGGCCCCGAATCGTCCAGGACCTACCCACCTTAGGCCCTCGCTGAAACCTGTTGTGCTACGCCATTATTATTATTGTTGCTGCTTCTACACGTGCTCGCCATGAGATATTGACCGCATCTGCTCCAATCGGCGTCTGGGCCATGTCCACCAAGCCAAGCCTTGATAGAGTACTCACTATGTGTCCTCATCTTGTCGTTCGCTGTTGTTGGCTGATTACTTTGTGCCCATGAAACTCGACGTTCGAGATTTCATTCTCTTAGCTCATTGTTTTCAGCATCATAGTCATGAGCCTTGATCTCTGATTGGGCATGCTGTCTATTTGATCTGGAGATTCTAGACTCATCTTCGATCTTACCCTGGAGAGAAAATACTGTGGTTCGATACATTGGCCAAAGCAACCGGGTGTGACCGCATGACCATTTGAAAGGTCACTACCGATACGACTGGCTGGAGAATTGCCTGAGTCTCGTGTTGTCGAGCTGGGTAACAAGACTGGACCAGGTCTTGTGACGGACCAGATACTCCGTTGCAAACTTCTTGCTGCTAAAAGCGACATCAACCATGCCAGTCAAAGTCGAGATCCTCCCATGTGCATAGATAGTGTATATGCCAGTGAGGGTTTTTGCTACTTGGAAGAACCATAGTAGTGCCAGTCTTTTCGCGGTCCCATGAATTTGTTTCGTTTCTTGATCTAGAGTGCGCCACCCATTGGACGTTTATAGATTGATTAGATGACCGCATTGCATAATCGCGAACTTGGCAGGGATGATCTGAAACGTGGGAGACGCATCGTAAGAATTGGCGGTTCTTGACATTCGCATTGCCTCACCAACCGTCGGTCGTGGTCTGTTCACGACCCCAAAGAATTGAAAGAACTGCTCTTGTATGGTTTGAACCCGGCTCGTGCTTCCTAGTTGAACTCATGCATCGTTCAAAACAAGACGAGTCCGCACTACAGGAAAAGCTTGTGTCGTCGTTTCATGACCGCGGGCCTTGCCAGGTATTGATACTATATTTACTCGACATAATTTGAAACCCCCCCCCCCTCCGCGGGAAGAGGAAGGTTTATTTTTATCGGTTTCTTGTTCGAACGACATTTGAAGGTTTGATGATCAAGGCGCTTTGCTGAGAGTCAAACGCCCAGGTCGAGGATTCCAAAACAAAGAGCAACTTATTGTAAAGGTAGGAAATAAATCCCGCTCGAATATGGAAATAAAATTAGTATCGTAGACTTTTCCTCCCAAGGCGTTGTTGTGGCTCGACAAAGAGGTTATGTTTTGTAGATTGGGTCTTTATGATTGAGAATTGCCTTTGCCGCGCCTGGTAGCGATCGAAGCACTGAAGGACACTTTCAATATACTTCAAGATCCAATTGCAAACTCCTATTTCGAGATACAGAATGCTCCCATAGAATTTTTGACCCCATGGTTGGAACAGACTCTGGTGCAAGGGACCAATCTTTCCATATCCATACTGCTATTACAGCGCCACCAATAAGTTCGTTCTTCCAAGCTTCTGCTCAGCCAGATCTCGGGGGATCTATCATCAGTGTTCCTGATCCTAGACCAAGCGGTTCTAGCAGCTCTCCGGGTTGTCGAGATATCTCTTGCGTTCCTGGGCCAGGTACGAGCACGTGTCTGTGAACTTCCTTAATAACGACTACTAAACTCGCCGATATGAGGGAATCAGATGTAAAGCAGACTCTTCTTCCCGCGCGGCTTTGCGCAAGATCCAATATCACGACCCAAGGCGTGCCTTTGTCGGAATGGCGGGTAAAACTTTGTCCTTTGTCTTAGACATGCATCTCAATCAGAAGCGCGGCCTGTGATAGCGTCCTAGGCTCAGAGATAAGATATGACTCTTCCATACCCGAGCCACTTCCGTTGAACGGCGGGCCCAGGCTGCTGACGAAGTTTGTCTCAGATCGCTTAGCAGCGCAACTCCTTCATCTTTCCCTAGCCTCTAAATCTAGGCCGATCAGCCAGGGTGACTACTTTGAACAAGCCCACTGAGATTTTGACAGGTTGCACAACGGTAACCTAGAAAGCAGCCACTTGTATGAAGAAGGAATTAAACTCGTCTACTGGAATGCATGAAGGACACGGCATGACACTGAAATCTCTTAGTTAAATCGGGAGGCAGTGTCCTGAAACTTGAAGGTCCTTTGTGGTCTCTGAAGGGCAGAAAGAGTTGGCCGCTTGAACAACATCACCCACAAGCACAGGTGAGAAGAAAGGATCACACAGCCTAGGTCTAACAAGTTTGGCCGCATACAGTAGTGGCGAAAGCTGCCATAACTACGATAGGAGTTCCTGCAGAATCTTTCAATCGATGGTGCTCCCATCTAAGCAAACGTGGGAGACGCCTGCAATATCTCCAAGTGAATTATTTTCCTGAGAAACCAAAGTCTTCAAAAAGTGTATCCAGGTGTTAAGGGACAGACTTGGGCCTCAAGAAAGTCAGGGTCGCAGCTTTGGCTGAGCCTGGAAAGAGCTGGGGGTATCGGACACGGGACGAGTGGCGAGAACATGCTCTATCAAACAACCATATGGCTTACTGCTGTTCATTGTTGGAAGCCGAGGAAAGAAGAGCTGTGGCAATCTCGACTACGAGAGAGAGGAAAGTACAGGTAGGCCTTTACAAGTAAAGTCTTGGCCAAAGACGAGGGAAGGCAAAAGAAGATGCAAAGCAGCATTGGTGTACTTTGCAGTCTATACAATCATGGTCCGGCCATTATGTTAGTGTGTACTAAAAGGACATTCAATTCGTCGCCCTCGTAGTATCACTGTCGCTGACCTTGTCTGGGTGGGTTCGTGATATATTAAAGGCCCGCTTGACGTGAAGATGGCTGCCACCAGTTAACCTGATATGGAGACCATTCGATCATGGTCGCCATCGAACCTCAATGCGGAACCCAAGGCAGTAGCCTGTAATGCAGCAACCAACGGGCTTGACATCATGGAAACAACCGCATTCGCACGAGATGTTCAATATCCACTTCGCCAGTCGAAGATTCCTGATGCAGCAATTAAGGACTCCGGGACACGGCCCAGCACTGTTCCCCTGAGGCAAGGCGGTAGCTGTGGATTCCAGGTTATTAATTGACATCAAATGTGCGTTGAAAGGCCGTAGATTCATCAACGGAGAAACGGAAGCGAAGAGGTAGACTTTGACTGCTGAAAATCCCTCGGAGTTTATTCCGGAAAAAGCCGTGCCGCGCTAGAAATTTGTTCCTCGACAGCTTACCTCAACCACTTTACAACCTTTCACCTAGCAATCGCCGACACCCACCCTCACCTACAGATCCTTCATCCCCTTTTCATTCTTTACAATGGCTGCATCAGCGCCTTCATCATCGACGGGCCTACCGAAGCTCGATGCCGTGGTTCAGAATGCCAAAGCTCAGACTCCTGAAAAGCTTAGTGGTGTCGCGCTGTACTCTAGATTTGCTCTGGCCGGCGCAGTATGCTGTTCAGTTACCCACGGTGGCCTAACGCCTGTCGATGTGTAAGTGGTAGATTGGTAGCGTACTTTAGAACATCCCCAATAGCTGACTGATGTATACCGCAACAGGGTTAAGACCCGGATACAACTCGACCCTGTTACCTACAACAGAGGCATGATCGGCGGATTCCGTCAAGTTATTGCCAAGGAGGGCGCGGGTGCTCTCTTGACTGGTTTCGGTCCTACCGCTGCCGGGTACTTTTTGCAAGGTGCTTTCAAGTTTGGAGGATATGAACTCTTCAAGCAGCAGTGTATCAACTATCTGGGCTACGAGACAGCATCAAACAACCGGACTGCCGTCTACCTTGCTTCAGCTGCCTTGGCGGAGTTCTTTGCCGATATCGCGCTTTGCCCTCTGGAAGCCACAAGAATTCGTCTTGTATCCGAGCCTACATTTGCCTCGGGTCTTGTGAGTGGCTTTGGAAAGATTGCCTCGACTGAGGGCATTGGTGCTTTCTACTCGGGATTTGGACCCATCCTTTTCAAACAGTGAGCCAGACTACTCCTGTGTTGTTATCTCAGGCTGATATGCTCCAAGGGTTCCATACACGATGACTAAATTCGTGGTCTTCGAGAAAGTCTCTGAGATGGTTTATCAGTCTGTGGACAAGTCGAAAGCCTCGAATGGCATGCAGACAACCATTAACTTGGGATCCGGTCTAATGGCTGGCTTTGCCGCCGCCCTTGTTTCTCAGCCCGCCGACACAATGCTGAGCAAGATCAACAAGACCAAGGGGCTCCCAGGAGAAGGCACCACAAGCCGTCTGATCAAGATTGCAAGAGAACTTGGACTCCGCGGTAGCTACACTGGTATTGGGGCTAGGCTGGTATGTTACTTGAATATCATATATTATCCAGCAGTCAACTAACACTGTTTTCAAGTTCATGGTGGGAACTCTCACTTCATTTCAGTTTGCAATCTACGGAGATATTAAGAAAGCACTTGGTGAGTTTTGTCCATTTTTGTAGTCAATTTGGCCTCTGCTGATCAAATAGGGGCTGCCGGTGGTGTCGAGATTGCCAAGTAGAAAATGCCCCTTGGGAGATTTTAGGTTACTTTCCAATGTTTTCTGCGGGTACTGATGAATCGGGTGTTGTGTAATACTATGCTTCATAGACAACTAGAACGGCTTCTATGGAATTGCAACTACGATTTTTATCTAAGAAACTCGCTGTCCATAACCAGGTGAAATTTCACTTCATTTCGACGGAATAATCTTTCATATCAGGCGCAACCCCTTTTATCCCATCCCGTTTCTCCAATTCTCTATGTAGTCACCACGACGTGTCCAGATGATAGTCTGTGACTCAAGGTATCCTAAGCTTCGATTTATCGACTCCAAGTTTCGAAAGACAGGCTATCGAACATTGAGCATGCGACGCACATTCTCTACCATCTTAATTATACCCACCCCATCCATCCTTCTCCCTCACATCCCTTCTCCAACGCTCCACCTAGCAATCCTTCAACCCTACCCAAAGCCCTTGGAATAAACATCCAAGTCCTCAACCCTTTTCCCCCGTTCTCAAGTCGACGATATAGAAGATTGGGCGGGAAAGACCTATCAAACTAGGTCACAAATCGAAAAGAAAACACGCCCGTCTCTGAAAGGCTAGGATTCCAAACCTCTTATTAACAATAATAATATTATAGGAAAAGGCAAAAGACAATTGAACAACTATCGATGGTCGGGCTGGCGAGTAGAAGAAGTGGAAATAACATGCCACGGTCGTCTCACATTAGGTTTTTTCATACGTTGCCTTTTCCAATCCTACTTATATCGCGAATGCTTTATAATTCAGTCGGAAAGATTGAGAGAGAGGAAAAACAAAAACTTCTAACAAGAATACCTCGACAACGAAGAAACCAAGACCACCAAAAGCAGCGATCTTCGTGGAAACGAACCTGGAAAGAGTTCTTCTTCCGATTGGTAGACCGCACCATAATGATATTTTCACACTCGAAGATTTTTCGATCTTTTATGCGAATTTGGTAAGAGTGTGTTATTTCTTACGAGGAAAAACCGACAGAACGATCTTTTAAAGCTTTAAAAACTTGTTTCAACGACTAGAACGAAATCGACAATTCCTGTTCTACCTCGTCAATGACGGTCACAATCGCTTCTTATATGATCGAATCATCAGGGGGACACAGCTGTCTGCTATGCCACGAACTTCTTCGGGGCATTTCCCTTTTTGCCTTCGAAAGTTAGAGCGAGAAGTACGTCATTGATGTCTCATCTTGAACAAGCTGGAGCAACATATAAGCAGAGGTTTCTGTAAAGTACAGAGTCAATATGTAGGTGTTTAGAAGTTTAGTAGCTAAAGTGGGTTGCAAGAGCTCTAAATAACCGGATGGCAGCTCTATGGCAAGGCTAGCCCCATGGACCCTGGGGAATACCATGACAGGTTCAAACCAACGAGCGATGAGCAGTGCAAGAAACGAAACGTGGTGCAACAGAGCGAGCAATGTGCAAGGTGGGAAAGGATAGAAAGGAAGGTTTTTTACCCTAGGGGTTCCTTCTCGAAAGGAGGCATACAGTAGAACGCTATTGTTAGCTACATAGATAGCTGGAAAGTGAGATATAAATCAATCAATCAATTTCTCATTTGAGTTCGTTATGATCTGACAGAGAAATTGAAATTGAAATTGTACACGTACACAAATCTCATTTCAAAGCTCATCGTTCATCACGAGGTAAGTCTTTCCGTATATTGCTTTTGCCAATTTTCTTTATCGCAAATGCTTGACGATTAAACATGAATTGATGATTGTGTTCAATAGAGAAACCAATAAGACTAAGTGTATGTTGAACTAGGTTGGAATTAGACATCTGATTCATCGAAATGAAATGACAAGACGGTCGCTTCCTTCATAGCCACGATATCTGCATTGATTGAATCTTATTTACTGATCATCGCGTTTGGATGATGAATTCCAAATGGAAATATGAAGCTAGAAGCATGAAATGGATTGAGGCAGCTAGAAGGTGGTTCGAAATCTTTGACGAGACTCAACCGCTCTTGAAAAGACCAAGTCACAAGTTGTGTATCGATAGCAACCATGAGAGAATGGCTTTCTCCACAAGGGGGGAACTAGAGCCGAACCGATAGCCAGCCTGACTACCAAAACGAATGGCAGTTTGGGTTAATGTTGGCCCGCACCAGATGCTCTTTTTTCAGTTCTCTTATTGGCCCATGCTTTGAAATTGAACCCGAAACGACGATGACACTCTTTCGAGAAATCAACGTGACTATTCGTTCATACCAAATCTTTGGGACGAGAAATGTGGTTACTCACACCAACATGGCAAGACTATCACTTCTTTGTTGGGCAGCCGGCATTATACTTCCTAGAAAGACTTGTTGTTGTTCACCAACTTCGGACCTCCCCACGAGCTCAGTGGCAGCTTCTTCAGAGCAAGAGTTTGAAGAAAGAGCCGCTGCGGGACTTGAAGCTTTTCTCTGTCCTACAATATGGTAAGCAATCGTTTGCTTCTAGAGTAGTTATTTCTTCTCCAGATAGGTACTGCACTTGCGTCTCGTTCATGTACAAATATCAAGTTCAAGAGCTAGCCGGTGAAGATTCCGAGCAGAGCGGCACTCGCTGATTGTATGCAACACAAACACACACAACGACGGCTCGTTGTCTGTTCATTAATCACTGGACTGTTTTCCTACTTCCCAACCAAACTGCATTTGTACGGAAAGCTTGGGCTTGGGTCTGGTAGAACATGAAATAGATAATCAAGAAACTCACACCAAACCGCATATTGGAAAAGGAAACATCAAATAGACTGTCGTTGATATGCAATGAACGCGTTCAGTCTACTGATGTTTAACACAGATCCATCATATCTGTAGGGCGAATTGCCTGACTATTTCCACTATTCTATTCTAAGCGAGCCCGTTGCCCCAACAACGCAAGGTACCCAAACATAGAAATCACACTCGACGGGCTGGTGTAACAGTTCGCAATAGCAACTACACGGAACCGTGTCACCACTTCACATTCCAAAGCAATCCCAATGGAGTACACATCAGTGACCGATTTCCAAAACTACCACACCCCAATATCTCCTCCTCAGGCAAACGACTTCCTTAGTCAACGCGCATCATTGCAGTCACACGAGGAAAGAATTGAAAGCATTGAGCACGACCTCGACGAGGACGATCAAGAAGAGTCAATCTCAGGCTCGGCGCACCACTCCAGCGACCCCGATGAAGCCGTCTTCGATATCCCATCCCATCACAGCTCCCCCCAGACCTCCCCGCAACACTCCGACGATGAAATCTCAGTCCTTCTCTCCGAGTCGGGATACCCACCCAGTGAACGTGAGCTACCGCCGTCCTTTCCATACACGCCGGCCAAGAACCGCTCGCCTTTCCGAAATCCTTCCTCTGTCCGGGCGATGCAACTGGAAACTACGCCTCCGCCTCATCTGACTTCGCCATCGTCGCAACAGCGATACAAATTTACGACGCCATCGCGCAATGGTACGCCTAGATCGGTTCGCTCGCACCATAGCGCCATGCGTTCGACGTCGAAGCTTAGCCCGACAAAGAAGTTGAAGAAAGAATACCCGCTAGTGCTTCTTCATGTTACGCTTCTGCCGATTGCGCTCTCGTATTCGACGGAGGTATTAGAGAGTGTACTACCTGGCTACATCTTAGAGAACTGGAAGCTACTGCAGGAAAAAGCTACAGACACCGTACTAGAGAGAGGCATTCTTATCCCTCACCCGCGGGAAGACTACGATCTACTTGAAGAGCGGCTGCTGGAGTCTCTAGAGCTGAAATTACCGAGGATTCTCAAATGCGGCCATTTCCATCTTGAGCCGGATGAAGAAGCCGACCTAGCCGAATCCGACGCAGATCACTTCGACGAAGACGACAATGATGCGGACATCTGCGACGACTGCGGGAGAAGAGTGAGAGATGGACGGTTTGGAAGCGGCGCAGGGACCAGAAGGTGGGATATCAAATTGTATGCGGCAAATGGGCTGATGAGGGCTGGCGCTTGGGGCGCTGCGTGGAGGGAGATGGAGAGGGTAGATGTGGAGATCTTGCCGTGGATGGAAGAGGATATGAAGAGGGAATTGGAGTTGCGGAAAGAGGTGGAAGAAAGGCATGTCATGGAGCAAAGCCACGTGCAGCAGGAAGAAATAATTCAGAATAGTGGAAAGAGTACCGGTCTCGACGATGCGAGGATGAGGGAGATATACGGTGAAGGTGCACAGGCGTACGTCGATGGCCTGACTGAAGAGACGATGCCATTCTCACCTCCACCAAAGCCCCGTCGGCAAAGGCATCGACAGCAAGACCTACCCCTCTGGACCCTGCTACGGAATTACGTTTACCTTGCGGCTCAGGATCGGCGGAATATTGCAATCTGCTGTCTCAGCATCCTCGTCTTGTTTCTCTCTCTGGGCTCGCTTGGGCGATCAATACATCCTCCGCTGCCATCTTATCCGATCACACCGGCGGCGGTGACGAGTGCCGGGGCTTTTGTGGGAGACATCCTCAGCAGTCATGCTTCGATTACAAACGCAGCCACACCTATCGTGTCAGTGACAGACTCAAATTCAGCAACAGCGCACTCATCGCCGGATGTGCAGTCTTCACCCACGCGATCCTCGCCAGACTCACAGTCGGCATCCACGCCGTCCGTGTCAGACGTACCGCCCGCAGTGACACAAGATTTAGGTGAATCTCCTACAGTGGAGGCGCTAGATGAGGCTCTCTTCGAGTTTGATTAGCAGGATTCATGGTTGCAAACTGGTCCGGAGTATGATTGTCTGAAAATTTTGTTTAAGGAAGGTAATTGATTTTCAAGTCTATAGCGGTCTTTCGGATACCATCTTTGCACGTAGCGAGCGAGCGCAGTGAGACATGGGTGTTTTATGCTTGTTCGCTTTTGTAATAGATGTTTTGTGAGATGGACTTATCATAGTGGGGATAGCTGAGGTGCACAGGGGAGGGTAGGATACATAAGAGTAGATGACGTGAATGCTCTTGAGTTCAGGCGATTCACTTTCTCTTAGAACTGGATATATGCTGAGATCATCGACCTGAGAAATGTGAGCCGTCTTATGCCAATAATATTGGGTGTCTGTTTGCAATTGCACCGTTTCTGCCGTAACAACTGAACGAATGAATGACACAAACCTCAGCGGGAAGATTTATGTACATCTGCTTATAGAGGGTATCTCCCTTTGACCTGCACGAAATACCTCCACTACCGGTGGATTAGGCCTAAAATTCCTTAATCTCACCAAGACGAAGGGCCTTCATTCCAGTCTCGCTGTTAAACTAGGTATGCTTTGAAGACTTTGTGGTAGCTGTGCAGATTGCGAAGCGTGAGGTCTTGAGGAAAGGAATCGGATGATCTGGGGTGTTACAAGTGTCCAATGACTCATGGACATGTGCTGTTTGACGCTCCTATCTGAAAATAAGCGGATGTTGGGAACACGTGGTGTAGTTCAATTCTTGATTGTAAAGAAAGTCTTGAATCTCAGCAGAAAAAGTGATATCAGGAGGTATATTGCTGAACAGTAAGGTACTTAGGGGATCCGGTTTCAGCAGGCTTAGATATACTCGCGGCATTGTGGTATGAGATTTAATCATTTAACAGCAGTTTGGAGTCAAATCTACCGACAAAAAGCGTGGTAGATCTGGCCACAATCATCGGTTTCCAGAATTCGATACAGCAACTTTGTAAGTAAAGGCCAGTCACTGTGACCAATCCAAAGGGGCAATATGTTTATGCCGCAATTATCTTCTCCAGAGGAATCACTGCCAGGACGCTTGCGGAGCAGAGAAGCAGCTCCGCAGAATTTTCGAAAGCGTAGTGTCTATCGCACCGCTATCGCGTGAGAGGTCTATCAGCGAGTCCATATACCTTGAGTACGTTGTTCTCAAGCGGTCTAAAGCCTCGCTGGGCGATGAACATTACAGCCACGAAAGTCTCTATGAAGTCCTAGAAGTGCACCTTGGTCCTTGAGCTTTGAGTCCGTCGGGGAAACCGGAGGGCTCAGATACCGATCTCTCGGAGACTGTTGGAACACGAGGTCATATGGGGGCATATTGGTATTTTGGTTGTTGCTGTTAGGAGGCTATCTAGGAGGTGGAAGGTGATAACTCTACTAACGGGCCCCAGCTCTACCAGCCCTAAGAAGCGGAGATTACCAACTCCCCTATTTCCAACAGTCTACAGAGACAAGCGACCGAATTGACCGAAATAGTAACAACACAATATTCCCGATCAACAACGGGCTGTGTAAGTGTTCGCCAAATTGATATGAGAGATCAAGCAAGATGTCGCAAGACGCGGAGTTGGTATCCATACCCCGCACTTTCGCTCATTCTTCGCTTAGAGCGAAAGTGCGGGGTACGGATATCGACGACTTGTGTCTAGGACGAGCAGAATAGAAGAATGGAACTTGTAGCTGAAATGCAACAATTTAATATCATCTTACGGTTGTTGTCGAGACGCTCTCGCTTGACGGAAGTTGGCGCTAAATCGTACCTGCATATCTTACCCCTAATTTTAAACCGAAATTACTTCAGTAGTACTGTAGTCTGTAGCATGGCATCTACAGCCTCCTTACGAACGCCGCCTCTCGTGTTATCTTTCTCTTCCTATATTACCTCGAGGCAGCAGTCATTCTTTCCTGGTTTCCTGTCTTCACTCGTTAATCACCTTTCTTCCACACTCTCTTTGACAGCAGCTTACCTAGACTACCTACGTTCCCCTCATAAATCCGAATAATATCAAAGATGATTGCCACTACCCTCGCAACAATGGCCCTGATAGGTTTCAGCTCAGCACAGTCCACGGTCTCACTGTTTGCCCCCGGAGGAGCGGGCAATCATAGCGTGGTGGGCTCCGTCGTGGGTTCGGTACGCTTACGAAACTTCCTGTGCCAACCTTTTCTAACCCTCAACCTCCAGAGCGGCCCGGCAACTACCTATGCAGTCCAATGCCCCCCGGGAACCGATCCAAACAACTGCGGCTTCCCAGAACCTTTCACGATCGTTGATGGACCTTCGACAGTGCACCTCTTAGTTGCCGCGCAAGACTTGTACCTCTCCATTTCCCAAGGTGGAAGCCCAGCTAACAGGAAAAAGCACCATGGACAACGGCTGTGCGGTCTCAGGCAGCACCTCCGCCGTTTGTGTTGATTCCGCGATCGGCTCAGCCGCCAACATGCCAGCTGTATCAACCACCACTCTCGCCGCGTCAGAGATCAATTATATTCCAGTGGTCATCACCGCTGGCGCCGCAGCTTCCGGCCAGCAGTCTGCCACTGCTACCTCTTCCGTGACTGCATCTTCGACCTCCAGTGGCTTATCGACAAGCTCTACTGGTGTAGCTGCTGCCCCTGGAGGTTCATCCTCGACCTCCAGCAGAATGGCGACGTCCACCAGCGGCAAATCTTCAAGCTCCGCCACGAGTACGGGCAGTACTTCTGCATCCACTTCCGGCAGCGCAAGTGCTACTGCAGCAAACCAGACACACAACGCAGGTGCGGTGCAGGCGGTTGGTGGATCAGGGAAGGGAGCCATGGGTGCGATTGCTGTCATGTTAGCAATGGCTATGACGATGCTATAAGAAAGCTTATTCGAAGCAATATAATCTTCGTCATAGTACTTTACAAGCATCAGTACTTTCAATAAATTGGTAACGGCATACGCGACGTCACTCTACCAATTAGCAGGCGGCATTTTGAGATTTATATAGAGATACCCAGGACAATTGATAACATTCGTCGCGATGTTCTTTTCTTGACTGTCTTGCCATCGATGTGATCCGGTGAGAAGCGACGGACCATGGTCCCCTCCGGCCATGACAGGCCTCGGGTTGGTTCCCGAGTGTGACGCGGGGCGGGGGTCCAGCCCTATCAAGTGGGCGGACCGAACTCCGTTAGAAGAGTCCAGAAAGCAGGTGAAGTTTCTGGTAGGTACATAGGTAGTACTCAACACAATCTTTCTTTTGATTTCCTGGTCACTGCACTCGAAGTCTGTTCGAATATAATAGCTCGACCACTACGACTTGATCTTCCAATTGACCAGACCTTCATATCATCATCCTACAACCGCCAACATGACTTCGGGCATGCAATTCACCGATAGAGGGCAGAAGGCCCTCGCCGATGCCCACGAACTCGCACAGCAATATGCTCACTCTCAAATACTCCCCTTACATCTGGCTGTGTCCCTCCTCGATCCCCCAATCGACGAGTCAAAAGATCAGCAACAGACTATGAATGCTTCCCACTCTGGGTCGTCCGCTCCGCTATTCAAGCAAGTCGTTGAACGCGCCCATGGTGACCCTCAAATGCTCGACCGCGCCATGAAGAAAGCTCTTGTCAGACTGCCAAGTCAAGACCCACCCCCGGAAAATGTTTCTATATCACCGCAGTTCTCAAAGGTGCTTCGCGCTGCAAGCGAACTCCAAAAGACACAGAAAGACAGCTTTATCGCGATAGACCACCTCATTACCTCGTTAGCCCAGGATCCTTCGATACAGAAATGCCTAGCAGAGGCAAACATCCCCAATACCAAGCTCATAGACAGCGCGATACAACAAATTCGAGGGACAAAGCGCGTCGATACGAAGACTGCCGACTCTGAGCAGGAGAATGAGAATCTGAAGAAGTTCACAATCGATATGACTTCATTGGCAAGAGAGGGGAAAATAGATCCCGTCATCGGCCGAGAGGAAGAGATCCGACGAGTCATTCGAATTCTGTCGCGAAGAACGAAGAACAACCCCGTTTTGATTGGAGAGCCCGGTGTTGGGAAAACCACGGTCGTCGAAGGGCTAGCCTCAAGAATTGTCAACGCCGATGTCCCGGCCAATCTTGCCGCATGCAAGCTACTATCGCTTGACGTTGGATCACTAGTCGCTGGAAGCAAATACCGAGGAGAGTTCGAGGAACGGATGAAGGGTGTGCTAAAGGAAATCGAGGATTCTAAAGAAATGATTGTTCTTTTCGTGGACGAAATCCACTTACTTATGGGCGCCGGTTCAAGTGGAGAAGGCGGCATGGATGCAGCTAACCTACTGAAGCCCATGCTTGCTAGGGGTCAATTGCACTGTATTGGTGCTACAACTCTGGCCGAGTACCGGAAGTACATTGAAAAGGATCAAGCGTTTGAACGGAGATTCCAGCAGGTCTTGGTGAAGGAGCCAAGCATCCCAGAGACGGTGTCCATTCTTCGTGGGCTGAAAGAGAAATACGAGGTCCACCACGGTGTCAACATTCTAGACGGGGCCATCATCGCAGCGGCTACTCTCGCAGCCCGCTACCTTACCGCACGACGATTACCTGATTCTGCTGTCGATTTGATCGATGAGGCTGCAGCAGCAGTTCGCGTCACTCGGGAGTCTCAACCGGAGATACTCGACAACATGGAGCGTAAGCTACGTCAACTGCAGATTGAAATTCACGCGCTTGAACGTGAGAAAGATGATGCAGCTCGCGCTCGGCTGGGTGAGGCACGTACCGAAGCCGCAAACATCGAAGAAGATCTCAAACCGCTACGTGAGAAGTATGAGAGCGAGAAGCAACGGAGCAAAGATATACAGGAGGCGAAAATCAAGTACGACTCACTCAAAGTGAAACAGGAGGAAGCCGAGCGCAACAAGGACATCCAGACAGCTTCAGATCTCCTCTACTACGCTATGCCAGACACTAAAGCTCGCATCGACAAGCTCGAAGCAGAACGAGCCCGTGCCGACGCGGAGCTCTACGCCCGTAGCGGAGGGGACGGCGAAGCTATGCTGACTGACTCGGTCGGACCAGAGCAGATCCAGGACATTGTCTCCAGGTGGACGGGCATTCCAATTACGAGGTTAAAAGCATCGGAGAAAGATAAATTGCTCCAGATGGAAAAGGTTCTTAGTAAGATAGTTGTGGGCCAAAAGGAAGCTGTCACTTCTGTTTCAAATGCGATGCGACTACAGCGATCTGGTCTAAGCAACCCCAATCAACCACCTAGCTTCCTCTTCTGCGGTCCTTCTGGCACTGGTAAGACCTTGCTGACCAAGGCTCTCGCCGAGTTCTTGTTCGACGATCCGAAAGCAATGATTCGTTTCGATATGTCCGAATACCAAGAGCGTCATTCACTGAGTCGAATGATTGGCGCCCCACCAGGCTACGTTGGTCACGATGCTGGCGGGCAACTCACAGAATCTCTCCGTCGTCGTCCCTTTTCCATCTTACTCTTTGACGAGGTTGAAAAGGCGGCCAAAGAAGTTCTTACCGTCATGCTGCAACTCATGGACGACGGGCGCATCACCGATGGTCAAGGCCGTATCGTCGACGCAAGAAATTGCATCGTCGTCATGACCTCCAACCTCGGCGCCGAATATCTCGCGCGCCAAAACGCCGCCGATGGCAAGATCGACCCCACAACCCGGGAAATGGTCATGACGAGTCTGCGCAACTACTTCCTCCCCGAATTCCTCAACCGCATCTCCAGCATTGTCATCTTCAACCGGCTCACCCGCAAGGAAATCCGCAAAATCGTCGACGTCCGCCTCGAAGAGATCCAGAAGCGTCTCGCTTCCAACGACCGCAAGGTCAAGATCTACTGCTCCGACGAAGTCAAAGACTATCTCGGCAGCGCAGGCTACTCGCCCGCCTATGGAGCTCGCCCGCTTGCGCGCTTAATCGAGAAGGAAGTGCTGAACCGACTTGCGGTGCTTATTCTAAGGGGAAGCATCAAGGACGGCGAAGTGGCAAGAGTAGTTATGGAGGACGGGAGGATTACTGTGTTGCCAAATCATGGCGATAGCGAAATGGACGCGGACGAGGATATGGAGGATGAACTTGACGAGGAGGATGCGGTGCTGGCATTGGAGGACACGACGGCGGATATGGATCTATATGATTGAGAGCGGAGTCTTATGTGGTACAAAATGACGACGGGTTATGAAAATGCAAAAATAAGAGCACGGAGTTTGCTGGGCACAGACACATGCCTGAAGTACATACGAAATGAATATATTGCGATCATGACTGAGCAGTTTGTTTGTTCGTGCATGACACTGCTCGATCAAAGAAGATACACCTTCCCAATCGAACCCCCTCTTCCAAGAACTCTCTACGCACCATTCCCAGCCCCTCCACAACCACGTCTCCTCAATCTCTCTACTAAATACTCTAACCTCTCACTCACGCAAACCGCCCCCCGCCCCCCGCCCCCCGGGCCCTCCTTCCCAAAAAAAGCAAAATCGCCACAGCCAAAAAAAAATGCTTTTGCAATATTGTGAAAAAACACCCCACCGAAGATGGTGGCGGCGGGGGGCAAGTCTTCCGTTCCGGGATGGGGTACGATTCTTCGGTTTTTTTGGATTTGAAGTGTGAGGAAAGAAGGACGGAAAGGATTTGTGAGCGCTTCCTTGTCAATTTTTTCCCACTACAACTTCCCCCCTCTCCTCTCTACACCAAAAGCCGGCCCTCCCCTTCTCTTCGGGCCAACTCCATTCCTATAAAACACCCCCCTTGGACGTCAATAATACTCTCTCCCGCTTTTCAGGCACGTCAGCCAACATCTCCCACCCCCCCCCCCCCCGTGGGTTTCCAAGCTCTATCTCCTTCGTCTCTGTCGTCGTCGTTGCCTTGGTTAAAAGCTATGAACGCTCGGATCTCCTTTGTTGTCGGTTTTAATCCGCTTTCTAGCTCTTGTCTTCACCTTCTTCTTCCTTTGTCCAATTCCGTTCCTCTTATGTACTACAACCCCTTTCCAATAATTTCGCTCTGCTCGGCTTTGTAAATGTTCTGGGAATGTCCAGTTTGGCATTCGGATTCCTCTCGTCCTTACCTCTGCCATCCTTGTTCTACCTTTCCTTTTTTTTTTCTCCGGTGATATATAAACATCTCATGCGACCCAAGCACCTCCACCCCGTTTCAAGCAATCCCTCAACACCCCATTCAAACCCTTTCCACCCGATGGAACCATTCCAAGGGGTTTCTTGCAGTATTGGCATCAGGACTGGGTGATGAGGTTGATGGATGAGTGAAGAAGGATATCTGTAAAAGATAATGGTGGTGGAATGAGGGTTTAATTGCGAGTCTTGCTTGGGTCTGGAGGTACGGGGAGGCGTTGTTCGCCTTAGAAGACAGATGATTACTCTTGAGGGAGATGGGTTGACGGACGGGGAGGGATGAAAGCGCGGCGGTTGGGGAGCGTACTGTTAAAGCCAGGGTCGGGATGACGAGGAGATTGTAAGTATGAAGTAGTCGACGGGGTTGGAAGAAATGCTGAGGATAAGGGAGCTGGATGGTTTTGGATGAAAGGCGACGTCCCGAGAAAAGGATGAAAGAGTTCCTTGCGCTTTTTTTTGTTCCCGCAGAGGGGCTGAAAAGGAAAGCAGGGATCCAGTGCAGATCTGCCAGGATTCGAAGCTGGCGTGATTGCTTGAGCTTGCACGTTTAGGAAGATTACTACCAGTAAGGGCAGGGTGAGGAGGGAAAAGAGCATTGTGTTGGAGTTAGGGGGAAGATTGTGGGGGGGGATCCGTTAGGAGAGAGAGAGGGAGAAGGTTCTGTCAAGGCCGTGGAGAGGTGGAACCAATGTGAGATAGAGAGATGGTCATCTGGTAATCTGGGAAGATGGTACCCGAGATGGTGGAGAAGATGTGCGGACTGCGATTACCCAGAACATATCTCAATGTTCTGACATACCAAGCGCTTTCACAGTCAGGAAATTTGCTTGTTTCCCCAAACATTCAATATCGCCCCGAGTAGAATGGCGGGAAAAGCTGGGAATGAACGAGGACGTGGTGTTTTCCGTCCAAGGTGCGGATGATCGTGGTGCTGAGCAGGGTGTGTAAGTCGGAAGAATCCAAGTACCTGGTGGTAAAGCTGCAGAGTTCAAGCCCGATACTGATGAGAGAAATTTTCTAATGGAGATTGTTCCATTGGCACTTCCTTAGCGCCGATAAGAGCCAGAAATCTTTTGCTGGTCAATACAATCATTCTGTAATTCTCACAAGCTTGAATACACAATCAAGAACGAGAAGATTGAACCGCAAAACGCTATGTAAACGAAGCACCCATACCCTGAAAGTCGGTTCCAGGTCAAACCGCACTGTATCCCCCTCTCGAGCCTCCGCCTTGTACAGTATTTACGACCCTGCGCATCCAGTCTCGTAGGAGGTAGGGGATATCGCGAATGGTTTCCGAGTGAGGTAGAAGGTCCCAGCCGCGGGCGGAGTAGCGGTTATAGTTTAGCCAGGAGCCAAAGATTAGGTAGGCAGCTGTTCCGAGGAAGAAGCTATTTGAGAAGACGAGGTGGTTAGTGGGAAAACGCGAAGATCCAGTAACTGGGAAAAGTATTGCTTACATGATAATGAGCCAAGTGAAAAATCCCCAGTGTCCCGAGCTCGACTTCTTCTCTTCCTCGTCTTTAGCATCCTCGCAGGCGTATCTTGTCGTCCACTCTAGATTCAAAACCTTCACTTCTCCCGCAAACTCATAACTGACGTACTTCAGCCTGCCGCCCGCCCCATCGTCTACCTCTTCGCCAATAGCTGTGCCGTCATCTTCACCTTCGTTATCGTTTTTTTCATCTTTATCTCTCCGTTGCCGCCTCCTCTCGTCGTTCTTCGGCGGGCACAAAAATTCCACAACAGCCCGTTGCTTGTCCTTCTCACTCCTCCCTTCCATCGACAGCCGAAGTCCCTCTTTGCCCTTGTCGCCCGATAAATCGGAGGTTTTCAGACGCTTCCACTTAGGGTCAAGGCGTCCGCCACTCGATGTTATATAGTCGCCTGCTATGGGAATGGGCTTTGTTGCTTCTATTTTATCTTCTACGGGTATGATCGACTGCTCTATTCCGCAGACTATATATAAGATCAGACATTAGAGCGGACGTACTACTCACGAAGCTATATTAGGATGCACCCGAGCTTACCTCTGGAACCACCCGGGCAGAATTCTTTTCTTGGGACACCACTTGGTCTTACCAAAGGTTTGCAGAAATCGATAGTGTATGTCGTATTGTAGAGGTATGGTGATACGGCAGAGGGCCCTGTGCTCGTCTTGACGGAATGGGGGCCATCGAGTTTGTCGAATTTCCACGATACACCATCTTCCAGGATATGCTTACAGTCGATGGAAAGGGCAGCCGTGAGTGTGGGAACGAGAAGGAGGATGGACTGGAGTAACAAAGGAAAGTGTCTCGCCAATCGCATGGTGAAAGGCGTATCCGGGTTCGAGGGAAGCTTGAGGAGAAAGGGAATGCCAGATCTAAATGATGGTCGGAGGAGCCCCGGGGAAATTGTATATAAGGAGCGACTGAAACTCTGACAATCAGGTCGGAGAATAGCTGTTGGCGTGTGATGTGATGCCGCCTGACGGTATCTTTATCTGTAGGTTGTCTTCCAAGTTCAGGTTGGCCTGTTTACTGACTAAGCTACCTGAAGCGGTAAGGAGAAATAGGGCTGAGCTTATACGGTCCATTTGGGACAGTCAAGCGAAAGGACAGTGATGTTTACTTGGTGAGGTAAACTACAGTATGGAGTTGTTCAGTGACCGCCAAAGACTGTTTCTCAGTATCCATGTAGAGCTACTAGCATAATGTTGAATTACACTTTCGTGTTCGAAAACGGTGCTCTCGTGACCCACTTTTGAGGGTCGAAGAAAACGCCAGATCCTTTCGTAAAGGAGCGGCCGTTACCAACAAGGTTCACATGATTTCTTAAACCTTCAGCGCGAATTGTTTGAGGTATTCGTAATCCTTGACATTCGCATCTACCGTCTCCCTGATGAGCTTGGCACCTTTTTTGCCATATTTGGCACGCCATTCCTGGTCTTCTTCCTCGACATTCTTCACCTTTTTCTTCTTGCAGTCAAACAAGTCAGCTTTGCTGTTCGGACTACGTTTTCTCGCATAATAGGAATATAAGTGGCCGATTGTCGGATACCTTGCAACCAAAATGGAAAATAGAATAGCAACTTACATGGAGTCTTGGTCGAAGCTCGCCACTATCCATGGCATCTTCGTGGAATCCTTTCCATTTCTCAAAGGCCTCACGAGCCTGATTATGATCCTCCTCAGAGTCCCAATTCAACATGTTTGGGTCATACTCTAAGCCTACACTCTTACAGTACGCCTCAATAATTACGGTTGGATTATCCAGTAAATCATCCGCGTCAACCACGCAGATATCGACCTTGCCTGAATGTCCATTCGTAATAGCATGACCATTCTTTTTAGCATCATTCACCTCTTTTCCCGCAATACCCGGCCCGACTTGCCCAACGGAGCGTAGATAATCGAAGAAACGGCGGAGCTCGTCGTACCCAGCTTCGGAGGGCATGAAATCGTAGAATCCAGTCATCGAATCTAATGGGGGGATTGTGCAGCGGAAGAACGATGGAATACTGGACCGTGGATGACGGATCAAGAAGGTGAAGTGAAACTTTTCCAAAACCGCTTTAGGGATCACCGTCGGGTTTTCAGGCTCCGCACTTGTGTCGCAAGGATGGTGAGAGATCTTTTGGCCATGCCCATTACCCTTCACAGCGCCATTCACATGCCCTTTCGCCAACGTACCGTTCGAATAGTCGCCGTCGGAGCTGGTACCGTTCGAGGCACCGTTGGTGGACGCTTCGGTCGTTCCGACACCACGCTCGACTCTCGCAACAGAAGGGGCAATAGACGCAGGCTTGCCGTTTGGAGGGACCAAGTAATAGGTAATGTCTTTGATGAAGAGGCGCTTGCCCTGGAAGAGGGTAAGTAGGCCGCATATCAAGTCATCTTAAATCTTGAGTAGCTCATCATCGCGTGAGAGTGTACTAAAGAAATCGCAAGTAGAAAGAGGGTCAATACGGCAGAGTCGATAGTAGAGCAGCAAAGCTAAACAAAGTAACGCAGCCCTTTGCGCATTGATATCTGCTTTTGTCTGGCAAGCGGTCCATGGGGTATGCCATTAGAGGTGTATATTGATTGTTGGTGTAAAGTCAAGTCAGAAACGATAACCAATTAAAGGAAAAGACCACCGGAGGGACTGAGCGAGGGCTTGGGTCACGCCAGAGCTATCCAACGTAGTTGACGCAAGTATATAGCTACAAAATTCGCAGAGTAACAGCAGGATTGCATAAACACAGCGCATGTGCTAATTAAGAAGGAAAGAGGTCGCGAATGGTGTCCAAACTGGGAAGTAGGACTCGGGGAGGGATGATTCGGACCTCAGCACTCTCCCTTTCAAATCTATCGAGGATCGTCTGGTATGTCGAATTGCTGAAGCCGCTGTCGACACGCTGCTCCTCATCGTTTTCAAATCTTGAACTAAGCCTCTCCGGGCCGTAATAGAAGGCATCACCAAAGGGTTCGTGGACGCATTGGAGGGAGTCGCGGCGAGTCATGAACACCTCGAGACATGTTAGCTTTCGCGATCTAAATTCCATTTGGCAGGTATTTACTCTTTCGAATGCCGTCGAGCATGCTCGAGGATGGGTTGCAACAAAGATGGGTTTATTGGACATCTTTGAAGTCAGCTACGAATTGTGATGTATGCTATACACCATTCGTGCTTGTATTGAACAATAAATGGAACGGTTTCAATCAAAGACGATGTCGATTGAGATTCAGTCAGCCTTGAGGTCGTGCACAATAGCAGATTTCGAGACGCTTGGCTTGTAGAAGTTCACCAGGACGCCGGTTAATATATGGTGCTAGAAAACGAAACACCACGGGCTGAAGGCGGGAGATATAAATAGCCATTGATGACAAGACTGCTTCCCGGATCATCCCAGACGTTGAGCTCCATCTTTCTGTCTAGTCATGCCGGGCATGGAAAGATGGAAAGGGGTGACGTGATGCTGAGACGAGAAGAACCAATGGCTCCGCGAGCCAGGCGCACAGGAAGCACGCATTCGCGGCTAAGAACGACGATGATCTACCGCGCTTGCCCCACTACGCAACTGTAATTGTCACACCGTCACGCTGTTCATTGTTTGCCCTGAATCAACGTGCCCTGATTTGCAGGCACTACCTTATCTTATCTATGTACTCCGTATCTCTCGTGTTACCCCACGACTCGCAAGGCAAGCAAGCCTCTTGCGCAACCCCGAAGCTTTTATTCTTATTATTAGACGCACTCAGGTCATCAACCTGGTACTCGTACGCCATCATCTGCAGGTACCTAAGTCTGACGCTTACTGATGGTTTGGCGAGAGGTCCGCGGGATATTAAAGCAGTCTTCAAGGCTCATGGCCCACGAGCCATTGTCTTCACTCAATTGGCTTACGATAGGCCGTCGGCAATAATTGTAAGTTGTATGTGCTCATACATAGATGCTAGTGGGTAACGCGACTATACTCTTTCCTGTTGGAAATAGCACGCAGGATCATGGAAGTAAGTGCATTCAGTATTCTCCACTTTCGAATGTAAGACTCACTTTTATGTCCTTGACCATCCCACACAATCATGAATACCAGCTCATCAACGTCTCACCTTCCCTGCCCTAAGCTTCTCAATATCCTTCTCCTTAATAACCACCACGCCCTTTCCCGCCATCTTTCCACTTTGTGCCAGCTCCACCAATCTTGGGATTTCTTTGAGACCGAAGAACGGGTTCGTTTTGACAGTGATGTTGTGCTCGGCGACGAGGTCCAACATGCGTTGGGCTTCGGAGCGGGAAGAGATTAGAGACCCTTTGACACGGACGTCACGAAATATGAGTTCGGGATAGGGTATGGGGACAAGGTCGGGCTGGGCGATTTGAACCATCCTGCCGTGCATTTTGGTGACTGCGCAGGCTAATGCGGCGGCTTCCACGTTGTCACTCACATTTGACGGTGGCGTCAGCTCCCATGCCGTTGGTAACTTTCTGAACTTCTTCAATAACTTTATCCTTCCCTTGTCTGGCGTCAATGACGACGTTTGCTCCCGAGGCCTTGGCAAGCTCTAATCCTTCATCCCGAGCATCGATCCCAACAACCTGTAGCCCAAGAGCCCTCGCGAACTGGCATCCTAGATGACCAAGGCCCCCTCCAGCTCCCACAAGGGCAACGGTTTTTCCCGCTTTCAGATCCACTTGCAGAACTCCCCGCCACACCGTAACGCCCGCACATGCGAGCGGAGCCGCAGTCTCGAAAGACACCCTGTCGGGCACCTTACTCGACTCCCTCGCATCAGCGATCATGTATTCTGCGAAGGCTCCATCCAACGTAATACCTCCATACCCCTCCACATTTCGGCAGTAATGCTTATAATTATCAGTGCCCAAGCAATCATGGCAATGTCCACAACGGTTCCGCGGTAAGCCAGCCATGACTCGATCACCCTTTTGGAAGTTGGAAACTGCGGTTCCGAAGGCGACTACAATTCCGGTGCCTTCGTGGGAAGCGATGCAAGGGAGCCTGGTGCCGAAACCGCCGGCGGTAACCATGGTGTCTGTGTGGCAGAGGGAGGCGGCGGCGGTTTTAAGGAGGATATCGTAGTCATTGAGCTTGGAAGGAGTGGGGACTTCATGGATTTGGTGGGGTTTGTTAAACTGTAGTCGGAAGGTATGTCAATTGGGGCTTCTTGTTTAGAACGTTCTGGGTTCTTGGTAATACCTCTACCACTTGGGCGGCAAGCATGGTATCGGGCACTCCGTCGAGGCCCATGCTGATTGCTTAACGGTAGAGATGTGAAGGAATTTATCTTTGAACGTTCGAATCCAAGCCAGAACTATTTCGATAGGGGAATACACAAGTGACAGATAGCATAGCGATCTGAAAAGCGCCGGTCTCTGAACAAATAAAGACTCCTATCTCCGGGAAGGCGGGGAAAAGGAAGGGTCATGGAGCTCAAATCGAACGTTGACTGGCCACTTGCCAAACTAGAAAAAGTTCGTTGTGTCTTCGTGCATAACAGGCTGTGAAGAACGACATGCCGTTCTTGCGCCTTGCTTCTCCAGCTTGCGTGGCAAAGATGAAGGTAGGAAGGAGAGAAAGGTCTGACAGCATCAAGTGGAATTTGCGCTAATCAACCCTATGCAAGCTGGCAATAACCTTTATCACGATCTTTACAAGATATCTTTTACTCGACAAGTCCTAACCATTGCTGGGTGTACACAATGTGCCTCGAGCTTTTCATAGAAGAGAAAGTAAGATCGCCAAGACAGTACAAGAATGAATACTGCGTGGACAATGGATTTATATTTGAACAATTTTCGGCTGATGTTAGGATAGAACGGAACGAGGGAAGGGTTTAAAGTGTATATTGATTTCTGAAAGATTCCTACAAATGAACCGAATCTGCGTAAGCTGATGCAGCATTACTGTTTGGTATTTTGATATGAAATTTTCATATTCATAAGAAGTTATCACTATTGACCATAGTAAGCAAATGACCGTGTTACTGCCTGACAAAAACCACATTTCTCCAGTCATTCCAAACCATTCAAACAATTGACTGGTACGAATTTACTGTCCCATTTCGTTTACTGTCCCATTTCCTTAAGACGCTCTGACGCAGAGTCCTTGGCCTCTTGAGAGACATTAGGATTCTTGGTAGTACTAAAGAGATATGGTTAACATCAGCCAAATCTAAAAGTGAGAATGTTATTTACGCCTTGAGACCACCGGCTACATTGTTGGGATTCTTGTTGGCGTCACCGGTATCGACATCACCGCCATTGAACTCATTGTCGAGGACCTCCTTTGAATGTTGCTTGGATTCTTCGGAAGTGTCTATACAGGCATTAGCGACGTAAGAGAATCGCAAATCGCAAGTAAATTTACTTGGGTTGTTGAGGTTAGCCTTGTGACCGCCGACAATGTTTCCTGGGTTTGACATGGTGAAAAGGTGGGAGAAATTTTTTTGGAACTTGGTAAATGTTGTTTTGTCTTGGATTCGAAATGGTTTAGTGATAGAAGGAAAGATCAATGGGGATATCAAGGTATTATATATTTCTCCATATGCTCAAAGGTGGGAGCTGGCAATGAGGTAATGTAGATCTTGCTTGCTGCCTTCATCAGTATGATCTAATAGCTATGCTGCCTGTAAAGGATGAGCTTCACCTATCAACTGCTTCCACCATGACGTCGAATCTCCTTGAATCTCCATGATCAATCAGGCAGCAGATTGCTAATTGCATGGGTAAAACACTAATATTGGCAAGTAGATGATCCAGGAACATGGGGACACCTATCGGTACCGGCGGTTCACATGTTGAAGCCAAATAGCAGGCGCCAAGTTTGCAGAGAAGAGCAGAAACTACATCATTAACTGCTCAAATAGGTTCAAGGTTGAACATGGCATTCTAAGATCTCGCCTTCAGTGATGGCCGAAAACCCCTGTATCACGAGAGGAATACCCGTGGTTGCTGATCGGATACTCACTCGAGCTTTAGCCCTTAATCAATGATGCTATTATCCTCGCGGGGTGGGATTCCTAGTGTCTTCGCCAATCAGTGTCCCGCGAAGTCAAAATCTAGCATCTCCTCACAATCAAATCAAATTGAATATCACTGGAGAAACTCCGCTCTAAAGACAATCACGCGGTGTTGCTTGATATCATGACATCTTCGCGTAAAGCTAAGGTCGCGCTTGACGCGCAGTCCCGTGATGCTGCCGATCCTACCAACTACAGTGGCTCCACTCTAGGCTTCCGACATCAACCAAATAGGAGGTCGTATCAACGGAAGACGCACTGTGAGTCACATACAGACGTGTTTGATTGGCAAACATGTATGAACCATTGCCATGGCCAATAGACTTCCAATGCTGGCTTATCAGTCGGTGAGAGCTCTGGAAGCCTAGACTTTTTCCACCACTCAAACAGAATTACTTGTAGACGGTCTTACTTTCTTAGGTCGTCGATTCCTTTAATGCTATCTGCCTCTGTGCGTTGGACTGGCTGCTGCTGCATTGAATCTTGTTCAGTCTTTATTCTTGAAGAAGGGAGAAAGCATTCATACCGAAGCGACCAGGCCGACGAATGGCCAGCCGTTTATGTGACTGCAGGGACTCTTTGATTGCTTCTGAATGTAACTTCTACGCTTTCTCACGTGGCTCCTAAAGTTGGGCATTCGACACCTCACAACAGCATAAAAAAAATCTCTGTTCCATACTTACCTTTTCGTTGCCTCTCGAGGCCAGTCCTGTCGTTTCCCCATATAGGTATCACTTCGAGATAGGGTGCTCTGCACCTCGCAACACAGGAAAACCTCTTTATACTACGTTTTCGTGTAGTCTCTTGGTGCTTATCCTATCGTTTTATTGACCTTACTGACCCAGCAATGGGCATCTTTCACCCTTGCAATTTCGACTCGGATTGCCCTTAGCCAATGGTAAGGTCATATACAGTTCGTCAAAGACATTCCAGCTCCTCCATCCCGGCTTTGAACTATTTGCACACAGACCACATTCAGATATAACTTATCAAACCATTATCAGAGAAAATACATCATTACTAATGAGCGCTCTGTTCTACGCAACACCGCCCTTCTTATACCTCTCAACCATCGCCTCCACATCCTCACCCTCCACACAATCCACGCCCTCCCTCCCCACCCTCTCCACCGCCTCCCCAACTGCCTCCTCCCCCTCCAGCAAATCAATCCACCCCCGTACGCTCTCACTCTCCAGACACCCCACCACCACTTCCGCCACATCCCCTCTCCTCACCTTCCCCCTCGCCCCCATCTTCCCCAAACTAACCTTCCCCCCGGCAGGCTCATCCGTCAAACTCCCCGGCCTCAAACAGATTGCCTGAAACCCCTCTCCCCTTTCTTTCGCGGCGGCTACCAAGCACTCGTCGGCCGCAAGTTTGGCAGCGTAGTAGTTTTTCAGAGCGCCGGCGTTGACTTCTTGCGTTGCGGCCCAATCGGCAGCGCTCCACCAGGGCGCTTTTGAGCGGCGGCTGCCAAGGTACGAGATGAGAAGGAATTTGGTCACAGTAGGCGTGTGGGCGCAGGCGCGGATGAAGTAGACACAAGCATCGCGATCAACCGCAAACGTCCTCTCAGCCCCACCTTTCCCTCCCGCACCTACACCAAGCACCCATCAGCCAACCCCAATTATCCCCAGCCCCACCCCCCCCTACAAACCCGAAACTCACCAGCACACCAAACCACCCACCCGGCCCTTACCTCCTCCACCACCTCCCTCGCCTGCTTCTCACTCTTCACATCCTCCAGACTGCGCACCAGCACGTTGATTTTGCCTGGGTGGTTCTCTTGTAAAGCAAGGATTTCGGGTTTTTGGGACGCGGTGCGGATTACGCTTGTGATGTGGTGGGAGCGGGAGAGGAGAAGAGGGGTTAGGAGGAGGGCGATGGCGCCGTGGCCGCCTAGGAGGAGGATGTGTGGGGGCATTTCTGTGGGGGGAGGGGGAGGGGGAGGGGGGAGGAAGATGAGAATTGAAAAGATGCCCCGCTAGGTTTGGGATGACGTGTGCGGGGTGAACATTTTTGGAGAGGGGAAATGTAGATGTTTGAATACGATAATGGAATAGTTCTAGGTATCTACTTTGAAGCATCGACAAGTGGAAATTCAAAGTGAGGTTGAAAGGCATTGTGAGCCCTGTGCGATGGATCCATCTATAACCTGTATACTATGTTATGCTCTAGTACTGAACTCCAAAATTACCTATCCACCAGTTCAGTGTACATTGTCTACAAGTCCCTTTACACCTACATGAGTAAACCCTTCACAATTTTGCCCTCCTCGTCTTCTCATCCATCAACTCCACGCCCGCCTCCTTCTCCAACTCCTTCACAGCCCTCCACGTCTTGCCCAACTGCACCCGAATCGTCCGCATCCCCACCTCCCTCGCCATTTTCAAGTTCTCTCCAATATCATCCAAGAACAGCACATCCTCCGCCTTAACTCCCTCTCCGCCCCTTTTCCTGTCGAATTCGTCCAATCGCCCAACCGCCAACTCGTAGATTCCTTTCTGCGGCTTCCGCATCCCCACCTCCGCTGATGCAACATATACGTCAAATAGCTCCTTCGGTTTGAAGAAGTACGCTGACATATCCGCCGAGTTCGTAGATTGGTTGGTGGGGGGCGTCTCTTGGCCCCAGGGATGACCAGGAGGATAAATGACGGTATTCGTGAGGGCGCCAAGGATGAAGCGGGGGGAGAGGGTTTTGAGTTTTTGGAGCGCGGGGAAAATGTACGGGTCTGGGTGGCGGGAGGCGGACATCATGGACCAGAAGAGGGTGGTGGCGTCGATTGAAGGAAGTGAAGGTAAGGGCGGGGATTGGGAGGACGAAGGGGATTGGGAGGGGGCGACTATATGTTCGGAGGCGGGTTGGTTCGTGGGATCGGCTGACTGTGGGGAGGATGGTGATGAATTCTTGTTTGTGCCCTCGACGGGGTTAGCTACCTCCTCTGACTCGAGGCTCAAGGGGTCTCCGATAGTGGTATCCTTTGCTAATTTTGATAGCGACGGTCTATCGGCTTTCTTGGGTTTGATTGACGTGGGTTGAGCACCTCTGTCCTGATCCGTGGGTGATGAGTTTGCAGCCTCAGCCTTCAAGCTCACAGGGTCTCCCAATCGAGTAGGGTTCGCTAAATCCCTTAATTTTTTCTTGCTACTCCTAAAACTCGTATGGTATTCCCGCCATAGATTTTTGTTCTGTAAGTCTGCATTGAACCCTTTGAAGAACTCATCATCCATTTTTATCTCGCCGCGTTCCAAACGCTGCCAGGACCCATTGGGGGCACTCTTCGAGATTGCGAAGTTGACCCAATCTTTTGGGATGTTGTGTTTTTGTTCATACTCAAGGATAGCTTGAAGCGGTGATAAGACCTAAGATCTGTCAGATGCTGCTATGTTCCAGAGTGGTATCATGAAAAGCCTACAACGACTCCCCCTACGTCGAACAAAATGACCTTCGGAGGCTTTTGCGGAGCCATTGTTCACTTGATTTGGGGCTTGAGGTTATGGAAGGTCCGTATATTGATGATGAGAGGTAACACACACGAAGCTCAAGGCAATGAACCAGGAAGAAGGGAAGGTTGTGCCTTAAGGCGCCAATAGTTCGAACAGCGGGTTGCCATGATGCCCACATTCTAGTCTGCCGAGGTTGCTCGTTCTTATCGATAAGGGCTGATGTTACCCCTGTTGGAATTGTTGGGGCTTTGAGGCTCTCCATGGGCTAGATGGTGTCTGCGTTCTTGTGATTCTTTTTTCTGGCTGAAGAGCCCTTAGCGTAATGTGACAAATGGTTAATGAATAACGATCGACGACTGAACCACTAGAATATTCGCCTATCCGCACTCTGGGATGTGGAAAGCCAACTTCGTTACCAACCATTGCTAGAAATAATAAATAAATATGCCTGTAGGAATCATCCAAGTACGTCTCCTAAGCAACTTAACATACACCCATACTTACCTGCAGCGGATAGCCCTCGAACCAAATCCGACTGACGAATGTCTCCCTCGTCCGCTTAAAGAAGGGTACAATGCCCTGTCGAGTCTTCGAAAGCGTTTCCGCTGACCAGATCTCTCAATCAACGCAGGTAAGAAGCGCTTCGAAATCGCCTGCTACAAGAACAAAGTCTTGGAATACCGCTCCGGCGTCGAAACCGACCTCGACAATGTCCTCCAAATCCACTCCGTCTTCCTTTCAGTCAGCAAAGGGCAAACAGCCCCAGCCGAAGACCTAAAGAAAGCTTTCGGGCTCAAAACCTCAACAGATGATATCATCATGGAGATCTTGAAGAAAGGGGAGATGCAAGTTGGAGAAAAGGAAAGACATGCGCAGTTGGAGAGAGTGCATAATGAGGTGGTTGATATTGTAGCGGGAAAGTTAGTGGATCCAAAGAGTAAGAGAGTTTATACGACGGGGATGATTGAGAAGGCCCTTGATCAATTGAGTAGTCAGGGCGCGCATAAACAGGATGAGGGTGCAAAGAAGAGCGGGACTGCTACACCGACGAATGGGGAGGAACAGGAGGAAGGGGCAAAGGGTAAGGGTAAAGAGATGCCGACGTGGACGGGTGTGGTGACTACAAAGTCGGCGAAGAGTCAGGCGCTAGAGGCGATGAAGGCACTCATAGCATGGCAGCCGATTCCAGTGACAAGGGCGAGGATGAGACTACGAGTCACATGCCCAACGTCAATTTTAAAGCAAGCGTCGAAGAGTGCATCGAAAAAGGACGCTCAAGACAATGGAGCGGAAGATGCCGATGGAGAGAAGTCAACTGGGACAGTCAAGGATAGGATACTGAGCTACGTCGAGCAGATCGAGTCACAAGATACTATGGGTCAAGAGTGGGAAGTTGTAGGTTTTGTAGAACCAGGAGCGTTCAAGGGCCTTGGGGAGTTCATTGGTGGAGAAACGAAAGGACGAGGGAGGGTGGAGGTTTTGGATATGGCGGTGGTGCACGAAGGAGATTAGTCGAACAGGTCCTTTGCAATGATACCCATTTTTCATAGCTTGAAGCCACCTAGAAAGCATGCAGGATGCACATCAAATAACCCTAGGAGTATCGTCACTCAAATTTCGCACCCACGTTTTAAATCCGGCTTCGATTTGATGGAAGACTTTGATATGTTCCACGTAAGTAGCCAGATCAAAGCCACACTTTAGTGCAAAACAAACACCTTCAAAACATCCCCCACAACCTTGAGCTTATCCACCTTTAACCCTTCTTCTTTGATACACCAACGGTCCTACCCCTTCGTCCAGTAGTCTTGGAATGTTGTCCCCTAACACGTAGGCCCCAATAGTGCCTCAGTCCACGATGGGCGCGGATCTTCTTCAGCCGCTCCAAGTCCTCACGGAGCTTGCTGTCCATGCCGTTTGCCAATACTTGCGAGTCCTTGCCATCGACGATGTCGCGCTGTCTGTTGAGGAACCAAGTCGGAATCTTATACTGCGTCGGGTTTTGGATGATAGTAACGATACGTTCGAGTTCTTCGGAGGTGATATCTCCAGCGCTGATAGGGATATATTAGGTTGGTGAACTTCCTGTGAACTGGGCTGCGAAGAAAACAGGCAGTACGTACCGCTTGTTCAGGTCCACATCGGCCTTCTTGCACACCAAATTCGAGTAACGGCGTCCAACACCCTTTATCTTGGTCAACGCGTACATGATCTTCTGCTTGCCATCGACGTTGGTGTTGAGGAGACGAAGGATGAACTGGAAGTTCGACTTCTCTCCTGAGACGAGCGCTGAAGAAATGTCAGTAAGATTTTGCAGCTCCGCAATGATGCTTTGGTTCTAGTTGTAGGAGCTGATGTCATCTACACTTACACATGATGGCGGGTCTGCTCTGTGGTTGATGGCGATGCTCTCAACCTTCGCTGTTATCTTGAATTCAAAAAGCGCATCGGTGGTGGGCTTCACTAGCGGCCTCGCTTAGCCTAGGCGCCCTAACCTGATTCTTTCATCTTGAACCACATCCATCACACATCTATTCCACTCAAGTTTCCTTGAGCTCAAAAAGCCAGAGCGATACTAAACGATCAGCAATGGGTTTAGCATAAAACCATACGGCTCTTCTACAGCATGTACATATGGCTACGTACCCATCCCGCGCCCTCGAAAATTCTTGCTAAGCCTCTAACACAACGTTGATTGCTCCCCGACAATTGTTACAGTACGCACGTCAGACATGAAATCTACCTTCATGCACATCGCCACATTTTCTGGTTCGCTGGCGAGTCTATTGTGCCAAAAAAGAGCCTCTGCGAGCATTGTCATGTTGCTGCACTGCGGGTTTCATATCAGGATTAGCGCATTGAGCTCCACATTTTCTTTCTATCCAACGTTTGATCCATTACATGATTTTCCGTGTCACCTAAAGCCATTACTGCATGCGGTATCCCTATGGCCAATACTCTTGTCGAAGTCTCCACCGGAAGTCTTTATGCAGCCAAAGTCCGCGGTTAACACAGCCCAAACATCCTTACCATGGTTTGAAAACCATTCACATGAGTCTCAATTAGATCTTCTGTCCAAGCCTCTACTAGCTAGGTCCCTGAGCTAGGCTTCGCTGCTATTCTGGGCAGAACCATCATGCGAAGGGCGGCATCGTGACGATCCGAAATATGAGTCGGCAAGATATGGCAAGCTACTAAAGGTGTCCCGCATACTTCCTCTACTCATTTAAACCTTTCTTCAGTGTTCTCGAGTTATTCTCTTCTTATCGACGCTCCCTTGCCGTCTTATACATTCATTTCAACGCATCCAGCCTACCAAGAATCCTACCCTTTTAACGTGTCTCCTCCTTTCTAAGCATGCAGCTCCAACTCATTCTCACCCTCTTCATGGCGGCCATTGCGGTGCAAGCCGGTAACCCTACCCTAAGCCACCTCCCAACTCATCCATTCTCCAAACTTCCCCAACACACCTCCCCCAACCCACCCCACTAACTTCCTCCCCTCCAGCACCATGGCCCTCCCACACCAAACCCCAATACGCCCGCCACCCCTCCCTCGTCTACCGCGACGCCAACGCCACCACCCCCAACGACGCCGCAGCAGCAGCGAGCGGCGCCGTCGTTCAAGCCGCCGCTGCCTCCGGTGCCCCTGTAGCAGCAGCAGCAGGAAACGGCACCGCGGCCGCGGCCGGGGCAGCCGCCAAGGCAAAGGTCAAGGAAGCCAAGAAAGCGGCAGCGAAGAAAGCCAAGGAGGCGAAGAAGAAGGCGGCGGCGAAGGCGGCGGCACTGAAGAAGGCGCTGGAGGCGAAGGCTGGTAAGGTGGCTGGTGCTGCTTAGTTGCTTAGGGCAGATGCATTGGAGGATTTTGTAGGGGTGTCATAGAGGGGTGTACGTACACTGGGCATTCGCTTTGATTGCTGGTCTCTGGTAGACTGGCAACACTCTCTTGGCTCGGTTTTACTCATAGCGCTGGGCCGTTAATGCAGACCTACAGGCCCATGGACGGGGCTTCCATATCCAAAACTCATTGCTGACTCCTTTTCCATCTTCCTCCCGCGGCTTCTTCAATCTAGCCCCCCTTCCCGCCCCGCTCCACCATCCTTACCCTCTCCCCCTTTCCCCCTCCCAAGCCTTACTCTTCAAAGCTGTTGCGTCTCTCTCTCTCTACACGCTACACCTACGCTAGCGTACATGCGAAAGGACGCTGAGGTATGTGGACACGGGGTTTGGGTTTGGGTTTTGGGACGCGTTGCGAAGAGCGAGAAGGGGTTGGGGAAAAGGCGGACGGCGACGGCGACGGCGCATAGGCGTTGCACAACTTGCCTGGGGCATCTCGTACACATATCTATTCATCGAGACCACTAACTAGACTCCCACCAAACCCGGGTTTCCACCACCCTTGCCCATCTTTGAAAGAAAAGAAAAAGAAAAAGAAAAAGAAGGAAAAAAATCTCATTTTAGCGTAGTCTTCTATACTCTGAAGTCGCTCGTTTTTCTTTTCGAGGTGGGTTCGTTGTTTATGCAACTCTGTCGCAAGAAATCACAAGATTTCATATCAGAAAGGTTTTTTTTTCTTATGCGTTGATGATGAAAGCGAGGGTATTCACACCAAAAAAAAACTGTCAACCATCTCGTCTCATCTTATCTTAAGCATGCCTCCTTATAAAAAACCTCGGCCATCTCAATTGGAAAACGAAACCAACTAAACCACCCTTTAAGCCGCCCACCCTCCACATAAACTCATGAGATCTTCCGTTTTCATATCCACCCTCTATACACGAACCAAACCGCCCCCCTCTCAACTCGAGGGTGCCTTGAAAGTATAAACCGGTGCCTTCACCAACACGCTCCTCCCCCTAACCTCCACAGCCATAAAGGTCGCAAACCGTACCTTGTCCTCCATTCTCTGCTGCTGCTGCTGTGGCTGCACCGCTGCAGGGCCGCTTCCCCCGGCCACCGCTCCCGCTTTCTTTCCTCCAATGAATCCTCCAAACATGCCTCCTTTCTTTTTGTTCGCGGCGGCGGCTTCTTTGCCTGCTGTTACGGACCCTGGCCGCGGCTGTTGTTGTTGCTGCTGCTGGCCCCTATCTTCCACGACGGCCATTTCCTCGCTAGCACCGTCTTTGGTACTTGCTTCCAGATTTATTTCTTCAGAGGATTTGTCAGAGGTGTCGTGGCCTTCCGAGGAGCCAGGATTCGTGAGTGCCGGCAAGCCCGTTTCAATCTTCATGTAGGCTTCATTGACGCTCACGCCGGGCATAATGTATTCGACAAAGACATCCCGGCTTTCGAGTGGTAAGTTCGCGGCAATCCCTACCGCCAGTTCTATGATTGGGTCCACACCATCAAGCTCGGCGGGCGGGGGCTGTTTAAGATTCATAGCTAAGGATGCTTTAAGTTTCTCTTGGAGTGACTCCGTGAGCGTCGCACGGTACTCGGCTGCTTGCGGAGAGGCGAGCGATTCCGATAAACCGTCGAGGGTGGCGAGACGCCAGTTCGATATTTTAGCGGTTAGGCCTTCTTTCTCTTCATCACTAGGCGTGAGGGGCGCTAATCGTCGTAGGTTTTTCTCTATGCTTTTCAGGTGGGCGCTGAAGTTGGGATCTAGCGAGGGGTGAAAGTAGCGGTCAAATATTTCATCAACGAGCCAGCGAGAGATGCAGGCTCGGCCAACAGCAGTCATTTCTTTAGATTGGGTTGTGGTAGCTTCTTTGTTTACTTGAGGTGCGAGCCAGGGGGGTACAGAGCGCCAGTCGCGGCGGAAGTTGAAAGCAAGGTTATTAATGGCGCCGTCAAGACGCTGAAAACGATTGGAGTATTCGTTGTCGTCGAGGGAAGTGCGGGATAGAGAGAGACGCTGGTGGGCTAGGGTGTTTTGGAGTTGTTGGACTTGCGCATCCTTATCGAAGTAGTACTTTTTGACTTTGCGGTACTTGTCCTCTATTATGGGAGTTTAGTTTCAGGAGTCTATAGACGTATAGCCTTTGGGCGTAGAGTGCAAGCGGACTTACGCAGTTCATCATGCCTTTGGAGCAACTGGGCAATATCCAGGCCAGCGAGGTCATCTCGTGATCTACTCGGTGGTGGTGTGCTTCGACCCTGGTCGGACGTATTTTGTGGTGCCATTGGTGAGGACTGAGGTGGCCCTCTGAGGTTGTTTCCTTGAGAATTGTTGACGCCAAGTTGAGAGCTGTATTGTGGGGGTGCGCCGGACGGTTGGCTTTGGCCCTGCGGTCCCTGATGGTAGGCTTGATAGCCTGAACTTTCCCTATTTAACCCAGTTGGTTGTTGCTGTGGAGCTAATTCATCCGAGCGCCTATTCGGAGGCTGTTGATGCTGCGGCGGAGGTGGACCCATTGGACCTTGAGTATACTGTGTTGGAACCCCTGGATTCGCGCTTGATCTAGGCTGATGATTATCGGTTGCCCGAGAAGGTGAGTGCAACGGCGAAGGAGGCCCTAACGACTGCAGCGAAGAAGGTCTGCTTGTTTTTTTCTCGCTATAAAGCTGCTGGAGTGTTCCTTGTGGCGCCCGAGACTGCAATGGATGACTGGATGTAGAGGTCGCGGAGGAAGGTGACGGCTGGTAGGACGCCGGCTGTTGATGCAAGGGATGGTTGGACGAGGAAGTGGCTGAGGATGGTGACGGCTGGTAGGTCGGCTGTTGCTGACTCTGTTCGGGTGGTGTACGATGCTGTTGCTGCTGTTGTGTCCGGGGAAACGTGCTTTCCCACGCTGAGGAAGTTGACGACCCTTGACGTTCAAGCGGTTGTCGGTTGGACGAATCGGTTACCACGCCTTGAAGTGGTGGCCTATTGTAGGGATGCTCAGTCTGGTTCAACAATTGTGATTGATGTAACCGTGGGTCTTTCTCTGGTAGGGGAGGCCCAGGCTGAAGATGCAAAGCGTCAAACTTTGCTCCTCCTTCGACTGCCTCTTTGTCGCGCGACGACGGCAGGAACGTGGCAGGAGTGGATCCTATGGAGACCCCAGGGGTAGGAGCCTTCTTCCTAACAGATATACTTCGCCCAAGTCGGTTCGCATTCACGTTGTTTGCCGGCTCTTTTGCGATTGAAGAATTCCTCAATGAGAAGAGACCCCTCCTTTTTGGTTCTTCTTTATATGAAGCAGGGGTAGGTTGTTGCTGATAGTATGAGTCGGGATTATCATCGAAAGCGGGCGGCTCAGCACTGCCCTGTGTTGGGCTAGGGACAAGATGTATCGTTGGCTGGTGGACGCGCTGGCTCTGAGAACGTTGGACTCCACCCGGGCCCCTTGCTTCTTCAGGGCGGTAGGGTTGATAGAACCTGTCCTCGTCCCCGTCAGGCCCCAACGTCGAAGCAACTGAAGGCCTGGGAAGGCCAGGCGAGTGGAGGGGTGAATCTACAGGGGAGGAGGCCTGATAAGACCTTCGATCGTTGGCGTCTTGTGTGTTCAAGGATGCCTGCGAGCGGTTTCTATGAAAGATTGATGGACGAGGCATTGAAGAGTATTAGATGATCAACGATTCTCAGCGGAATACTACCCGATCGAGAGTATCGTGGGGGCTATTCTTGGGCCTGACGAATACACACAAACTTCAGTCAAGGAGGCAAAGCTGAAGCGGCACAGTGCCGCGAGACATCAACATCTACATGAAATAGCAGGGTCAATCCGCCAACTTGGTTCCGAGTGTTCAACATCCAGAGTCACAAGAATAGATGCACATATTCATCGGCGTTCAAAGCTTAGGAAGCCACACTCCGTACGGGGTATGATCATCGAGTTTCATTCATACTGGATGTGTCCGTGAAATGCATGTCGGGATTCTAGGCTTGCTTGATGGGAAGGCACGTCTACCGTGCAGGCGCCTTGAGGCTGTGTACATGAACCTCATCTCTCACCAACTTCTCAGCTTATGGATAGACATCACTAGCTTTCTGTGGCCGGTCCCATTCGGTTGGATGTCATTCGCAAAGACGCTGACATCGAAAACCTTTTACGAGGCCAGAGCCTGCAATGCCAAGAAAGCGACACTACATCGTTTCTGAGGGTTTCACAACCTGTCCTGAAACTGCATATAGGATGCTGTTCGACTCGTGATTGAGCTTAATGGGGGTGGCATAAGAGTCCGTTTAACGGATCTTGCTGTAGATAGCTGAGACAGTAAAGTAGCGATCATCTCCAGATATTGATTCTATTCATAGCCAGGAGAACGAATGGCCTATGCGGAGATTGAAAGAAGCAGCCAGAGGATTTCAAAGTAGATTACCATTTTCTTAAGTGCCAGGGCAGTCGGCGTTGACATTCACGATCTGTTCTACAGGTTCATCCGAAGAATATTATCCCGCGTAACATCTTCCTAGAGGTTTGCAGAAGGCTGTGGATTGTTTGGGTCCCGACATTGGATAAAATGAACGCTAAGCAGCGAGCCCTAGGTACGGTCATTGAAGAATCGAACACGAAAGATGCTACTACGGCATTGATATACCGGACTTGACGAAATCGACTCAAAATATTCTATCTGTTGCATGATGCTCCACATGGAAATCTTATTCAGGGCCGAAGAATCAAGCATTCGGATAGTCACACACCTTACAATCATCATATGGCTTAGAAACCATCTCCAATTTAGTTTTGTACGAAGCCGCTTCAATATCGCTATCTACCACAGAGAACAGGCGGAAAATGCTTATCAGCTACGCATACACCGACAATTTCCTACCTCAGGGTGCGCCGAAGTCCTACTCTCGTATTCAGAAAAGCCCATCAGCCCCAACCATGACCCAACTCTCACATCCACTCACCGCCGATCCACCGGTTGAAGAACTCTAAACTTGCCTCTGGCTGATCTAGGGGTACCCTGTATCTTGTGAGCATGTGGCTCAGATGTACAAAGGAGGTTCAAGGACATACATATGGCCTCCAGCATGAAGTCTCATGAATGTGAAGTTGCCGCTGCTCTTCACCTCTCCAATCTTCCTGCCGTCACCACCTAGCTTCAAGTCCTCAAGGCCGGCTTTGTTGAATGATTTCTGGCCGGGCCATTCCAAGGCGTCCGTCCAGGCTTGGTTACCCAGCCAGTTGCAGATGAAGTCTGCATCGCCCTAGATCAAACAGTCAGGCAACTTCGAACGAGAAATAAGTAGGCAAAAGCAAAAAAGCTTACAGCATAGATCAGCATAGGGATCTTTTCAAGGATACCAGGGACCAAGCGGTGGAAAGGTTGCATCCAGTCACCAGCAAACAAAAAGTTCCTGTTTACATCGAAGTTGCAGCTATCGTAGCTGTCGACTTCGGCGCCAAGAGCCTCCAAAACTTTCGGCTGGTTCATCCATTTAGTGATCCACCCAATCTGGTCGTAGCAAAGAGATGCATCACCACTGCATTTGACACGGACATCATATGGATTTTGTCCACTCCGTTGGTAAGGCCCGATAATCGCGTTGTTGCAGTAGATGGAAGCAGGAACACAAGACCACACACTTCCGCTACTATAACAGCCCTCAATGAGCGACAAACAGCGGGGAAGTGCGTTGTCCATGCTCTGGCATTCACTCTCACCGAGGACAGCTGGCCAGCCGCCATCGCCACATGCCATAGGCCTGTAGTGCTCATACTGGGTCAGGCCGTCAACAAGGCCGTTTCCGATCAATACAGACTTCAAGTTGATGTTGTTTTTCTTGTGGCTTAGAATCTCCGATGTGAAAACAGGGATGTAGTGACCTGCATACGATTCTCCCGCAATGTGGAAGTCTTGCTCAGCATACTCGGGGTACTGCTTAAAAAACAGAGTGAGAAGAGCGTAGACATCTTTGCCGGCAGCGACAGTGTCACTGACGGAGCCTCCGCTGTACGAGAGGCCGGTGTTGACGGGTTGGTCCAAGAAAATGACAGAAGCGTTATTGTTCCATGAGTAGGGGTTGTGCACTATATTACCGTTCTCATCGATCGAAGCTGGTCCAAGCTCAAGGAAAAGGCCTGTAAGGGATGAGCATCCAGGACCACCGTTAATCCAGAGGACGACCGGATCGTTCTTGGGGTCGTTTCGAGATTCGAAGAACCCTACACGGGAGAGATCAGTAGTTGCACAGGTCGATAGAAGAGGGCATTGACAAACAGTAGAACAAATGCTTATCATTCTGATTGTCGTCAAGATAACCACTGTACTGAACCACCCCAGGGTCGACACCAAGTGAACTTGGATCGATTCTCTTCGATCTCAAATTGTAAGCTTCTAGCTTGCCATCAACGTCCCTTTCTTTCTCGCCATCAGCAGTCTCAATCCAGACACTTTGGACATCGGCGCCCTTGGTAATGCTGTCCCAGTGACTATCGGGGCGGCGAGAATGTTTCTTCGGTGGTGAGAAGAAGCTGGTCTTGTCCATAGCTTCAGGAAACATCATGGAAACCTCATCCCATAGGGCGCGAGCCTCCCCAGTCAGCGATTTCAAAGAGTCCTGTAGGTTATGGAGTGGTTTTGTCCAGGCCTCCGAGGCCTGCTTTGGCGCCTGGAGGACATGCTGGATTGGTGATAAGGCATTTGCGGTTGCAGCTCCTACAAGGAGCGATGATGTTACAAGCTTCATCGCAAGCAGCTGTAAGATATAGTAGAGATTTAAAACCTGTACAGATACCTATCTCACTAAATTGAGGCTGTGGATGTTGATGAGGTGAAGATGCACTACGTTAGGTAGCGATAGCAACGCGGAAACGGTCCTATGACGCATGACTAATCTACGGATAAGGCGTCGCTCGGTCTCTTGATCTAATCTTTAAGTCGAGCTTCGTCTGCAGTATCACGCGCATTAACGCATGACCGTCGATGAACATATCATACACGTACTCGTACAGGGTGAATATGGCATATAGTTGAAGTATCTGCGGTTCACCAAAGTTTTGCATTCAAGCGGTTGCTGTCCCTCTTGTGTACAACTCCTGAGGTGTTGGGCAGTAAAGTCTCCGTCAGGAGACCTGATGGCTTGCAACACGATTCATGCTATGCTGTTCTCTCCAATGTTTCCTCACCGGCCTTTAAGATTCTACGCAAAATGATCAGACTCACAATCCCATCTGAAACCTCTATTAACAAGACGAAGTTGGCATTGGAATAATCCCAAGTTTGGACATTGCGCACATGCTCTGGGAGTTCTGTTTTCTGCTTGGTCCTACCGGCACGACGTGCATCTAACTCCGAGTGTCAAGTCCGTATGAATTTGCGTACAGTCTCGTCGAGCTGCTTCAATATATTTTCCTTCCGGGCAGCATCACACCAGCTTCCCTCTACAGCTCCTCTAGCAATCCCTTCCCACTCCCTCGTCGTCAAATGAAAGGCTTGCTGAACAGCGCAGTAATTGTCCAAAATGTACCCTCCGAAATATGCTGGATCATCGCTGTTGATAGAGAATCTTACACCTGCTTCCAGGTACTTCCGTACTGGCAAATCTGCAACACTATTTGCACACTTGAGCCTAACATTAGATAATGGGCACATGGTGACGAGGATCCTCCTCTCCGCTACCTCTCGCATTAATTCATTGTCGTCCGGCAAGCGAATGCCGTGATCAATTCTTTCTACATCCAAGTCTCTCACCGCCCCCTTGATATATTCTACCGGGCCTTCCTCTCCAGCATGAGCCGTGCGTCTGATGCCCAATTGCTTGGCTTTTCCGTAGAGTGCTCGCCAATTCGCAGGCGGATTTCCCAGCTCAGTTGAATCCAGACCAATACCTGCCAAAACTCCATTTTTCAAGTCCATTTCTGCCTTGGCAAAAGTCTCGTCGGATTCTTTAACAGGCAAGTGCCTGAGGAAACACAGTATCAACTTCGTACTAATGTCCAACTCCCGTCGAGCCCGTTCACACGCCCTCGTGAAGCCCTCTACAATGACCGCATACTCTACGCCCCTTCCAGTGTGTGCCTGAGGATCGAAAAACACCTCTGCATGCACCACACCATCGGCTTTAGCTTTTAAGAAATATTCCCAAGCTAGGGCTTCGAAGTCTTGCGCTTTGATCAGAACGCTCATACCAATGAAGTAGTACTGCAGAAAGTCGTCCAGGGAACTGAACCGCGTATAGCGGTCCAAAAGGGCGCCAGGAGAGGCGAAAGATTGATCATCACTGGAAGATGGAAGAGCAATGCCGTTACGAGCGGCAAGGTCGAACAAAAGGGTAGGGCTCAGCGCACCCTCAAGATGCATGTGATGCTCACATTTTGGTAATGCAGCCAGGAATGCATGGAGAGGAGAATGACACATGATCAAGAAGAGAAGACGAGTGACTCCACAACGTCTGTTTTGGAGCGGTCACTAAGATATAAAAATATCAAGTGAAGTACCGTAAGGTAGCATAGTTTACTTTACGGAGTACAATTAAGAATTGACATTAAGAAAGAGAGAAACCGGATTAGGTCTCCGGCGAACGCGGTAACGTTTCGGCTTGTACCGAATGTTAGTTGGGGTATCCACGTGTGACGTCACACCCCAGATATACTTAGAGTGTGGGTACCTTCTCCTTGATGGGGAGCAGGAAGAGTCCCCGGGATGGAACAAGTGACCTGCAGGATAGGCAAAGTAGTGAGAGTGGATGGTGAAGTACTACCTACATACCTGTTGATTCGAAGGAACCTGTCATTGCCACCTGTGTCGCGAGCCTAAGCTCATATGTATTTTTAGTATTTTGGGATGACGATCAATGCAATAACTGGTGACTTACCGTGCTTAAGGTCCCTACTCTAGCGTACCAAGTCCAAGGTACGAAGAACTTGAGCGACTCGGATGCGGGACCTGTCACTGGTTGAGGCTCCTGATCAGCATTGAGGTTATCTGGGAGACTGGGACTTGGGCAGATCTGAAGGGAAGCACGGCGACACCCGTGGCGACATCCGTGGGATGCGACAAGAGTAGCTATCATAGCTTCGTCCCGAGAGATTTGAAAAGCATTCGGCTATCACTAAAGTACAAAACCTGCAGTCTGTCAATCGCACAGTCTCTGCCCGCCTAACCGGTCAACTTTAAATATCTCGATCGTCGCATCTACATGCAAGGTTCTGACGGCAGTACAGCTTCTCAAGGTCGACAGCTGTCAAGGAAGAGCGTCGATCACTCTGACTGGCATCAAATAACAACAATATGAGCTATCAAGGCATTAACGACATTAGAGTTTTTTCGGTTTTATAAAAAAACTTTCAAACAATTCGGCAATTACGAAGAAAACCGGGTCACAGGTACTTTATGCCTTTCTGCTCTACCTTTAGTACACTATTTTCTTGGAGTCGTTCTTCTGGATGACCGTAAGAGCATCTGGAACTCGACGATCCTTCTGATGCTGTTCTACCCCACACGAGAAAGACAAAAGGAAGCAGGGTAACAGGCCAAGCAAAGGTCCCTGCAGTAGCCAGCCCGACGTGATCCTGGCTCCTTAGGCTGAAATATGCTATCTCGATATTAACTGCACACCATCTCAGGCAAGCCGATTGAGCGTGGCGGGCGTCAGGCACAAACACTCCCCCTCCGGCGTTCTCACTGCAACCATCGTTGTTTGGCTTTGAAATGGGCCACTTTCCAGAAGAGCCTATCAAGGAGCATCAGAATCACCAAGTGCACGAATCGATCTTGTCTCCTATGTAGGCTACTTGACTGATTTCATCCTTCGGTTACAGTCATCGATTTCCTCGACATCTACGACGGTTCCAACGAATGAAACGAGAGACTGCCACATATCATGTCGGTTACCTTATTCCGTTACTAGTCCTGTTTGGTTACGGATGTACGGAGGTACGGAGTATGGACCCCCTCAAGGAAGAAGCCGAGATCGGCAACCGGCGAGGACAGGAGACTTGGCTGGATCCGGCCTAGACCCAGATCATGGTGTTTCAAAGTGTGTTTACCCAGCAGCCTTACAGGCTCAAGAAGACCAAAGACCAACGACGGGTATACTAGTAATACCTACATACTTGGTACTTGCAGTATGTAGTACTAGTGTGGCACAGTACAGTAGTAGGCTCCAGATGGCATCCTGGCCGGCAGATCTCTCCCGCGTATTCGGCGTCATGGGGGGTCTAGTTGTGGGCCTTTGACCATGTTCAGTAGATTGCCTGATTGGGCCTCCAGTGGCGTGTGTTGTGACCGCTTTGCGATCAACGACCCGCCCCCCCTTACCTTCCCTTCCGGAGAAAGCCCTAATTCATTGCTTTCTTGGTCTGAACAACTTGCACCCCATCCTGGGGGAACCCTCAGGAATTCCACGCAGTATCTGGCCTAGCCATTGCGTTGATCGTCCGAATCGGACTAGGCGTATCGGTGCAGTTTTGACGTCTCGATTTGCGATTGAAAGATAATTCTCCGGCCTAACCGACTTTCCTATGGGCTCTATTCGCACCTTGCCCATTGTTCCTCGTCCTTGCTCTCTACACACCCTTAACAAGCGCAGATCACGGAGAGCCACATATCCACGCCACACGCTGCATTCTAGTTTTTGGATACATATCACTAAATCTCAAAATAAAAATAAAAATAAAGATGAGGAGAATTGCTGATTGGACAAAGAGTCTGGCAACATCCACGGTTCCAGCCGATCACCGAAACCCTCTGAAGAGGTAGCTTTCCCCAATATAAGTTCGCGTGGTGCCCTAGCCCTACAATTCTAGAGCTAACACGTGATCAGCAGCAAGGGTAAGTAAGGTAGTCTTACTTTACGGGATTCGGAAGCTGTTCTATACTTGGATGAAGTTGAAGTCATTCCTCTGATGAGATGTTCATACTAGGTCAAACGTTCAGGCCCTTCCAGCGTCGCCATTGCGGCTGTCGTCACCCAAAGCACTGTAGTGTTTCCGATAACCGACACCCATTGGGCTACCCTCTACAGAGCGACCGGGATGGCTTGATTGCATGCATGATTTTTCATCTGCGGCATGTGAGGGATTGGCACGCCGCCAATTTGAATCACCTTGCAGAAGTTGTGTACACAGCTTGGGGGTCACGATGGCTGGAAATGGCAATAGATCAGTGCTGGCAAGGGGAACACAATCACTCAAGTGTCAACGTGCATCCTTAAATGTCCATCTCTTGAACAAATATAGGACTGTCAAATGAGAGTCGTTGGGATCGTTGACGTTGGGAACAAGTACCACATGTTTGTTTGGATGCCCCTAGTACATCTTCAGATCAAAGCATTATCTCTTCAACGATATACGTCTTTTGGGCACTGTTTGCCCAACGGTGTCTATCTAATCTCATAGCTCCATCGATCTATTGCTCAGCAAGGCTACAACCCTATCGTCTGGGATCACGGACAATCTGTCTGGATAGCCATGATCTAGTGTCTCGGGCGCTGCCATCATCCTAGGAACAAGCTAGTTACACCGGAGCTTAGGAAATGGCGGAACCAAGCTCAACTTCCTCTCACCATTTTCCATCATCTTACCCATTGGCATCTACATATGAAAATCCGTCTACCTCGTCCACAGCGTCCATTCAAGGTTCATTCGCGCCAGGCCTTGGAATACTCAATCCAGGGCCAACAAGCAGACCTTCAAGTGGACCAAATCCTCCATACTCACTCCAAACTCCTATAACTCCGGGGTCTGAGATGCGAAGCGCTGGCTACAGTCATCCCTATGACCCCGCATCTTCCCCAAGCTTTCCGGTGTCGGCATACTCAGACTTCGTCCAACGCCATGGATCAGGTCCGGGGTCCCCCAACATGTCCCAGGGTCCTCTCTCGTCCATGGGTCTCCAGGCACAGAAACGAGCGTACAGGCAACGGAGGAAGGATCCAAGCTGTGATGCCTGTCGAGAGCGTAAGGTGAAAGTCAGTGATACCGCCACATCTCATTCGAAGCCTCTTTGGATGCAGAAGCAGGTGCTGATCCAACTTGTAGTGTGACGCTACGGATACGTCAAGTTGTTCCGAGTGTTCAAGCAGGAACGTCAAATGTCAGTTTACAAAAGAGACCAATCGGCGGATGTCTTCCATCAAGTTAGTTGCTCAAAGCACTGCACTGTGACTCTTATTCGGCTAATACTCCTCGCGGTGTAGACAGGTTCAAGATCTGGAGAAGCAACTGGCCCACGCTAGGCAGCAGTTGAGCCATCTCCATTCCGTGGCAAAGGACAATGAGGCTGGGGAAAGCCTTGTATACAGTCGGTCAGGCTCGCGTCTCCCAGGGTCCGAGCCAATTCAGCAAGGCATTCATCAACCGAGAGCCACAGCAGACTTCGCAGAGGTGCGTTCAAATCTCTATAAATATGGACGAGGTATTTTCAAGCAACCGTCTTCGCATCGTCAAGGTCTCTCTGAGTCTCCATCCTCTTCCTCCCTTTCCCTACCGGAACTTCCTCCCAAACACGTGGCTGATGACCTACTCCGTCAATATCATACCTCGTTTCATGTGAACCTGCCAATCCTCCATTGGCCTTCCTTTACGCAGACCTACGAGGGAGTCTATAGAGAACGGTCTTTGAAAAGAGTGCCTCGAATATGGAGCGCCTTGTTGTTTGTTGTTTTTGGTTGCAGTAATCTCAATCGTTCTTGGAGGGACTGTCGGAAATTTCTTGAGATTTCCAAGACTCTGATAGATGTTTGGACGGAGGAAGTCTCTCTCGATCATGTACGTTGCGCTATCATGAGTAGCGTCGTCCTTGTTGAAATGAACCTCAAGTCTGCAGGTTGGACATGGCTCGGTTGTGCTATACGGATCGCTCAAGATATCGGTCTACATCGCGATGCAGGAACACGGCCGGCAGCTGAAGAAGAAATGCGTAAACGTATTTGGTGGAGTCTTTATTCTTGTGATCGGTTGGTGATTGACCGCTGAAGTGCTTGTGCGTCGGGGCTAACTACATTAGATTGTTATCTCTCGAGCTGGCAAGGCCAGCTATGATTAATGATGAAGAGTGTGACGTCGGTTTACCTAGCCCAGTGGATGATGGGGACCTGCCAGTAAGTGGTGCAAGGGTTCGTGGGAGCGAGTCTCCATCTACAAAATCACTTCTTCCCACCATCCAAGTCGTTCGCGGAATCTCCCAACTACTCAAAGCTTTGAGGGCAGCTACTCTTACTCCATTGGTTCTACAGTCTTTCGACTTGTTGTTTGGGGATTGTGTGGCTGCTTTCCCCACTCACCACCATATCCGCTCAGATGGATATCTCGAACCCTATGCTCTTCCGCCTTTACTTCATTTGCAGAATGCCCGCCTTGTGCTTCACCGCCACAACCTCATGGTGATCTCTCCGCCAGAAGCCCGATCCGCGGCAATCCATCATTGTGTGATTGTTGCGCAAGACACAGCACGACTCCTCTCTCGGTGCATGCAAGCTCCGCCTGATGCATCGCGACAGCCACCATCACATTACGATAAATGGGAGACACGCCTGGCTTTGGCTGCAAGCACTTTCTTCTGTACTCACATGTGGCGGTGCACCCTGTTCTTGTGCTTCCGAGGCGTTTACGACGCTGCATTATTGTGCGCTCGCGTCAGCGCCATAATGGGCGAAGCCCGGCCAGTCAACACTCGGTGTGGCCAGTATTTGGAGTTCTTTCTCGGGCAGCTGACCGCAAAGCTGCAGCGTCGAGAAGGAGCTAGCTTCGATGATGACGAAGAAATGATTGCTTATGTATCTGCGGATCTTCAAGGAAGCAGTGAGACTTCTTGGGTCTGGCAGGGAGTCGAAGATGATATCCGACTCAGCGAACGCTTGAAGCGTCCAGTTTCGGCGGATTCGGGCAAGACCGATGAAAGGCTTCGTGAAGCAACGGCACAAGAGGAAAACAGTGACTGGGCTGGATGGGAAAGGATCCTGGCGATTTTAGAACAGCTCGTTCGATGGCAGCAGCGAGAACGACAACATTTGACGCCCCAGGGATTCCCACCACGAATGCAGCAGGTTGCAGCACAAGCGGCTTCGCCCAGCAACCCAGGCCTTCTACAAGATAGCCCGGCGTCGTCGAACCGGATCAGTATTGCTAACATCATCTAGAAGGTGTCAGTGTGGTCAATTACATTCGACAAAAAGAGCAGAAAGCTTGTAAAATCTTTTGACACATGGCCGTAAAGGGGCAAAAATGATTTTGCCTGCTGTAAGCGCACGAGATCTACGGTGTTGCAGTTTCCGAACCGTTTATATAGGGTATATTACGCAGCTGTGCTGGGGGCCATGCGCGTGGGGGGGGGTGGGGTGGGAAAGACGTATCGTTACGAGGGATGAGACGAATGACGAGCACAGGCGTCAAAGAATCCGGTCTATTCCATTGGCCGGAATGTTTATGCAAATCCGACATATTATATGTACTTCCTTATAATATCCCGAAAGTCTCCCATAAACCCACAACAAATCCGTGAGAAATGCTTTGCGTTACCACCCTTCCACATACCCACCTACCCACCAGGTAAAACGGGTTCTCGACTTGGTGTGTGTGGTCGCACAAGAGGCCCCAGAGTATGCCGGCAAGCGACGAACCAGGGATTGTGATAGACCTGTGCAACTACCACAAGTATGCGTGAAGAGAACTGGTGCAGGATCTCAACACTTTTCTGCATTCCCGGTTCCGCAGCAATGGTAAGTAAATTTGGATTCGCTTCTGCCCAGAGTGTCGGGACTTCAGAGTCGCACGACATGTTCTTTCCCAATTCTGGGATTGCGCACGCAGCCTTTGTTGATTATATTCTTCTCCGATGGGAGATGTTGTATGATGAAGCGGGTTGTCGTCTTCCTAGAGTCCAGCCTCTTTACCCCACAAAAACAATTGTGACGGAGATGTGGCGCAGCTCGGTTTTCAGGCATGCTAAGCTTCATCCTTCTTTTTATCTTAGTACCTTCCAGAACGTGAAACGAGGACAGTAAGGGTATGGTACATACATACATTCGCTTCTTCTCTGACCTCTGGGCGGCATTCACGGCTCTAGCAGCATCATATATAGAATACTCTGCAGCCAGCTGTATAATAGAAGTCGTTCTACCCAACCGCTAATCCCACTCTTCCGAGGGCACGTACCACCAGCGCTCCTGGTCTGCCGTGGCCGGTCAGCCTTCTCTCACTTCATAAACTCTTCATCTCCTCATCTTCCACGGAATGACCAGTTCCCACATCAACCATGCCTTTCCGAGACAAGATGAAGCGTGCCTTCGGGCGACCCCAAAACGACGATGGATCCGATCTCACCCATACCTCCTCTAAGTCCTCCAAGAAACAGAAGGCTGAGCAGCCCAATAATGTATACAAATCGGGCGAGCCAATGCCCAAACCAAAATACCGAGGGCCATATAACAAGGAGCACCAGGAGAAGCTGTCGTCGTTTAGCTTTTCGGATGCGTGGAAGTCACGGCGGAAGAGCGATAACAGCATGTACAGCCCGCTGGGATCAAGACTCCCCAGCCAGGTTGGCAGCCTGAAGAGTCGAAAGAGTCGAAAGAGCCTAGGAGGGACGAGGAGCCGGCAACAGAGTCATGTGGAGGGGATGGTAGTTGAGAATGCAGACGGGGATGATGATCTGATGAATGGTAGGGTTTGAGCTTGGGATAATACGGTTGGGAACTCTGAACGGAGAGGCTGACATGTCTCAGTGGGATTATCGAGGCAGCATACTCTCGACGAAAACACGCGGCCAAGAACAGATGGGAGTACGACTACGAAGGTCAATGGCCTTGAGCCTGCAAAGACGATTACACATGGCTACCTCAACGGCGGTGATGTAGATCATGGAAAGCCGTTCACCGAGGAAGAGCTTACCCATGCGTTGACGAGGACTACGCTCGAGCCCTCGGCATCCGACAACCGTTGATGAACAATCTCATCATGGCAGGCCTGTTCGCATGCTCACTGATGCCGGCCGCCCATCCCGTTCTAGCGCTTCGCTTCCGGCCCCAGATTTACCGACGTTCGGATTAGCAAGCAGGCACTTTTAATAACTGGATATTTGACGAAGGGAGGGGATTCCACGCTGCCATCATAGAATCTACTTCTTTGACTTTCTGGCCTGCGTCCCATTACGTCATAACAAGCATGTCTTGGTGCCTCTTACCTTGAGCTGACAATAACCGAAAGGGTACGGCATCTCTTGCCTCAACCGCCGTTCCTCTCGAGCGAAGCTTCCCCGCATGTCAATCACCAACTCTCCATCCATCGCCAGGGACTGCTTGCTTCAATTGCCGTTAGAGCTCAAGTGGTATCGTCGGTTGCTACGTACACATGGAGCGCAAGTTATAAAAGAGGTGGGGTTTCCGCTAGTCGGCCATGCTGGCCAAGCACTCTCTACTTCAATCCTGTCAAGATGTTCTCCGTTGTTAAAATTCTTGCTCTTGGTGCAATTCTGGCCGTCACCGCCTTTGCGACACCATTTAATCCTAGGCCGTTTGATTCTCTCCTCAGCAAGCGACAAAGCTCACCTGCCTCGAAAAACTTGGTGGTTGACCTTGGGTACGAGCAGTACCAGGGGGTTGCCAACTCCAGCACAGGCTTAAAAACCTGGAGGGGGATTCGTTATGCGGCTCCGCCAACGGGTCAATTACGCTGGCAAGCACCACATACCCCTGCAGTCAATCGAGGTCAGGTCATACCAGCCGATGCATACCCTCACCGATGCCCTCAGGCTCCCGATTCTCCGCTTCCGCCTAATTACAATTTCACTGGGAACGAAGATTGTCTTTTCCTAAGCGTTTACGCACCTCCAAATGCTACTAACCTGCCGGTCCTAGTATGGATCCATGGAGGTGGATATGGAGCCGGGCAGGGAAACGAGGATCTGACACCAATTATCAATACCAACAACAACAATTTTATTGGTGTTGCAATTCAATATCGCCTAGGAGCCTTTGGCTTCATGTCCTCGGACGAGATCCACCGCTTCGGAGTGGTCAATGCTGGTCTGCTTGATCAAACCTTCGCCTTACAATGGGTGCAGAGCTACATCCACCTGTTTGGTGGAAATGCATCTCAAGTCACCATTAGCGGTGAAAGCGCCGGAGGAGGCTCTGTCATGCTGCAAGCCATGGCCTTCGGAGGCTATCTAGGGGAATCTCTCTTCAGCAACGTCATCGCTGCGTCTCCTTATCTCCCAATGCAATACGGCTACGCAGACTTCGTTCCTTCACAATCATACTATGCCTTTGCCCAGACAGTGGGTTGCTTTGACGATCTCGCTCAAAACAATGCCAGCAATTCCATCTTCCAATGTCTCGTCAGCAAAGACACCATGACCCTTCAAAACGCCAGCGCCTACATCTCAGCCTCTGGCAAGTACGGAACCTGGGGCTTCCTCCCTGTAACCGACGGCTCCTATATTCAACAAGTCCCCAGCCAGCAACTCCTCAAAAAGCAGGTCAACGGCCTGCGCATGCTCTCCGGTAACAACGCCAACGAAGGCCCCGCATTCACACCACAAAACATCGTCACCGAAGCGGACTTTATCGCTTTCCTCCGCAATACCTTCCCGCTCTTCACCGAAGACGACATCTCCCGCGTCCTGCGCTACTACCCCTCCTCTAACGCCTCCGTCATGCCCGGCGCCCCAGACTTTGCCACCTCTGGCACCACTAACCCCACCGCGCTCAACGAAAGCACTTTCGGCAACGGCCAGCAGCAGCGCGCCGACAACGTCTATGCCGAAACCACCTTCGTCTGCCCCAGCTACTGGGTCGCCGAAGCCTTCACCAATAACGGCCGCGAAGCGTGGAAATACCAATACTCCGTCATTGGTGCCCAGCACGGCGCCGACGTAACGGGCTACTTCGGCCCCCCGAAACCTAACCAAGGCCCCGATTTCGAGCGCGCCTTCATGACCATCTGGGGCAATTTCATCACGCAGAACAACCCCTCCATATCCGCCTCCATCGCCGCCGGCGGCAACGCCAGCATGTCCAGCAGCACCGCTCCGGCAAATCCAATCACCAACTGGCCCGTCTACACGGTCGCAAATCCGTACCAGATCAACCTGAACGAGACGGGGGGGCAGGCGTATTCGGCGCCGAGCTTTAGTCCTAATGCGCCGAATATTACGCAGTTTCAGAATCCGGGGTTGAAGAACGATTTCCAGCTTGTGGATGCTTATGCGTGGGAAGGGGGGAGGGGGGCGAGGTGTGATTTTTGGAGGAGTGTGGCGGCGATTGTGCCGGAGTAGGTAGCTGCGAAGGAAACGGAAAAGGGGCTTTGAGAGAGAGATGGTGACGGTACGGAAGGGGGTTGTTGTATATATCAACATGTGTAAAGTTCGACACCAAAGTATTCGGAGACAACGACATGAGATCAATCTCTTATTGCCCAGACCTCCATTCTCATATCTTGCCAGCTGTGCAACGATGTGCACGAGTTGAGAACAGGACTCGATTGTTATGACCGGTGCAAGTCGTCACATTTTCCACCTCGAGAGGCTTGACGCCGAAGCGCTGAAAGCGGCGTCGGAGATGATTTTGAGGGAATGTGAGAAACAGGAAAGGGGGAAAATGGGCACGTGTGGTGGTGCGATGCAATATATTGTTCTGTGCTGTACTGTACTGTGCTGTACGATGGAGCTGTTGTAAATGGATGATAAAGTGTTTCAACTAATTTAATTTAACATTAATTGGAATTGGGAATTGGAATTGAAGAAAAACAGGGGGAGAACTTTGGCGGAGATGTGTAAAGCTTGATGTTTCTAAGGGGAGGGGGGGGTTTCTAGGTATTTTGGATGGGGTTTCGAGGATTTACTTGGGTCTGTTGGAGTGGGTGATACTGGGATTTTGGAGGTGGTACGGGTGGGGGATTGGGGAATGTTGAGGAGAGGGTGGGAGACTGGGATGTGGAAATATGAGGGTGTTGGATTTGTTGAGTTCGTGCTCGTATGGAATTTTGAAAGTGTCGGCGAAACTGAAAGTAACGGGCATATTTCTGGAGGTATGGTGTGTGATGAGGGTTTGTAGCGTTCTGTATCATGGAATTTTGGTGTCGTAGGCCGATGGGGGGGCATTGGAGATTTTAGGGTATTAAGAGGTTTGCAAGGTGTTTTCTGTTTTCTGTTATTTATGTTTCAGTTATTTAAAGAGTCCTTAGTTTTCCTGTGAATGATAGAAGTTTGACTGCAGACGAGGTAAGTAGTTGGAGCCGTCTTATCCGGATGGAATCTAAGTATTGGGCAAGGTTCGATACTTGTAGTAGTCATAGTGGTGGTGTATGAGTGGTCAAGTATCGAACATAGTAGGTGGGAAAGCCAAGGCGTTTGGTGGTGGTGAGACTTTGTTAAGCTGGAAGATTGTGGTGTTGGCAGTAATGAGTGTTAAAGTATCCAACTGGAGCGATGGAAGATTTGTGGAGCTTCGATAGAGTATCGTGCTCGACCGAATTGGTCTGGTGACTTTCTTTACCTTCTTCTCCTAAGTTGTTGATTGTTTGATCGGTAACAGATGAAGTCCGGTAATTCGAGGTATACTATAATCAGACAATGTTCGGTCATTGTGTCAAAAATGATACTATGTAGAACAGGCTGAGCTCTCTTGTATTTCAGGTATGGGGCGATACCTTCGAATATCAAGACGCTTTCCACAATCCAGTAGACCACCATCTCAGATCCCCCTTTTCCACGATTTTCCGATACCTCGATACCATAATCTCAAGCAAAGTTCGCCCTGTTCCCTTGCAAAGTCATGATATAGTCGGGTAATGATCGCGTCGCCTTCATATCACTAATTTTAGATAATTGTACAGACATAGGCTCATCCTCAAAACTCAAATCATGAAAGATGACATTTTTCTGCATATTTTACGGACAGCCTTCTGATGCCCTGAGCAGTACCAAGGTAGGGCTAAGACCCCGTTTTTCGGCTTGTTGAATTGCTAACGACCTTAGAAGAGGACCTAGATAGATTGTTCCGAAGGCTACTGGATTGGTGGTAAAAACCTGAAGGCAGCACAGCTTCATTTCATATCAGCAAAGTCCGTGCACTGGCACGACTGGACACCTACTTGATGTTATAGGAGGTGATGAAGCTGGTTGGCGAGATTGGAGTTGTATGCAGGAGAGATCAACCGATTATTGAATGCAAGTACGGAATACACAATACTTTAAGCTTTCGATATGTGGCGCAGCAACGCCACATTTGATTGCAACCAGTGTGAACACCAATTGCCCCGCATGACGTATGACAAGAGTAAAAGCCCTGCCTCGAACCTTTCTCAACCAAAACAGGCAAGATGAAAGCCAGTCGAGGACACCTGATGTGATTGGCGGCGATGAGCCACGGATCAGAGAATGATAGCATGTACATTCTCTCAGTCTAACACCTCAGGCTTTCAGAGCACCGTCAGGTGTTCTCCTTCAAGCAATGGATCCCTCATGGTGCGTGCGGCACAACCGCTTCTGAATGGCCAGGATTTCCTGATTGTTTGGTAGATTGTACAGAGTGTGTGTGTGAGGCTATGCTAGGTAGTGTGGGATTCACCGTATGGGATTCACCGTACAACGCCCAATGACTTCATCACCCAAAACTGTAACCGTACCTAGTAAACAAGCTTCAAGCGCGGACTACATGAAATAAATATCTCAAAGCTCACGTCTCTGCAACACAATCATTCCACTGCAAGTGCCCTACACCCCGCAGATTCTCACTCAAGTTCTTACGCCTGTCATCGACATATTCTTGAACAGCTGTACCTCACAGATATCCTTGACACAGTCTACTGTGATACCCTCGACCTGCAATCATGGACAAGATCAAGAACCTCATGTAAGCTCGCACGGTCCCACCACCCTCTTACGCCCTTGACCAACAACATTAATTGACAAACCTCAAGCAATCCTGGGAGCAAGAAAGACGACGAAGTCATGTACGGCTCCGGACAATCTGACAACCCAGTTCACAGCGGCACCACTGGCAGCACGACGGGTCAAGGCAGCCATCTTGGTGGTAGCGGTACCGGCGCAACAAACCCTCTGTCCTCCACGACAAAACCGAGTTCGAGCACAACGTCAGGACTAGGAAGCAGCACTACTGGAACAACCACCTCCGGTATGAATGACCCATCTTTTACCTCCAGATTGTCAACGAATTCCGACGCTGCATCAACGACTAGCATCAAGTCAGGCGTGGAAGGATTTCAACCGCGGTCGACACTGACGGCATCCTCAGGCATGAACGATCCTTTCGACACCAACAAGCCGCTGCCCCGCGAGCCAGCGACGGCGGGCTCTGGATATACGGGGACTTCTGGTAGCGGTTTGACAGGCAGCAGTCTGCCAGATCGTAGCATTGGAAGGTAAATCACATCATCACTCGTTGGTTCTGCAGAGTCTGATTCTCTTGGCAGCTCTGGACTTGGAAACACCTCTTCGACAACAGGAGAGTCCCACTTAGGCCGAGACGCTGCTCTCGGCGCTGGCGCAGTCGGTGCAGCTGGTGCGGCACACCACCACCATGACCGCGAGCACGACACGCTTGGTTCTGACACTGGCCGTTCGTTTCCACTGGGTGGAAACTCAACCTCAACCTCAACCACGGGCTCTGGCTATCCTTCAAGCACTACTGGTAGCACCACTGCTGGGCCGCATTCATCAAATCTTGCGAATAAAGCCGATCCTCGCGCCGACAGCGATCTTAGTGGATCCCGTAACATGGGTGCCACTGGTTTAGGTTCCGGGACTGGTTCAACCGCTGCACCTGCTCATCAAGGCCATCTGGGCCGTGACGCCGCGATTGGGGCTGGAGCTGTCGGATCATCTGGCTTAGCAGAACATGAACTTGGTGGTAATCACGGCACAACTGGCATTGCTATTCCAGCTGGTGCGGGTTATGGACCGGAGTCGTGGAAACATGACCATTCACGGCACGGTCACCAATTTGAGGGAGACCCTTGTGGACCCGAAGCCCATGTGCCAGGACCACATTTTAGCAAAGGTCCTCATGCAACGGATACGGCAAATCTTCTCGACCCGCGTGTGGCCAGCCCCATCATTCCACCAAGTTCTACAAGCGGCATTGGGGATACTGGCACCACTACTGGAACAGGTTTTGGTTCTGGTACAGGGACAGGCCTTGGCTCTACTGGTACTGGAAGCAGTCACTTGGGTCGTGATGCTACCTTGGCTGGAGGTGTCGGTGCTGCAGGCGCTGGAGCATACGAAGCAGGCCGTGATTCCTCCAATCCTACGTCCACATCCGTAGGATCTGCACCCAAAACCGCTGGTCCCCAAAAGTCAGATATGCTGAACAAGTTAGATCCTCGTGTCGACTCTGATCGATCGAAACAGCAGGGCACCTCAAGTACATCTGGAATGTCGGGAATTGGAGGCACTTCCTCGACCGGTACATCAGATTACCCATCTACATCTTCAACCACAGGAAGAGATCATCATTTGGGCCGTGACGCAGGTTTGGTCGGTGCTGGAGGTGCAGCCGCGTACGAAGCTGACAAGCATCATCACACTCATGGTTCAGGTCTTACCGGAACTTCAGGGACTGGAAGCTCGGGCATTGGTGGTACTGGGTCGGATTACAGCACAGATTCAGCTATGAGAGGGACTGGTACAGCTGGAACCTCAGGCCGGGACCATCATCTCGGTCGCGATGCGGGATTAGTTGGTGCTGGAGGTGCTGCTGCGTACGAAGCTGACAAGCATCATGGACACCACCAACCTTCCGGCACAACGGCTTCAGGATATGAGAACCCATACCCTAGCTCAACCGTCGATCCTCGCGTAGAATCTACATCAGGTACCGGGGCTACTGGCACAGGGCATCATTACGGTAGGGATGCTGGGCTCGTTGGTGCTGGAGGAACTGCTGCATATGAGGCAGAGAAGCATCACAACAAGCACGACCCGACAACAATTACCGGTACTTCGACCGATCGAATTGGTGGGATATCGAGTGATCGTAATCAGCCAACCTCCTCTTCGCATCAATACGGACGCGATGCTGGGCTTGCCGGCACCGGTGGAGTCGCCGCTTACGAAGCGGAGAAGCACCATGACAAGCATGACCCCGACACTACCACCGGTACTTCCACTCACGGTGACCACCACAAGGGCCGTGATGCTGCTGTTGCTGGCGGAGTTGGTTCTGCGGGCGGCGCTGAGTTCTCAAAGAAAGAAGCGGAGAAGATACAAAAAGAGCAAGAAAAGGAACACAAGAAACATGTCAAAGAAGAAGAGAAGCACCAGAAGGAACATGATAAGCACGAGAAGCATGGCGGTCTTCTCGGGAAGCTCTTCCACCATGATAAAGCTGATAAGGAGGTTCGCAAAGAAGAAAACGTTGAACGGGAAGACCTCGGCGACAGCAAGCACCATGGTCACCACCATGGCGCTGAGACCGCCGCCGGTGCTGGCGCAGCCGGTGTTGCAGGAGTTGGTCTCACCGAAGCAGAGAAGCATCAACAAGCGCGTGAGCACGACCGTAATCGGCTGCACAAGGATCCTCCTGCTGGGTTGGCCCCGAAAACAGAATATGCCGAGGCACCCACGGGCGGATATGCATCGCAAGTTACCGGCGGAACCGGAACAACTGCTTTGGCCCAGGGTGAGTCGGTGGATAGGGGCTCGCATCTCAGTGGGCTTGGTAACAAGTTGGATCCTAAGTAAGTCTTTCTCATATTTTACCGCATCCGTTACGAGTACTAATTAGGCCAGTGTTGCTGAGCGAGGTGAGAATGTTTCTACCGGTGCCGACGGTCGAGCCATTGAGCCCCACACCGGTCTCCCCATCGACCTGAGCAAGGGCACGGGTGAGGGCGGAACTGATGGTGGGGTTGTACCGGGTTACCACAGCCATAATGCCGGGGCGGGATCTGGCACTGGTACTGGCTTGTAGAAGGTCTGCGGGTGAAAGCGATATCTACGTTGCGGACAGGGACGATTAATGCGTGCATCTTGTGAATACTCTAGCATGGACGTGTGCGATGGCGATACTGATGTCTTCATGGTATTCATGCATGCTATTAATGTTTTGTAACCTAAGGAGTTCTCACATGTTTCGATGTTGCAAGTGATATTATTTCCGTTACCTTCAGGAGTGTACGCATCTGGCTCACAGCATCATCTCTCCTTTGGATGTGTGGGTTACGAGTCTACGTTCTACAATCCTGCAGGACACACAAGCTTTGCCAAGGCAGATCCCCTGTAAGGTACTCACGAGCAATCGTCACTCCCGTGCAGTGGGGTGAAAGTGGAAACAGCGGGGATAAGTACGTGAATCCACAAAACCAATTGATTCCCACACCTTCAACAATTCTTTGCGTCTTAAACCATCAACCACTCTATCAACTACAATACTTCGGGCTACCTTAGTACATTAACTCCACGACTTTACTCAGCCATCCGCCAAGATGGTTCACCTTGTCAGCGTTCCCAATGACAAAGATATCAATTCTCCGCTAGTGGATGGATTAGAAAAGGTCAAGCTGGAACCACCCAACGAGGATGAACTCACAGCTTCAATCTACGGCTCTCGTTTTGCCGCTGACAGCCTGCCGTTGCATGAAATGCCGGAAAAGGAGATGCCTCGAGAGGTAGCTTACCGCATGATCAAGGATGACTTGACGCTCGATGGCAATCCTATGTTGAATCTGGCTAGTTTCGTGACAACATACATGGTGGGTAGAAAAAATCTCGGTGCCTCTGGGAGCTCAGTTGACTCTAGAATAGGAAGAGGAGATTGAGAAGCTCATGACCGAAGCTCTACCCAAAAACTTCATCGATTATGAGGAATATCCCCAAACGGCAGACATTCAGAACCGTTGCGTCTCCATGATTGCCCGCCTGTTCAATGCCCCTACCCACAACGACGAGGACAACGCCATGGGCACATCCACCGTTGGGAGCTCCGAGGCTATTATGCTAGGAACTCTTGCGATGAAGAAGCGCTGGCAGAACAAGCGCAAAGCAGCGGGCAAAGATTATTCAAAGCCAAACATTGTCATGAATTCCGCTGTGCAGGTGTGTTGGGAGAAGGCTGCTAGGTACTTCGAGGTCGAGGAAAGATACGTTAATTGTACAGAGGACCGTTATGTGATTGACCCTGAAGAAGCAGTCAAACTGGTGGATGAGAACACGATTGGAATTTGTGCTATCATTGGTACTACATACACTGGAGAATATGAGGACGTTAAGGCGATCAACGACCTTTTGGTCAAGAAGGACATCGATTGTCCAATCCACGTCGACGCGGCCAGTGGAGGCTTTGTAGCTCCTTTTGTTGTGCCCAATTTAGTTTGGGATTTCCGTCTTGAGAAGGTCGTCTCCATCAATGTATCTGGCCACAAGTACGGTCTGGTACTTCTCTCACCTTTCCATAAACCTCCTTAACCAAGGTGCTAACCCGTCTCTCAAGGTCTATCCTGGTGTCGGCTGGGTCGTCTGGCGCTCCCCTGAATACCTCCCCAAAGAACTCGTCTTCAACATCAACTACCTCGGCGCTGATCAAGCGTCTTTCACCCTCAATTTCTCGAAAGGCGCATCACAAGTAATCGGGCAGTACTACCAAATGATCCGTCTTGGGAAGCATGGATATAGATCTATCATGATGAACCTAACTCGCACATCCGATTACCTAGCAGCATCTCTCCAGCAATTAGGCTTCATCATCATGAGTAAGACTGGGGGCAAAGGGCTACCCCTTGTGGCATTCCGTATGGATCCTAAGAAGCAAACACATTATGATGAATTCGCTGTTGCTCATCAACTAAGAGAGCGGGGATGGATTGTGCCGGCTTATACGATGGCGCCGAACAGCGAAAAGTTGAAGTTGATGAGAGTGGTTGTGAGGGAGGATTTCTCAAGGGCGCGGTGTGATACCCTGATTGCGGACATCAAGATGGCGCTACAGACACTGGATGGAATGGATAAAAAGAAGGTGGAAGAGCACACTGAGTAGGTAGCAAGATTTCCATGGGGTTTGGTAATTGCCCAGAAGCTGACTGTTGCGTAGACATGTCAAGAAACATACGTCGAGTGGAAAGTCCAAGCATAACCACCCGCACTACAGGAATGAGAAACATTCGTTGCAGGGAAAGACTGGCAAGGCGAGTAGATGCTCGTAATGGCTTCGAGGATATTGCTGACAATGGATTGCAGACCCACGCTGTTTGCTAGAGTGCATGCTTCACACCGTCGGAAGCAGCGGTCAGGAATAGGGAATATGCGGTCCGCTGACATTTTACTCCTCAACGAAAGCCATGAAAGAAAGTAATGACAAAAGCCAATGCAAGATATCTACATAGGTAGACTGATACAGTCTTAGCATACAGACATAACAACAGCTAGTGATGTCTAGTAACATTGCATCAAGCCATGTGTATAACGATGCTGGTTCGTAAGAGTGTGCGCATCCTCGTGAATAGTTCTTGCGTTTTCTCCATGTAGTCAATTGGAAAGCCGAATCTTTCACTGTGTCTTAATGAAGAACTTCACGACAGCATCAAACAGTGGAGAAATCACAGGACACGTGACATCCAAATTACCACGTCACCGACACAAAAACTGTCAACCCCTACGAATGATCGAAATCATCACCGCACCCATCCAAAAACATCCCATATTAACAGCAAACGCGTGTTCAATCCCAGCGGGTCTAGGCTTCCATCACGCCCATGGTTATTTGCGAGGTAGCCCTCATCCAGCCGAGCCAGCGGCGCAAACCAATAAAAGTAGCATCGTGGCCCGGGTAGTAATAAAGCGCAGGATGAAAAGGTGGGCTGATTGCTGGAGCCTGGGTGAGGCGCAGAGCAGGTGATCGGTCTGTGGACGGGGAGGCGACGTGGCTGTCGTTGTGGGGGTTGATTGATGTATTATATGAATCGTTACTTTACCATATAGGTAGAGATGGTTTGCTCTTGGTTCCGAACATTTTATGAAGTTCTGAACAATGCACTATTAGTGACAGACTTAAATTACCCTGCTTTCGACCCCGCGCCAAGAAAAACCCTGCACGGTCTGACTTAAAGAATCAGGCCCTCCGTCTTAAATATTTACATATCCACAGTATATACAGGAGTACCCTCTCGCTACATGGGATCAGCTGCGCCCATCATGGACAGCGTCATCTCCAATGCCACCAAGATCGTCCAACCCCCGCATCCATTTTATCCTCTAGAGGCCAACATCGTCGGGTATCTGGCCAATCAGTACTCAACCTTGCCATTGTTGGCCATTTTTGCGGTGGGATGCGCGGGCATCTTGGGGACGACGCACTTGTTGGTTGGAAGGATGAATCCAAGACTGCCGAGTGGGGAGAAGGCGGCCGTTTTGTGGTTCATACTTTGTAAGTTGGGTGGTGTACATGTGCGCCATGCCAGAGGCTGACGTTTTGTGCGCGTTGTAGCTGGGACTATACATTTCTTCTTTGAGGGTAGGGCTTATATAGAATATGGGAGTTTGGCGCGCGTTTGCTAAGAGTTATAGGGTACTTCGCATGGAACCATACGCACATGCCCAGCCGGGGGGATCTGTTCGGGCAATGGTGGAAGGAGTACGCTTATGCGGATTCGAGATACCTCACCTCTGATCCGTTCGTGCTGTGCATGGAGACGGTTACGGCTGTAAGCACCTTTCCTGGCCTAACTCTCACTACGTATATCCCGAAGCCCAAATACTAACGGCTTTCAACAGTTCTGCTGGGGTCCCCTCTGCTTTCTCATCGCTCTCATGATCACCACAGAACACCCTCTCCGCCACTCCTTCCAAGCCATGGTCTCGCTGGGCCAGATCTACGGCGATATCTTATACTACGCTACCAGCCTGTTCGATCATTACTACACTGGCAGAATATTCTGGAGGCCTGAGGCGTATTACTTTTGGGGTTACTACTTTTTCATGAATTTTATTTGGATTGTTATACCGGGATGTAAGTACTGCAAGGGGACTTCCGGGGCTTTTTGTTAGAAGGCTGCTGACTGTGGATTCTAGTCCTGCTGTACCAAAGTTTCGAGGCTAGTCAAAGGGCATTCAAGGCGTTGGCTAAGGAGACGAAGAGCAAGCAGAGCATTGGGGGCGTCAAAAAAGCTAAATAGTCGGATATTGTGGGTGGTTTCCTTTGCGGTCGATGCGTTGTACCGACCCTCGATCTCCCGTGAGACCTCTTGTATCAATTCTAGCGTGTCTCGTTGTGTCTACAAGGAAGCGGAGAAGGAACTGTACTTTATGGACCGATGGAGTCTCTTGGTGATGGAACAAGCGACAGACATGCAGTTGCGCTGGGAGAGATGTACATATGGTAGATATATCGCTACACAATCAACTCGGCAATCGAATTGATTGAACTAAGTCGTGTTCAACGGAAATATTTCCAAGATGAAGATTCTTAGCTGAAAGCTTTTGACTACATCCTTGAAACCGGAAACCCCAAAGGAAAAAAGCTTTTCGTTAATGCTCGATGGTCATATCGAAACGAAGCTTCGGTAGCGTCAGGCCAAAATGTAAACAAGTTGGAGAAGCAAACAAGTAAAAGACTTTTATCACAATTCAGCAATCATGATGATTTAAAGGATTAACTGTAACGTATTTGATAGTTTTCAAGACTGACGACTGACGTACTTTTGTTTACTTTATCCTGTTTGGTGAGCAATCTGCGCCACAATCTGCGATCGTACTCCATTGGCCGTTGCTATGTGACCTGGCGAATCTCGGCCCAGTCTATTTGCAGCTACAACAATTCAAGATATTCGACGCCAGCAACTCCCAGACCAGTGAATCGCGATATCTTGCAAGCTACAGTGAATCGTCCTATCACATTCTACACCTGAAATATGTTAGACAATAGATAACTCCGGAGAAAATCATCTATGAAGCCAGCGGAAGGTTTGTAAACACCGCGCGTCCACAATCCTCAAGACTTGCTGCTCTGGCTCTCGTACTCGCAGCCATGTGGTTATTTAGGAAAGGAGGCAAGAACTCTTCATCTAACGCTCAGCAGAATTCAATGCCCTCTCCCTCAACCCCAAGCCGCACCCCCAAACGCCGTGAGCATAGCACTACACCTTCGAAAACAAAACCTGTTGATGTTGGAGAGCCACTGGGTGTCTACGATACAAATTCGGTTCGCGACCGGATCCGGCAATGGCAGGCACAAGGTGGAGGGGTCGTTACGGAATCAGATCTCTGTGCGCCCGAAGATGACGAAGAGCAGGTTGCGTGCAAACGGACGACACCAAAGAAAGCAGATGTCAAGAAAACGCCAAAGAGCAAAGACGTGGTCCACGAAGAGCGAGGAACTGGAACCTCGGGCAAGAAGGATGGTAGACGGAAAACCAAGGTCGAGGAAGAGGAGCTGTCTTCTCACAGAAGTGTTAGCGCCCCATCAAAGCGTGTTATCAGTGATGGGCATTGGAGGAGGGACAGAACGCCACGGAAGGGCACCACTTCCTCGAGACTCGCCAATGACAAGACGCCAACGAAAACGCCCATGAAAACGCCATTGGATGACGGTATTCGAGTCAAGGCAATACCGGAAACGAAAAGCGAGCCGCGACCTAGGAAAGACGAAGATAGAAGAACGCCGAAAAAGGAGACGGTTGGGGGTGACGATGGTATAAGAGTTTTCAGTACTCCACCTGGATCACGTACACCATCTCGTCATAGCAGGAATCGGTCGAAGGACGATTCACGGAGCAGGCATGGAGAGAATAGTGATTTGGAGACTAGGAGCTCACGGAGCAAATCTCCGCATCATTCTGACTCAACACAAAGCAGAAAGCGTCATACACCAGAGGAACCGCCACGAGCGAGTTCGTCAGGGGCTAAAGAAGGACCCAATAGAAAGAAAATCGCTCATGAGAAAGAGAGGGTTTTGTCTGGATCACCGTCATCCGCCCAAGGCGGTTTCTCTGAAGGACGAGGGAGCACAAAATCCCACAAGGGCAACATCCTGAGCCATGTTTTTGGAGACTCTAGGAAGATGTTTTCCAAGGCACAACCTGTGCCAATAGCTACACCCAGAGTGCCAAGTATTGAGGCGTGGCTTAATGATACTCCAGATCCTTTTGTGGATATGGATGAACCTCCTATCGAAGTAGTAGCGCCATTGCGGCCCTCTAAGGTAAAGGAGGCAGTGCCTGAAGAGATACATGCTGTTGAAGATCCTAATAAGATCTGGGAAGCTCTCGAACCCAAATCTAGCCCAAGATCAGGTGTGCACGGAAGCAGGAGACGCCAGAGAATTCCGAGCTCTACTATTTATGAAGACAATCCATTTCCCTCGACTTTCGATTCTGCTTCTGCCCTAGGTGACTCACCAAGTGGGACTACATCCGCATCCAAATTCGTCGATATCGTGAAAGACGCACCTAAGCTTTCACCATCTGTTTCACCATCATCGCTGCGAAGACAAGGAGCAAAAAGAACTTCTACTTCACCTACGCGTGACAGACGCAAGTCACGCTCTTGTAAAGAGCCCTTGGCTGAAGAAGATCGCATCTCGGTGTTGGTTTCTACAATCACCGCCTCTTCGGTGGAAGGCCCAGATCCCAAAACGCCCCTTCGACCTCCTGGGTTGAACCTTAAGCGTCCGTTTCCGTCAACTGGGAGACATCGTCTTTCCACGATTGCGTCTGTAGAAACCTTCAATACAAAGAATGGCAATGCACCACCCTCGATATCCGAGATGTCAGAATCGACTGTGCAGCCTGATCAGGTGCCTGAACACGACGACGAGGCAGAGGCGCGAGATCATTTCGACCCTAACTCGTTGCAGCGAAGTAAAAGCCGTCTCACCAAGCATGCAGATCTGATATCCGTCCTCTCCCTGCCAAAGGCTGGAAACAAGAGTATAGTATCTGCCCGTAGTATACGCACTAACCGGAGCCGCCTCGCTACTGCTACAATTGGGGATCTGATGAACGAGCTGGCTACAGATGAGAGCAAGTATATGCGTGAGCTGCGCACATTGGTTGATGGTGTCATTCCGGTCCTGTTGACCTGCGTCTTATCAAAGTCCGACTCTTCTATAGCTGCAGGCCTTTTCCATCCGTCAGCAAGTGATAATCACGATCCAAACTTCACTAAGCCAATTGTAGATATGGGAATTGCATTGGAGAGGCTGAAGACGTTGCACAAGCGTATCCCGCAACAAGACGCAAGAGCTTTGCTAACCTGGGCCCATGGAGCACAGAGAGTATATGCAGAGTATCTGAGGGCATGGCGCATGGGCTTCCAGGATGTAGTGGTCAACCTTGCTCCCTCTGAGGAGAGCAAGGCAGGGACTGGTTCTCCAGGAGCAGCGACAGATCTTGACAAAGGACTTCCGAGGAATAAAGACGGTGATGTGGTCAACGGTGATGGAGAGAGAGTAGACGTTGCATTTCTATTGAAGAGACCGTTAGTCAGACTCAAGTACTTGGCAAAGACGTTGAAAGGAATCAATTTTATCACACCTTCGGCGGAAGCTGAGAGCCTGGCTACAAAGTATCAAAACCTTGTTACTGATGCTCGAAATCGCTCCAATGAGGAACGCGCGAGGCTCGAGGACGAGGCTGCCTCGAACATTGACCCTACTCGCGTTCGGGATCCGCGGACTCTTGCTCCTTTGGCTGGTGTCAGCATCGACAGGACACGTCGTGTACGAGCTCGAGATCATTTCAACCTTGCGCTTCAGCATTCCAGTGGACAGCGTATAGACTGTCGAGTCGAGCTGCTTCTTCGTGACGAGACCGCCAAGACTGAGTCTGGCGGTGACCTCCTCATCTGTGAAGTAGACGGCACAGGAAGATGGTTGCTGTTTCCACCAGTGCAGTACGCTCGTGTTTCCGCTCGTAATGGCGATTCCAAAGGCGAGATCGTTGTTATGGTCAGAGGGTTCGGGAGCAATGGTTTGGAATGGCATGAATTGCTCTCTTTACGGAGCGAAGACGAGGAGACGGGCTTTGAGTGGGTGCAGATGCTTGGCTTGATACCTGTACCTCCCAAGATTTTGAGATCTCAAAGCTTCGTCAGTCGGCATAGGAAGGCCAAGTCATTGTCTGACCATGCCCCGTCAACCCTTGAGGCTCCAATTGCTCCGAGAACACCGGGCAAAAGCCGAACGCCAAGCCCCAGAGAGGTTGAGATCCCAATAGGAGAAGTACCACATGACGTTTCTACGGCCTGGACTGAGCTTTCTTGCTCCGATGAACCCTATTCATCTCCTACGGTTACACAATTGAAAGATAGGGCAAGACTACAAAAGAAACAGCAACAGCCACTGCCGAGTACACCGTCGAAGTCGTCATCAAACTACGTTGACGATGTCAGTGATCTTCGTTCACTGCCAAGTCAAAGCTCTAGCAGGCAGACAGGACCCTCTGAAATGCTGCAGAGACCACGAAGTTTCAAGGAAGCACTTGGTTTGGCGGGGACAAGCTCAGCCACCCTGGGTCTCCAGCGGTCGAAAGCAAAGAGGCGTTCAAGATATGCGGATCAATCGCCACTCAGCCCAAATTCTCCGAAATCAAAGGAACGTGACGGTGAAGCGGCAGCATCAGAGACTGATAGAGTCGATGACCCGGCATCCACTAGCCAAAATGACCACCAATCGCTTTCCCCAGAGCCTGTCTTGAGTTCGAGCCCAAGCAGTCGGAAACCGGTCCCAGATGCAAAGAAAGGAGCGGCCCGGCCTGCTCACAACCGATCACGCTCGTCTGTTCCTTCGTTAGAGCTGCCTTTCATTCCCAAATCACGGAAGAACAGCCCCCCGACTACGCCTACCTATGAGCCTGCCAAAGAGCCGGACTGGGGCACAACAAAGGAAACGGACCAATCGCGGTCATCTTCTAAGCTGAGAAAGAAGCGTCCTGTATCATGCGATGCCAAGGCAGAAGAGACTACGCCCCCATCCACCCCAGCTCACAGGTCTCCAAGCCCCGTACAGCTGAAGGGATCGAAGACACCTGTCCTGGGAGCCGGCAAGAGCGTCACACCCAGGAGGTCTTCGTCACCATTAAAGCATGAGTATGAGCCTTCGACTGCGTCAGATTCCTCTTCAGATTCCGAGACATCTACTGTTGAACACAATGAGACCGCCTCGATAACCGACTCTTCGGAAGACGAAGACCTGGAGGATGGGAATGCTCCAACGCCATTGCTGCCTCTAGGTGCTATTCCGAATTTCAAGAAAGTCACTCCGCCTGGGTCAATATACTCAATACCAAACGGTACACTCGCACCTTCTCAATCCGCCTCCCAAAGCCCTTATAAGACGGTCCCGCCTCAGCCTACGAAAGCCACCAAGACCATTGCTTCGATATTCTCATGGTCTGACAAAGGCTCGTGGGAGGCTCTGCATCCAGACGAGTGTAGCATAGTGATCACCCCCGGACTCATCGAAGCCTATGAGATGTCTGCCGCTCATTCGAAAAACATGCCTCTCAGCTCATCTACCCCAGTTGTCGACGCAGACGCGTTCTCAGATCTGGCATCTAATGTGACGCCAGAGAACGGAGACCAACCATATGATCGTCCCCTTGCCGCTCTTGAGCTTACTCCTTTGGTTCCGCTACGCCGCGGTACCGCCATCGACATTTCAATCCGGTCTCCTCTAACTGCAAATTCTCAGATCACATCCGGCAGTAACATCATGTTTCGCTCCCGCAACCCTGAAGAATGCGAAGCCCTTTACGCGCTGATCAACCATTCCCGCATCAATAATCCCACATACGTTGCGCTTCAGAATGCGCGTGCCTCTGGCAACTCGTTTCCCTCGTCTTTGGACCGTCGCTCGAGTATCCGGCCCGCCTCACGAAGCAGCTCTTGGTTCCCAAGCCTTGGCCGCTCATCCAGTTACCGCGCCAGCAGCACCCCGACTCCAAGCATTGCCCCTAGCGAAAGCAGCATTGGCAGCATGTCCAGCGCGTTTTCCGCGCTACGGCGTTTTGGCTTGGGAAGCGGGGGCGGCATGTTCAACATTGGTCGTAGCACCATCAGCAGTCGTGAAGGGAGTAGGGAAAACAGCATCTACACCAGTTCGGAGAACTCAAGCGGCAGCGGCGCGAGCTCCCCTATGCCGCCGGGAAGCATCGCCGACACTAACGGAGGCAAGGCCGCTCCCATCGGCATCAGCAACGCAAAGATCAGACTCTATATCCGAGAAACGGCATCACGCTGGCGGGACATGGGATCCGCCCGATTGACCATTATGCGCCCAACCTCGGCTGACGGGCTGCAACCACCTAGGCCGCAGGCGAGAAACGAGAAGAGGATCGTGGTGAATGGGAAGACGAAAGGGGAGGTCTTGCTTGACGCGACGCTCGGGGAGAGTTGTTTCGAGCGCGTGGCGAGGACGGGGATTGCGATTAGCGTGTGGGAGGATGTCAAGGGGCCGAACGGGGAAGTCGGGGTTGTAAATGCGATTGGAGGGGTGGGAGGGGGGAGGGCGGTGGTTTATATGGTGCAGGTACGTTTTCGGTTTCCATGTTTTGGTTTCTATAGCGAGAAGGGGACGGTGGCTGACTGTGATAAACTGCAGATGAAAAGCGAAGCGGAGACGGCGTATACGTTTTCTATTGTAGGGAAGTTGAGGTATTGAAATGGGGGGTGGTGTACGATGATTGTGAGGGTTTCAAGGGTCATGTGGGGTTGGTTCTCCTGGCTGTAATTATTTTGATGTTGGATGGTGAGGGATTGTTCTGGCATTTTTCTGGCAATGGGAGAGAAATAGACATGGGAAGATATATATAATGCACGAGCTTTGTTTGGTCTCTTCTAATCTTTGGATCGTGTTTCGACCTATACGTTACTCTAATAAAGTTGTTCCACCTCGATGGATGCAGAAGAATGAAGATGTGATTCTAATTCCTCAACCAAGTCACTTCTCCACCCACTCGCTCCTCCCCCCCTCACTGCCCCTCCACCTTCCCCCGAACCAACCCCTCCCTCCCCCCCTTCCCCTTCCCCTCCACCTCCACCCCCCACTCCGGCCTCGGGATCTCCACCGCCTCCGTCGTCCGCCCATACGCAATCCCGCCCAACCGACTCATCGGCCTCAACACCGCCGGATCCACAATGCTCCGCTCGGCATTGACGGCGTCCTCGCGGACCCAAAACCGCACCCCCTCGACCACGGCCAGCACCCCCGTCTTCTTCCCCGGCGTGGCGCGGCTCTCAAACTCCTGCGTGCTGAGCAGCCGGCCCTCGACGCTGAAGACGGCCTCTTGGACGCGCGAGCACGCGACCGCGCCGCAGGGCGCCGCGTGCAGGCCCGAGAGCGACCATTCGGATACGCCGTAGGGGGCGTTGATGGAGGTTGCGTTGGCGGCTTCGAGCATGTGCTCCGAGAGGATGTTGATGCTGCATTCGCGCGTCGCGGCCAGGTTGCGGAGGGTGTCTTTGGCGTTGGAGAAGCCGCCGGCGAAGCCGATGGTGAAGAGGGGGGGGTCGTGATTTATTACTTGCGTGTAGGAGAAGGGGGAGAGGTTGGTTGTCGTGCCTGTGGGTTGGGGGAGGGGGGGGGGGGTTAGTTAGGTGTAGTGGAGATGGGTCGGGGGGGTGGGTTGCAGGGCGGATAATGAAGGGGGGAAGTGAAATACCATCCTCCGACCTCGTCCCGATAAACCCCACCGGCCGCGGCACAATCCCCGAAATCAACAGCTTGTAGTTCAACACCGCCGGCCGCCCTTCCTCATACGGGTCAATCTCCACATGCTTCTTCTTCAAGCTCTCCCCGCCGTCGTTTGCGCCGTCCCCGAGCTTCCAGTCCGGGTTCCGCGTCTTGGTGTAGTGGAACTGCGCGGCTTCGTCCCAGTCCGGGCGCGAGGCTTGCACGGCGGAGAAGTCGGGGTGCGGGTTGCGGTTGACTTGGGATTCCGAGTCGAGTCGTTGTTCGTGCGGTTTGGGATCGTGGGTGCGTTGTTCGGCGTCGCTGAAGTTGGCGGGCATGGTGGGGTGGAGGTTGCGGAGGGGATGGGGTTGGCGGGGAGGGTGGTTGCTCTGTGTAAATGCTTGGATAGCTTTGCGGTTTTCATGAGAATGGGAATGAGAGTTTTATCTCCGTAAACGGTGGATGGCCGAATCCATCCGTCCGTTCGTGAGCGGTCACTACGTCATAATATGTCTGTGTACAACCGAGTGCCATTGCGGACGCCGGCAACGAGTTCGGGCATTTTGGAAGAAGCGAATGATTGAGTAGGATATATTGTCAGAGAACAGGAACCTTACAGCCCCGTAGCAGTCCATAACAAGAAGCTTGCATGTACTACAGTACTGTATTCCTTGCCCAAGCCCTAATCGCTACTATCATCGGATTGCGGGGCTTATCGATAGTGAGAGCGGGGCAATACCTATAACGAACAAACATGGAAGGGTGGGTGTAATTGAATAAGTATGAAAGGAGGGGCCATTCTGTCTTTGAGAAACTGAGCTCGCAAAAAAACACATCATACAGTAGCAATGACTGATCAGACCTCCCTCAAAAGCCAACTCGAGACTCTCACCATGTCATCCCCTAAATTCGAGACATACAAGCTCGGAGACTGGCATCTCCAATGCGGCGCTTCCATACCAGACGCGTACATTGCGTATAAAACCTTTGGCGATCCGAAATCGCCGGCAATTGTGTATCCGACGTGGTATTCAGGATGTAAGGAGGAATTATATTTTGCTCGTTCCATAAAAAAATCCCCCTTTGGTTAACATTTTCGCAGCAATATACGACAACGTCTGGTTGATTGGCGAGGACAAAACGCTTAACCCGAAGAAGGTACCATTTCTCATTTTTCTTTCAAGTCTAGTCCTTGATATGCTCTTTTGTGTTCTCATAATAAACAAGTACTTCATCATCATCCCCGCTCTCTTCGGCAACGGCGAATCGTCCTCACCATCCAACCACCCAACGCTGAAGAACTTCCCCAAAGTCTCCTTTTATGACAATGTTCGAGCTCAGCACGAGCTCGTGACGAAGTACCTTGGTATCCAACACTTGCGCGCCGTGCTTGGATGGTCCATGTAAGCATACTTTCAAAATCGATCCTTCCCAATGCGAACCTATACTCCTGAGACATGTCTCGCAGTTCATGAATCTGCCCCAAACCGGCAATGCTAAAGTCGATAATTGTAGGGGCGCCGGCCAGACATATCAATGGATAACGCAATTCCCCGACTTCATGGATCTAGCAGTTCCCTTCTGCGGATCTGCCAAGACATCTCTGCACAACCAAGTCTTCCTCGAAGGCGTAAAGAGCGCGATGTTAGCGGCCAAGGGGATCCGGTCCGCTGGTCCAAGCGAAGGGGCTGTTATGGCGGAGGGAGAAAAATCTAGGACTTGGACTGAGGAAGAGAAGTCTGTGGGGATGAAGGCGTTTGGTAGAGGCTATGCGGGTTGGTAAGCTTTTCTGATCGTGATGGCCCTTATTCTTGGTACGAAGTGTCGAATTCGAAGCTTAAGTTGTGAGAAACAGGGGCTTCAGCCAAAGCTTCTACCGCGAGAAGCTCCACGAGAAGCACTTCGGGTTCCCGGATCTCGAGGCCTTCCTAGTCGGCTTCTGGGAGGCGTGGGCGTGCTCCAAAGGTTCGATAGGGACTTTTTACTAAATACTTCCAAGTTTCTTGGTCTCGTGGAGCAAGCTGATATCTTCTCCAGACCCAGAGAACATGCTCACAATGCTGCAAACCTGGCAAAGCGGCGACTGTTCCCTTCAAGAGCCGTACAATGGCAGCTTTGAAAAAGCCATGCAGGGCATCAAAGCAAAAACGCTGGTTCTTCCGGGGAAGACGGATTTGTATTTTCCGTAAGTGCAACCACGACCGAATATATAAAAACCAAGTAACTTGTTCATGTGAGGGTTCTCGCTAAAAGTCACAATTTCAGACCAGAGGACTCGGAAATCGAAGTCGCGAATATGAAACCCGGTGTCGGACAGATGGATGTCTTCCCTTCGATCTGGGGCCACTGGGCTGGAGGACCGGGCGATAGTAAGGAAGATTTGAAATGGCTCGATGAGAAATTGAAGGCCTTTTTCGCAGACAAGTAAATGTTTACTGTGGGATTTGGAAAGAACGAGATTGTAAGCACGGTTGCTCTAGCCTGATGTAAATATGTTTTGTAGGATATGCGGGCAAAGTCCATCTATATCTTGCGAAATCTCCAAAGAAGGAGAAATACACGTAATCCAACGTCCCGGACGCAAGAATGCAGCATGAACGACAAGGCAACCAAACCCGCCGTAGCTTCAAACAGCGGGTTCCCCGTAGCAGAATCTTTACCAGCCTTTCTGACCCCGAGAAAAAATAACATTGACGAAAAAACGCAGAAGCTGCGATTAGGCGACAACTGTACCACCCACCCCTTCAGGAACGCATCAATATCCATCACTGCGGTTTTTTTGCCCCTAATTTGGCGGACCTTTGTGGTAAAGAGTGCATTGGGCGCGTCCCCTATGGCCCCTGGGAGTCGTCTGGATACTGTGCTCTCGATGCAGTACACCGTGGAAGTTTGGGTGCATCTCACAAAGAATGTGAAAGATTGGCATGGCTGTGCTCGCTCGACCTTTGTGGTACGGGCGTATACATAGCTGACAATGATCCGATGGGGTTCTTGGGTGAAGGATGTCTGTGATGGAAAGGCGTGGTTGCAAATTTCGTGAATGGAATGGAGATTATTATCTGGATGGAAGATGTTAAGCTGGAAGAAGTGGAATTTATGAAGGGGGTTATGTGCCGTGTTGGGAGGTTCTGGAATTAGCTTTTTGGGAGAACTTCTGGGATGGGACAATGTAATTTCGACGCCTGAAAAGCCACTCCACTATCTAGGCGTTGATGGGTAATTGACCGCTTTTTGCGTTGCTATCGGTAAACCGATGAAGTAGCCAGTCTGCTTAACGATGTCAAGGCACAAATCAGTGCTTCAGTTGATGAGCAGTATTCATGGCTACCTCTGGCGCTGGAAGAACAATCCAGATTAGCATTGTATTAGTACGCGAATTTCTGCCCAACCAGCCTCTCACTCAAATGCCACAGCTTTTCTGCCTTCTCTCGGTCAACAGCGTAGTCTTCGGGTTTCGCAATATCCCCATCTTCCAAGTAAGCGCCAGACTGGTCCTCAATCGAAGGGTCCAAAGCAGCAATCAAGGTGGTTGAGCAGCCTTGCTGGAGGGTTTTGCCTTCGCCCGGCGTAAAGGGGCCTGGCCATAAGGTTATTCCTTGGTCTAGCAATTTGAGTGAAGCGGGCGAGTAGACTCACGATTGGTGTTTGATTCGATCAATTTAATGCCTTCATTTCCCATTTCTGCAGTCATGAATTTCTGGAGTCCGGTACTGATGGCTGCTTTGGGGTCATTGAAGGCTCTGATGACCGTAGCAGCAAAATACAAAGCCTGCGTGAATGTCTCATGATCAAAGGTGTACTTACAGCCAGGGTGCAGTGAAAAAGCGTAGACGTGTTTGGTCTTGAGCTTGGATGCTAAGGCCACAGTGAACAATATGCTGGCGGACTTCGCCTGTCCATACGCCTTCCACGGATGGTAGAGTCTGCCATCCTAGATCGGGATAGCTAATTATTGGATTCGTTTCTCTGACTTAATGGTATGGTAGATCTGATTTACCTCAAAGTTCCAGTCATCTATTCGTACATCTGCCATTCTATGCGCTGAGCTAGAGACATTGACAATCCTCGAACCGTGCCCGGCAGCGAGGATCTTTTCCATGAGTAGGTTCGTAAGCAGAAAGTGTCCAATGTAGTTCGTTCCGAATTGGCTCTCAATTCCATCTTCGGTCTTAGAAAAGGGACAGGCCATGACGGCTGCATTGTTAATTACGATGTCGATTTTCTCCACGCTTGCACTGATGGCTGTAGCAGCCTGTCTTACCGAGGCCTGGCTGCCGAGATCAAGAGGAATATAAGTGGTTGCTACGTTGGGGTGAGCAGAATTTATATTGTCGATTACAGGCTTGATCTTTGAAAGGGATCGACCCGCAAGAATGATCAGTTTAGGAGATCCAACAGCGAGTGTGAGAGCTGTCTCTGCACCGATACCGCCTTCACTCGGACCAGTGATCAAGACTGGATTGTCAGTTGGAAGTGCCTTCAGATAGAGACCATCGACGCACTGATGTTGCCTTTTACTCTGTCATTGAAAGCTTCAACAACTTCTGCGCCGGTTGTCGCATGTCTGAATTGGGTCATTGGCTAAGCAGAAGAATTTTAGAAAGGTGTAGCCTTAGGATTTGTAGATTCGAAAAGATTTATTATAGTAGACAACGGACTTAGTCAGATCACTCATATTACCTTCCTTTGAGTATATAAAGTCTTTCACCTCGAAGATATGTTCCCAAATACTGAATTAGACGACATATCATGCATTATAAGCACTTCCATCACTCAATTGATGTTGAGGATTAGTCACTTCAATCAGGTTGAAATGGTGTCAGCGCCTCTGTCAGCAAGATGCATGAGATAGCGCTTTTTTTTATTGCTCATGAACAAGATTTGGTCAAAGGCATATATATAGCCATCTGCATTATAGATAGGGGTTTCGGACGTTGATAGGCACTTCTACAGTGCTGATTTTGTGTGTTGAAAGCGTAATTGTCTCAGTATGGCACGTTCGGGCACTAGGGCGCTCTAGTCCCGCTGTCGTTAGCGGCTGATCACCGAAATCGCGTCCAGCAACACCTCATGTTTCGCTCAACGTCAGGTCTGCAAATACAATCACTCCAACTGCCAGAACCCGTCACTTTCATGAACAAACTGTGCTCGGTTGCCTCTACGTAAATGTGTTGTTAGCATATCTAGCGACCGCGGGACGTTTGGCCTGCCTTCAGTTCACATGCTTGATTGGCTACTCCCAAGCAAAACGACCATCTAGCGGGCAAAGCACCTCGATTCTCAATAAGTATCTAGATGGCGGCACCTCAGACTCGTCAGTGGGGAGTTACGCCCCCAATCTCTCTGAGCCTACCAACTGAAGCTGAGCTTGCGGCAAATGATGCACTCATTGCAGAGCTGAAGAGGCAAAACAATTTCGAGGGCACCGAGGAGACGGAGAAAAGGTATTCAGCTTGCACCAAAGACCCTAAAGCGTTTCACTAACCCTGTGCTTATAGAAAAGCTACCCTTCAGTTGATACAAAAGGTGACTGGAGAATTTGTAAAACATGTCAGCAGGAAGAGAAACCTCCCACAATCGGCCATCGATACCGCTGGCGGTAAGATCTTTACCTTTGGGAGCTATCGACTTGGTGTATATGGGCCAGGTACGTTCGATGGGCTCACTGTTTAGCCCATCATGGTCGATTCCTAATTCTAGGTAGGCTCGGACATTGATACTCTTGTGGTCGTACCCAAGCACGTTTCCCGCGATGACTTCTTCGAAGACCTTCCTTCAATTTTAGAAAGAATGGCTCCTGCCGGCGCCATCGAAGAAGTGACTCCGGTACCTGATGCTTTTGTACCTATTATCAAACTCGAATTCTCCGGCATCAGCATTGATCTCATATTTGCTCGTCTCGCTATCCCCTCTGTACCACTTGGACTGAATCTCAAAGACACGAGCTTGCTCCGAGGTCTTGAAGAGAGAGATCTCCGATCACTGAACGGAACAAGAGTGACGGATGAGATACTAGACCTGGTACCGCAGCAAAAGACCTTTCGGACAGCGTTGCGGGCCATCAAACTCTGGGCGCAACGTGAGTAATTGCTGTGTAATACCTGGGAGTCTACTGACACCAACGATGTCCAGGTCGGGCAATCTACGCTAATGTTATGGGCTTCCCTGGCGGTGTAGCATGGGCCATGCTAGTTGCTAGAGTCTGCCAGTTATATCCTCAGGCTACTGGTTCGGTAATTATAGGGAAGTTCTTCCGCATTATTGGCAAATGGGGCTGGCCGCAACCAGTTTTGCTCAAAGCCATCGAAGACGGTCCGCTACAAGTGCGAGTGTGGAATCCTAAGGTACGCGTCCCTTGTGGAGTATGATTTAATATATCTTACCTTGTTTAGGTTTACAACGGTGATCGTTTCCATCTTATGCCAATTATCACTCCCGCATACCCTTCAATGTGCGCCACACACAACATAACCATGTCAACCAAGACTATTATTACCCGGGAGTTAGAGCGAGGAGGAGATATCGCCGACAAAATATTTACTGGTCAATTGCAGTGGAGAGATCTATTTACTAAGCATGACTTCTTCACAAACGGCTACAAGTACTACTTGAGTATCATTGCAGGAAGTAGAAGTAAAGATGCGCAGCACGTTTGGTCAGGTCTTGTAGAGTCTAAGGTGCGTTTGCTGGTCTCTAACCTAGAAACGCAAGGTTCGATCCAAGTTGCACGTCCATTTAACAAAGGCTTTGATCGCACACACATTTGCAGGGACGAGGACGAAGTAGATGCTGTGATAGGCGGAGATCTCGACTACCAAGCTGCAAACGTCAAAGTTGAGACCACCGATGCTGTCAAAGATCCTAAGCATATTGCAGCTGCTGAAGGCGGCGCTGATGGTATGGCAATGCCAAACGGTAACGGCGAAACCTCTACCAACGGTGAAGGGGGGCACACCTTTTTCACTACAACCTATTACGTTGGCATTGAACTTGCTCAAGGTCAGTCTAAGTCGATGTAGTGAATGGGCCGACTAACGGTGTGTAGACGCAACCAAAAGACTCGACATATCGTACCAGACGAAAGAATTCAAGGAGATCTGTCTCAGTTGGCAGAGCTATAATCCGGAACAGAATTCTCTCAGCATCATACATACTCGAAAGTAAGTACGCCTGCACACCTGAATCCCATCTCGCCTTGCAGATTTTTGGCATCTTGTTGATCAAACCTGTCGCAGCTACGACCTTCCGGAAGACGTCTTTGATCCAGGAGAGACAAAACCCAGCAGGCCGAAGAAGAAGACAACGACCAAGAAGATAGAATCATTAGTAAAAAAAAGAAGCCTCGATACTAGCGGAGTTGAGGTATGTTATCTTGTGCGCCTAAGACGGAGATGACAGAATCGCCATGAAAATTACAAGACAACTCCGAATTTGATAGCGCGCCCATGGATTCAAGGTAGTGCTGAACAATATATCCTGACATTCTCTAGGAGAACACTACGTTGCGTAACGGTGTAAAACGACAGCGATCAGATGTGGAACCAAATGGATCGCGTTGATGTATTAAAACTTAATACCGTACGATAGGTTGGACCATGGGAGTAACGGTCAGTAAGCATCGAGTCCAAGTCCGACATTCAAAGTACTAGCCTTACCAATACAGTTCTAGCTAACATTGAAGTCCATCCTTAAGGAAGAGAGGGAGGAATGTTGACAGAGTGTGGAAGACATCTAAATCGAAGCTATGAAGGACTTCGCAGCTAGCATACTAACACCCCCAACTGATGCCATTTGCTCGGTGCAAGGAAAGAACTGGCCATTGTAGGGAGGACGCAGGACATGTGCCATATGTTCAGAAGGCCCTTTGCAGAGATCCAAACAAGGGTTGGCTTTTTACTAACAGCTATTTACATATAGGTCGAAATTCTTAGAACCTAAGGCCGGGTGGGGTGTGGCAGGCTGCTTTGTAGCGGTCCTTCAGCTTAGCCATGTACATAAATCAATTGATTCGGTTTTTGAAGCCTACGGGCTTCAGCAGTTATTTTTTCAAACGCATCGAGAACACTCGTATGCAGTGCCGGATCACTATGGTGTGCGAAGATTCATTGCAGCATAACGAGTCATCCACACCCAGTTTTATTCAGTTATGCTGCAAAGAATTTTCATTTTCCAGCACTCTAGTAGATAAGACGACCCGCTTGCTTACAGTAGTGGGCTGAGCCAGTGAGCTGGCATCCCCTTCATTAGGTCCACGCACTCCAAGATCTATGATACCGTCCAATCACACTTTCGATTGTAAGACCGAAAAATCTTGAAGGTTACGGGCTTCAGGAATTGAAGTTTCCACTGGCGCCGGACGTCACTAGTCCTTCAAAATTATACCAATGCATAACCGTAGCTATTTACCAGAGTCTTTGTTATTGGATTCGATTTCTTCCTTTAAGATATTCTTATTCTGGAGATTGGCCGGGCTATAATTGCAGTGGAAGCAATGAAATGTTTACCTGGCTAGATGACGAGCACTCACTTATGAAATTCCACGAGGTCCAATTTTCTCAAGTAACGGGGAGAATATTATATCAGGTGGTAAATTGACCGAAACTAAACAACACGATCTTCCGTTGTTCACGAGATATTGAACGAGACCATCATATTGGAGATAGGAAGTAGAAACATATGAACCAGCGGAAATACAAAGCGTACAGGAATCACAGCTTTCAAAAGACTTTACATTTAAGCACAGATCGATGAATCGAAAGGATTGTTAGAATTGCTGCATGCTGTGTAGCATTTCATCCAGGGCATGCTGCACGCAAATTCTAAGAGCAACAATTAGAACAGCTGAGAAAAGCGAGCCTTGCATGGTTTGCTAGCGCGGCTGAACGCGCGGCAAGACACGGCGGTTACACTAGCGTGACAGGGTGTTGACTTCTACTTACCTATCCTTTGCGAGACCGTGTGATACTTCACATTAGGTTGAAGGCAATCCGGAGACCAGACGGATCACTGAAAACCCGCACTCGGCAGCTGATGCCCATTTTGGAATCCTCCAATGCCTCGATCGTTACTGCCTGGTTCCTTCAAGTAAGGCTGAGCTTGCCTTCGTGCGAGTAGCCGCCCCCATCATTAGTCTCGTTCCGACAGGGCGAAGGAATGGTATCCTTGCGTGTATCAACCAACCAAATTGAGCGCTGGCCACCCTTTCGCTCCTCCCACACGTACATCGTCTGAGAATATAACTAGGCGCAGTGCTTTCGGCGCCCCGAAAATAGCATGACTCATCCGAAATATGTATAGGTTGGCTGGAATATGAAACATCTCGAGTCACATTTATCCGATTCCGGCGATAATTGAAGCCCCTCTGCTGTGAATTCTGCATTCTGCCGCCGTGCTGATGGCTTCATATATAAATATTTTTGGGATGGGGCTGTGTTGTGGTTCCACAGGGGTTTCGTAAGCTCTGAATGTCGAATGACCATCCTAGAAAATGGATACTTGAGTTGCCTAGTCATATAAAGAAGGAGCATAAAAACCAAGCCCCCGTATCTCCATTTTCGTACTGTCATAGAACCTCTATTTCTCTCTCTTTCGTTATCCGTATTCCGTACACTGCTAGTTTTATTATTGCTTTCGCTATACCTACTTATCTAAAAGACTTCTAGCTCTCTACTATTCTTGTTGGATATTTAGAGATGGAGACAACATCAAAGTTGAGCCGCTCTGAAGATGTTCGGCCCGGGAAGCGTTTGGTCGTAGCTTGTGATGGTAAGAACGACTCTCCTTTTCAAATATATTTTAGTCTCTTCAATCGTAATAACAATTCATCAGGTACATGGATGGTACGCCCGCAACTCCCTATTGGATTATTCGGTAGCACACTGGCTGGAGAAGACCACTAATCATCCCTTCAATCAGAACAGTGACAACGGTTTCGAAAGAAGCAGCTACCTCCCATGGGATACGAACGGGCACCTGCAAAATCCCTCGAACGTGACGCGCATATGTCGAGCTCTACAGTCCGAGAGCGACAATGGCATTACGCAGATCATATACTACCAAGCAGGCATCGGTACTGAGGCCGGCCTACTGGATCATGTCTATGGTGGCGGCACAGGAGCCGGGCTGTCGGAAAATATTCGGGAGGCTTACGCATTCATCGTGAACAACTATAAACCCAATGATGAGATCTTTCTCATTGGCTTCTCACGAGGCGCTTTCACTGCTCGAAGCATTGGTGCCATGATCAACTGTATCGGTTTGCTGACGAATGAGGGCATGTCGCACTTCTATCATATCTTCAAGGAATGGGAAAACCAGGATAATCGTCGTTACCGTTCTAGATGGCATCATCGGCCAGCAAGCTTGCCCAACAGAATGCATATTGCCACATCTGCTTACGCCCATGAGCTAGAGAAGGTATGAGGCTAACCTCCAAATTACCAGAACACTCACTGACACGTTTAGCTTGGCTTAACGCGCCGAAACATCCCTATCAAAGCCATAGCTGTGTGGGATACAGTTGGTATGGCACACAGATCTCGAAAAACATAGTACTTCTCTGACAATCTTCTTAGGATCCTTGGGCATTCCAGATATCGGTCTCTGGCAGCATTTTCCTAAAGAATACTCCTTCGTAAACACAGCAGTCTCGCCGAACGTCGAGAACGCCTTTCAAGCACTCGCCCTCGACGAACATCGCAGACCATTTTCACCCACTATTTGGGAGAAGCCTGCCGGACAGGTTAATCCCAGGAAATTGAAACAATGCTGGTTTCCTGGCGTTCACGGCAACGTACAATCTCCTCATGCCTCCGCGTAGACAGAATCTCCATAATAACAACTCGCAGATTGGTGGTTCCTACGACGACACAAACATGGCCGACATCACTCTCGCCTGGATGGTCTCCCAACTTTCTCCCTTCCTTACCTTTTCACCATCCTACATCCCCTGGCAACACGACCTCAACATCGAATTCTACAACCACCGCCATATCCCGGCTCGCCCTTGGGGCCTTGGCAAAATCTACAACTCGATGAAAGGCATCAGCGCCATCGCCGGCAGCAAAACCCGCACACCCGCGCACTACTCCACCTCGGACCCCAAAACTGGAAAGGCGACAACCAGAGAGCTCGTGGATACCCAAGAGTACGTGCACGCGAGCGTGCGGGTGAGGATGGGCGTGCATAACCGCGGCACAGAGGATCAGGGCGTTTATCGCCCGCCGGCGCTGAAGGGGTGGAGGTTAGTGGGCGAGGCGACGGATCCCGAGCGGAATCATTTGAGGTGGGAGTTTGGGAGTGGGAAGATGGGGGCTGAGAGGACGATGTTGGAGGATGGCATGGGGGAGGTGGAGATGGAGTTGTTGGAGAGGAGTCCTGAGGCGTGGGAGATCATTACTAAAGGGCCGGTGAAGAGGAGGTGGACGGAGGGGGTTTGAGGGGGGTGGGGATGAGAGGGTTTTTTAAAACAGGTGGTATTGTGTTCAACGGCTGGATTAGGTACGCTGGGTGAGGATCGTCAAGAGGTTGTTCGATGGGTATTTTTGGGGTCGCTGCGAAACGCAGGGGAGTCTTGGATTTGTGGGACATTCGATTTCTCGGCTGCTATAGGGAGTTATGCAGCGCGCAGTTGTTACTATTTGAAAAAACTTCTTCGTAGCTTCCGCTACATGAAAGTCTCCATGGTTACTGAGACATGGCGGCGGGCTTTCTTCACACGATATCTTGCAACGTAGGGGCTGTGGTGTTCGAAAATATTTTCGATTTGACGATAAGATGTAATCAAGGGTATGGAGAAGCGCAATCAAACAGAAATTGAGCAGCCGGGGGGAAGGGTGTTATTATATGTTGTTCATTCGTTTCTGCTTTAGTTTTATCTAGTTTACTAAGAAAACCCTTAAACAAAGCCGATGAGTGCGTGAGTTCATTCGATAAGGGTTTTGCGGGATTGGGTGGGGTAAAGGGTTCAGAGAGGATTTGTGAAGGTGTGTGAGTAGGTGGGGAGGTATAAGATGAGATGTGTTTTGTATTTAGTGGGTGTGAGGGAGAGGGAGAGGGAGAGGGAGAGGGAGAGGGAGGTGGTGGAGTGATGTCTTGCTGAGTTGATTTTTTTGGGGTTGGAGGTGAGGGGGTGGTTTACTGGATGAAGGAGGGGAAGGGTTGGTAGATATTCCAAATAATACATGTAGCCATTTGTTTCAAGTCGGCTTTCCGTGAGTTGATCTCAATGATGGGGTTTGGATACTAGGGGCTTGGATGTGCGAAGCGATCCAAATTCGTCATCCATGTGGGAAAGTTCACTCGGGAAATTATCCTTGACGGAATTCGGCGAGCATAGAAACTTCAAGGCTAGATGTGATGTTCGACACTGACACAGGGACATTGCACCTTGCAAGAAGTGTATCGAACAAAATCGGGTACAACCACCTTCATCTTCTCCGAAATATCCTCCTCGGAGATGAGGACACTCCCGCAAGTCGTGCACTTACAGAGATTCAGGAGCGCCGGTTTCAATTCGATGATCCCCGCAGCAATATTAGTAGTAGAGATCTTGTTCTGTAAGAATAGGCATATACCAGGGCCTCCAGTAAGACACTCCACTCTGGAGAGGGAATTGCATGCAGTGTATCTTGGTGTATGTAGTTAGTATATGACAAGACCTGAAACTGGTCGACCCTGAGTCATGTCGATGAAAAAGTTTCGGATTGTAGAAGTGCTGAAAAGGTGGCAGCATGGGCGCCGGTGCAGTCGGTGAGGAAGAGGGTTGAAGTGGCTCAGAGGAGGGAAATTGGTTTTTTTTAGCACCATCAGGGTTTACACGGTGCTGTAGATTGTAGATGGAAGAAGGAATCGGCGAGAGAGTAGGTGTGCGAAAGGCTTCTTGAGAGGATATAAGATAACATTCGATGAAATGGAAGAATGGAAGAAGTTATTGCTTCCAAAGAAAGCTGAAAAGGGGGTGTAACGCACTGTAAGCAGCATATATGTCCAGTACGATGTTAGCTGAATATGCTAGATTGCAATATTTTAAGGCGACTACGACGCTCAGTGATCCAGACAATAACCTAGATACATGGCCGTACACGCGTATTCTGCTAGGAATCTGTTATCTTGGCAGCGATCTTTAACCATATAAGGAAATTAGACGCGTTGGAGATGGATGGCCTTGATCTCGTCCGCTGGTAGAAGCAGATATCGCGGAGATGTGAGCGGTTGCGTTTGACTTGAAGCTGCTGAATTGATCGACGACGGCCAATAAATCGATAGCTGTAGCGAACGCCTGGCCGATTGATGACATGGAAAGTTTCATCATTATCTCTCTATGAAATTCTGCCATCATCCAGTGTTGGCAGGCCAAGGTAATAAGGCAATAAAATGCTACATGTGGATTGCAACGGTCTGCTCCTTCAGGAAGCCATGGATAGCGGAATAAGCTAGAGAATGCCAGTTGTTCTTTTTTCGTTGTTGATGAGGGTATTTTGGGCGATGTTCAGATTTAGTGAGCAAACAGGAAAACCCCACCAAACCTACAAGTTCTGGAATACAGGCGCTGGTTTCGTGTTTTGCATCTTCAAAGATATGTGTGATGCTGAAGAAGAAAGTCGGGCAGGGTGTTCATCGAAAGGGGCAGCTTTAGCAAAAGCCGGCTTAGTAACAACCTTGGGCCAGTTTCAGAGATGAGGCCCTAATAAGACCTGCATTTAACTGAACAAGCGACGAGTCATAAGATAAACCCTTAGGATTGAAAAGTCATGGCTGGTTGAAGATATGGTAGGATTGCATGATATTTCATCTAGTTCTCCTTGACGCCCGTCATACCTCTTGTAGCAATTGCGACGTTTAGTAGGTGTATCTTACCATTTCGATTGTGTCTCCAGTTTCCGCGCTTTCCAGATCATCTTGCCTCAAGCTAGTCGATCGGACGCTTGGTGTTTTAGTTAACCCATTGAATACTCCGCTTTCTAGTCGCCTTGGACTACACTCGCTGGGGGGGGTATAAGCACTATTGAGCTCTGAATGTGGATTGCATCGTCCGTTCCATAGCTCTGACGTACTGCTTCCGGTACGGCGCTTGCTAAGTGGCGGCTTTTGTGCTAACGAAACTCTGGTTGCCTTGTAACGACCTGCGGAAGCTAGCTCGGGCGTGGACTTATTTTCAGATTTCGACGTGAAGGAGAATATACTGCAGACTTTTGGACCGAAGTGTTGAAAGAATCTAGGTAGGACAGGAAGACAGCTGATGATTGTGCCAATGGTAAGCTCGGTCGAAGCCCAAAGACCCATGACTGCCAGGTTGTAGCTGATATCGGGCAGTTGTACAACCCTGAAGGTGTAGTACGTACGTACGATAGACGTCACGCAGGCCCTAAATTACGTAGAGTCAGTAGTAAACTCGTTTTAAAGAATAATTGTCTGTGCACAGATATTTGCAACATCAAGCCGTAAATTTTTGGGAATGATCGGAAGCACTCACAGAAGCCCGGCCGCGAATATTGCTGTCACAAAGATCTTCTTCTTCAAAGGTACCTGCAACTTCCATAGACACGGCATCGGGAGGATCAGAATTGCGAAATCAGATATGATGTTGAAAAAGCCGCTGGCCAGGTACAAGGCATTCGCGTTCAGGCAGTGGCCGGTATGTAGCCACGGTTTCCAAATCTTCTCCCGTGGACTGCATAAGGCTATCATGAAGATAACATGGGCGAGGTCGTACACCAAGTTACTCCAGATGCAAACATGAATACCCACAAACAAGACCAGGTTGCCGGTTCGGGAGGGTACGAATATTCTGAGATACTGGAGAAGAATAGACAGCTTGATGAAGAACACACCTATTTCATATACGATTGAGGTGATGTTCACCCACTGAAGACCTCGTCAGATTGTTTTATCTATGTTTTGGTTCTGGGTCAAATGGCATACGTAGAGTAATTTTGAAAAGGCTCCAAGACGTATGTTCCACATGTGGGCGCCGCTGCCATATCTGATGGTAAAGCCCGCCACAACGATCTCAGCGACTTGACTCATCTACGGCAATCAGCGGCGTTGACTTGATTTTCATCTGGATGCAACATTACCCATCCGATCAAAAGTGCGTCTGATAGGCGTCAGTACGTTGCAAAAGAAGGGATAACAGTTCCGCTTACAGTCTTCGTATGTTGTGGATTTGAAGAGGTAAACTTTAGTATACATGCGCATCAAAACCGCCAAAGCTGGGATCATAATGCAGAAAGTCGCACTCAAGATGACTGCTGTGTTGAGATTCGCGGAGTGTTGGAAATCAGTAACTACGCCTGCAGGCGGTTTCCCTGCTGGTCCATCGAGCAGAGCCTGAAGCTGGTAAGAATTTGGAGGAGTCATTTGACTTGCCATGGCGAACATTAATTAACATGGAGGTTGTTATTTTTGGGTTAGATTAGTCGCTGAAGGTAAGATTGGCGATTCACTAGCTAGCAAATTTCCAAATAATTTTTCAGGGACGTGTTGAAGAACGCTCAACACGGTCATGATTGAGATTTCTTTCCAAGCTAAACAGGTCTAGTGTATAGCGCTCGAGGAAGGTTTCTCTGCCCAAATTGAGTAATTTTTCTCCCTTCCATTTGATGTTTACGCTCTCGGTCTTACAATTCATGCTGAAGTAGAACTTTTAACAGCTCGAGTTACGCAACGTTGTAGATGAGCATTCAATGGGACATTTGCACATCGTATTCGATCAGTTTCATCTTCTGAATGATCTCGACTGCAGCCATAGCTGGTCTATTAACTGCTGTGTTGCGGTCCGAAGAAACAACATGAGATGTTTATGATCGACAGGTGCCTTCAGTTCCGTAAGCTGCATTCGTCACCCTACTTTGACCGTTCGTTACTCAGTTGAAGAACACATCGCTTGATGAAAGAGGCAGTGACCTCGTAGTTGATAGGCAGCGTTTGAGTGCATCGTAGACTATGCATGTCAGCTACTGCACTCGCGTGGGGTAGCCTTATATATTCCCCGCGTTTCCCCAGCTGAACTCTCCTAATCACCTACTAGCAGTCGACCAAACTGCCGAGAGATGCAGACGCTTGCATTGGATGCCACCATTCGGCAGTCAGTGCAGGGCCTGTAGGATTAGGGATGCAAAACCTTTGGAAGTCAACATCACACTCGACTGAGGGCTTGTTGACACCCAATCCATCAGTAACTACTCTGCAAATATTCCGAAGTAGAGCCGACGGCATTTAGCTGGATACGCATGCGATCCTCTAGGGATGGAACAATTGGTTCTAACTCATCTGCAGTGCAGGCTGCGGTAATGGCTGGCACCTCTAGATCCCAGCGTGGGTTCCTGATCAAGCTGCGAGCAGGTACGAACGTCCTTCCATCAGAAAGAAGATTTTTGATATAGTTCTGAGCAGTCGTTGAGGCCAACTAAGCGTTCGAGTCTGCTGCGCTCATTTCTAATCCGACAAACCTGCAGCGACCAGTGCATCGTGATGAAAAGCTATTCGGCAGATTCCCAGACTCGGTGTTGGAAGATGAGATGTACCAGAAGCAATTGGATGTTCGTTGATCTAGAAGGGCTTCCAAAAGGAAAAACGAGAAGTCCATTAGCGGGGCTTCAGCCCTGTGGGGCGGCAAACCCCTATTTCTAATATGCATCATTGAATGCATTCCGATGAGGTTTGGCCCTGCCAATATCCTCACCTCATCTCTCGAACTGACGAGTACGCAAGTTCGTGTGGTTGCAGACATACCGGCTTGTTGCTACCTGACCTTGAAGTTCAAATAGGTAGAGTCGAGGGAAGCACCCGGGCCATATTCGCTCCACTGTCAAATAGTATTCCCAACATAGGTTGAGAATCTTATCCCAAAAGCTCAAAAATCTCCTCCTTCAAAGTCCGAGGTCGAAGGTCACTGTTGATGTTGCAACAACTACCAACTGGTCATATTTTTCATCGAGTGCTTTCACAGAATGTATACAAAAACCACTGTATTTGCTTATAAAGACAACTATTGTCAAAAACCTTTTAAACCAATTGCTGAGGCTTATTGTAATGATAATCCAACAAATATTCACATTCCATTCGCTTTTGTTTCCAAATTATCTACAATATTTGATCCATTCTTCGAGTTACCGTTGAGCAAATCGGGATGATCGTCAATGTCGGATTTCTTAGGGCGGAAGGGCATGGGCGTGTTTGGTCGATTTGATAAGAACTGTAATTTTCCGTCAGCCTCTAATGTCGTCGATTTAATGCTACGAGGAGGGGTTTGAGGCTTACGGATGAAGCTGCGGACAGCAGTGCGATCAGACTCGCCTGAACCGCATCTTCGTGAATTCCTACCCCCCAGACTCTCTCCTTTTTGCCGGAAACCGTACACTCAATATATGTTGCAGCCTTTGTATTTTTCCCTTCCCCAATAGCGTGTTCTTTGTAGTCAGCAACGTCAAGGTCAATTCCAATAGGATGCAGAGCGTTAGCGAGAGATGAGATGGGGCCATTGCCGGAGCCCTTGATCGGATTTTCCACGCCATCAATAGCTATCACACCTTCAAATCGTCGTTTCAGATTTTGGGTGTTCTGGCTACGGCCGTTCTCTGGAGGGGCGGGGCTGTTCGAGCGATCGATCGTGATACTGTAATCAATCAAGGTGAAACGAGGGTTAGTCTTGAGGTGATACGCGTTTTCAAATAGCTCCTGAATTTCTCGTGGAAGGAGTTCGCGGCCAACAGCCTCGGCCTCCTTTTGCACGATTTTCGAAAATGCAACTTGTAAGCCACGTGGAAGATCGAGTTCAAGGGACCTTTGGATAATCCAGGCTGCGCCGCCTTTACCGCTTTGCGAGTTGACTCGAATGATCGCTTCGTACGTGCGACCGATATCTTGCGGGTCAAGAGGGAGGTAAGGCATACGCCATGAGTCTTCATCCGAGGCGCCTTCTGCTTTTCGAACTTGAAATCCTTTCTTGATGGCGTCCTGATGAGATCCACTAAACGCACAAACGACAAGCTGACCTCCATAGGGAGCACGAGGATGAACAGGTATTTTGTTGCACTCTTCCACCACTTGTATAACAGGGTTGATGTCCGAGAAATCAATATTCGGATGTATGCCTTGTGTGTAGAGGTTCAAAGCTAGCGTTACAAGATCGACATTCCCGGTCCTCTCGCCGTTTCCGAATAGAGTCCCTTCCACACGATCGGCGCCGGCCATCTGGGCAAGTTCTGCAGCTGCAATAGCACAACCACGGTCGTTATGTGGATGTAATGACACGCTGATCTTCTCACGTTCTGTAATGTGTCGGCAGAAAAATTCAATCTGATCAGCGTATATATTAGGAGTGGACATTTCCACGGTGGCAGGAAGATTGAAAATGATGGGATTCGATTTTGACGGCTCCCAAGCTGCTTTCACGGCTTCACATATGCGAACTACAAATTCAGGATCGCTGTCCGAAAAATTTTCGGGCGAGAACTCGTAAGCCCACTCGGTTCCCGCTTGTGCTGGGTCATCTTTTGTTATCGACCGCGCGAGCTTAGTGCATTTGACTGCCAGAGTTATGCTTTCTTCCGGTGTGAACCCGAAGACTATCCTCTGAAAACATTCACTCGTGGCTAGGTATAGGTGCAAGATGCCCTTCTTAGCTCCTTTGAGCGAATCGACCGACCGCCGTATTAAATCTTCTCGACAAGGCGATAGAACTTGTAACCACACATCGTCGGGTACTACACCGGAGGTCTCGACCAAACGTCTTGTGAAGTCGAAGTCGGTATCCGAGGCTGAAGGAAATGACACCTCAATTTCTTTGTAGCCCAGTTCAACTAGCATCTTGAAGTAACGGAATTTCTGGTCCGAATCCTACATGTTCCCAAATTCAGTACAATTCCCTCGCTCTACTCCAACACAGGACACATATGTTCTCCAGGGTCGAGGGCAGCTCTGGACGTACCATGGGATCTATCAAGGACTGATTTCCATCTCGAAGATCTGTTGCTAGCCATCTCGGCGGTTTTTCTAAGGTTTTGTTCGGCCATTGTCTGTCAGGCAGATGGAGCGGTTTGAAGGCTCGGTACTTTCTCGATGGGTCGTTAAGCCTTGAGTCGAAGTCTCATTAGCATCTTTCTAATGAGGTATACGGAGGCTCTTGCCTACATCGGCATTATGACTCCGATTCCTCGGCTTTGGCGATTACGGTAGGAAAGATTTCTATCCAGGTGGTTAAGCAGCAGAACCCGTCTTTTTCTTATTAAGTGTTGTGCCCAGCCCTCCACTATCTGTCTCCTTCACTTGATGGCTTGAATGTTTGTGACACAAGGTAGCGCTTGAATTAAGTGATGCAAAGAAGGTCTGGGGTTGGGGTAAAACGTTCTGCCGTTGTCGGCCCGAGGCAAGGCGGCTTCTGCCGGCACGGGGGGCAGCCCTACTTTAGGGCTCGACATTAGCCTAGCGACTTTACTGTACTGTCATCCTAGCAGTTTGCAGTACGCCCAGCTCCCTCCCCGTGATATGTAAATCTTTCCCGCCTGGCTTGATTTCATGCATGTGTGATTCACCGCAAGGCTACAACAGATAAGGTAGGCTTGTAGATACAAACAGAATGTTTTCAGCTTCTGTCTTCTTTCTTTACCTGCCCCAGACTCCTTGACTGCTCAATTCTGCGAATACTAAGTGCTGTAATTAACGTCGCTCGTGCTTGCATCTACTCTTAGAACCTGAAAGCCTCGATCTGCTTATTTACTTCTTATAGTCTCTCCATTCTGGCTCTGCAAAGGTTTCTGATTACATCTTCAAGATGGACACCAGACATCCAGAAACACTCCGGATCCTTTGCTTCGGCGACTCTCTGACAGCCGGCTACACTCGCTACGGCTTAGAACATTATTCATACTCTGACTTCTTAAAAAAAACATTGCGAAAGTTTTTCCCTTCGACGAAGATAATTATAGATAATTCCGGGCTCTCTGGCGACCGCGTCAAAGCAGGCAGGTTCCTTCGCAGAATGGAGGGAAAGTGTGCGAAAGCTGCAGCAAAGCCGTACAATTGGGTGATTGTTCTGGGCGGCACAAACGATCTTGGGTGGGGTGAAGCCCCAGAAGCGATCTATGAAGCGTTAAGTATGCTGTTCCTGCTTCTTGTTATCCACAGACTTCCGCCAAGAATCGTCGTATTCAAAGCTGTCGTGAAGATGAAACCCGTTCTAGTTCTTCATGACCCTGCTCTGCCATCTTTGCTAACAGGTCAAATAGAAAAGACCTGGAACACAGCGCTCGACACAGGCGCAAATCTATTGGCATGCACTGTGATAGAGTGCGCATCCTCTAGCGAATCCCTCATTCGGAAAAGGAATGCTCTGAACGCGCTCATAGCAGAGCACGTCCAAGATCGATAGTAAGTTGGTCATCTTCTTCCTACAGTAATCCTTAAAACGCATGTCCGTTTCGATTGACTAAGACCCAACCCTGGATTAGCCACACCATTGATCTCTGCAGCGCAGTGCCATACTTTGCTATGGATGAGGACATGCGCGACAAGATCTGGGATGATGGCTTGCATTTGACCAAAGACGGGTACGAGATGATGGGCGATGCGATAGCTTCGCGAATGATAGAGCTATTGCAATCTTGCGATGATCCGAAGAACACCGGCACGAATATTTCTGGAGAAACTGGAGCTAAGAAACCGCCAAAGGAGGTTCTTCCGGCTCTTTTACCTTCAGGTTCTTTAAAAACGGAGTAAAAAGAAGGGCTCAAAGGATTCGGCACAAGCCTCTTTTGCAATTTTCTGGTTCCAGAAGAAGTCATATGGTAGAATCGATAAGTCGTAAAATGGAAGAAGTAGAAAGTGCTGGAGTTCGGAACACCTAGCCAGTCTTTATCTTTTGATATAGAACCCGCTACAGCCTTTCTTAGCCCGGGAATTTCGAATTATATTTGATAAACAATATAGACATTGTTTATTCACAGCTTCGCTTCGCCCCGCCTGCCATGAACAGCATCATCAATAACCTGCATCGCATCAAACAACCGCCTCTCCTGCAACCTAGGCGCCACAACCTGGATCGACAAAGGCGACCCTAGATACACATTCCTATCAATCGTACTCCTATCCCCTGCCACTTATTAGCTAAATTACCACAGCAACCAGGTAAGGAGCTGCTTACAAAGTTCTCTATTGGCCTTATCCCATGACGACAGCGGCTCCCCGCTCATCTCTCCCTTCAAATCATCCCCCTCAAGTTTCCGAATAGGGAGTGTTGCGGCAGGATAATCTAGGAGTACAAAACTACTCGTATAGCCTACCCCGTTCCATCGATCGATCGATGGGACGGGATGGGGTGCTACGGGGCAAATGATCGCATCAATTCCTTTCCCTTTTTGGTCCTTCCAAATGCTCAGAAGGGCCGTTTCTAGCCCGATTCTCTTGGCCTGAATTTCTCTCAACTGCTCCACTGTCTTCGGTTTTCCTCTCTTTAGCCTAGTTTGCAACCAGGGGATCAAGGGTTCTTCGGTTTTCTCTAACAGGTCAAACCACCGGTGGTACCCATCCACCCCGAAAAACTTATTTGCCACACCTTGACACTCCCTAAACCTCCCCGACTCCACGTCCACAACCTCAATTTCCCTTCCCTTCAGCTTCCGCACTACCTCCTCCAACGTCCTCCTTACAGGTGGCAACGGCTCAACCACCCCATCCCGCCACAAAACCCCAATCTTTAACGGACTCTTCGCCTTTCCCTCCACACTCCACCACCGACCCGGAAGCACTGCGGGATCAGCTTCCCACGCCCTCCCATCCTCCACTGCCTCCATAAGAACGCCTACATCTTCTAACGTCCTCGCAATAGGGCCAGCACAAGACTGCAACCCCACCCTTCCAGCCCCCTCCAATGTCCCGCTTTCCTGCCCTGCATAAGGTACCCGCCCTGCGCTAGGCTTGAACCCGTACACTCCATTACACATCGCCGGTATCCGTATACTACCACCTATATCCGTCCCTACACCCATCACGCACCCCCGCATCGCCACTAGCACGCCCTCCCCGCCACTACTGCCGCCTGCCGTCCAATCTCTCCGATTCAGCGGATTCAGCGTTCTTCCAAACAGATTGTTGATGCTGTCAAGAGCCATCAGTGTCTGCGGCACGTTGGTCTTACAATGGATGACAGCGCCGGCTTGCAGTAGGAGGTCTATGAGCGTCGCGTTCTTTGTAGCGGGTTGGAAGGCAAGCGCGGCAATTCCGATGGAGGAGTCGATGCCGGTGATGTGAAAACTGTCTTTTACAGAGATGGGGAGACCGTGGAGGGGGCCAAGAAGCTTGCCTGTGCGGGCGAAGTGCGAGTCCAGCTCAGAAGCGCGGACCAGGGCTAGTGAGAAGAGAGGTTCAGTCAGGCAGTTTGTTAGTTGATGAGCTATAGCTGCACGCTTTTGAGGGAGCAATTAGCCTGAGAATTCTCTAGAAGCAACTGGAAGGAGTGGGGCACGTAAGTGCGGATCAAAATGTTGAAACGGAGCGGACCTTGCAGAATGCGGTCGTAACTTCCACAGCCGACAGCTTTCCATTGCGGAGTTTAACAAGGATATTCCGAGCATCGTAGGCTTCGGTGATGTGAAGTTCTTCCGGGGTGAGGATGCCGCAGGTGCGGGGAATCTCGGTCACGTCGAGGACATCAGAGTCTGGGAGCCGATGTAGTGGTATGAGCCATTCTTTTGGTATACGGGAGGCACGGTCGGCAAGTTTGCGGTTGCGGATCGAATACCACGGTGGGGTCATGGTGGGTTGAGGGGGAATGGACAAATGGGGTGGAGCTTTGCTAATGGTAGCAGGCAAGCGCGCTTGTGGCGGTCTCGCTTAGGAACTCGTTCGAGCGCGCTTGGTTTTTGAGTCAGATAGAATGCAGGTGTGAACACCTGAGTTGGAAACGACATTTTTCACGCTCAAAAGCTGCTGTAGATATTCTTGAGGCCAGGAGCTAGGATACTCGTCACTATTTCAAGGTCCCAGATAAGGAATGCTTGGCCATGGCAGAATGCAACCTCATGATAAGAGAAGTCGAAGTTATATATTGATCTAGTCTCCTGGGGATCTTAGTCAGGTATCATAATTACTTGCGTATACTGCATCCGTGGAGCGAATTATCGGGTTTCGCGAATCGATTTATTCGTTCCCGTATCTTAGCTTTCCCTGGTTATTCTTACATTCTGTTTACTTGATTGATTTTTTGACCAGCCAGGTTCAGGGAGCTTCTTGCCATGGCTTGTAATGAATCCCACTTCGACCGGCTCAGCACCGAGCTCGTTCTTCAAATCTTCGAATTTGTGGGTTTCTCCTCCATTACATATCTGACTTTAGTACTGACGAGTAAGCTCAATGATGCTTCACCCAAGTCGCTCTTGAATGTTGCATTGGCATGTAGAGAGTTTCATACGCATTCAAATCCGATAATTCACCGATGTCTTGTAATTCCCATCACCCTTCGCGCTTATCGAACCGTTGGCGAGTTGATGAAGCACCTGTACAAAGACACTGAGCTTTGTGCTGCCGTTCGCGAGATGGTCGTCCCTTACCGATCTAAAATCTCGAGTACAGCTCCCGCGAGTCTGCAGTTCAAGAAATCAAAGGCCCTCGAGGACCAATGGGACCGGCTAACGAACGTCCTGCCACTGCTGAATCGCTTGAATAAGTTTACGTATGAAGCGGAGGCTCCTATCCCTTTGGGACTTCTACATTATCTGAATAATCGTCGCTCAGGTTGCCGCTTGTATGTCAATGTACCTCATCTACCACAAGGTAGGCTTATTTCGCAGCTGCAAGATTCGCCATGTCTCTTCGCTTTAAATGTGTATGTTTCGATGCCGAACACCGTCAACGAAGTTGGTGAGGTAGTGGCAACATGCCCTAATCTGAGGCATCTCTCCATGCACACCTCCACCTACCCGATGGACGAAGCAGCGACGAAGGTCCTTCGAACAGCCCTTGAAAGTCCTAAGACTCTAAATTCATTGGGAATACTGGGATTCTATGATACAATGAGAGTAGTCCCAACCCATGGAGTGGATCAATTGAAGCATGCAAGTGAGGATTGGTCGTCACTAACACAGCTTAGCTTTTCCGGCATGAGTCTCATACCGGGTCTAGCGCTTCAGATGGTGAACCTTAGGTCGTTACAAGTTGACTTGGGGACAACAACTGATTCTGTGACAATGAGAGATCCGATTTTGAACCAGTTTCTCTACGAATGTAGACCATTGTGTGAGCTGAAGTTGATCAGCTACACAGAGACTTTTGACCTCGGTGTCCTTAGACATCATGGACGCGCTTTGACAGCCTTCACCCTGCGTGAGGATCATAGAAACCTTCTGGTTGATTCAGGCCGAGAGACTGACCGCTGGAACAATGGCCCGACCGTTGTGCTCTCTGATAAAGATATTCAGACAATTGGGCAGAGCTGTCCATATCTTTTGACACTAGGAATAGACCTTTGTCAGCAGGAAAAGGGCGATGAGAGGAGTTGGGTATAAAACTGCAGTCCCCGGATGAATGGAGCATTTTGGCACTAATGCGTTTGAGAATAGCCGTACAGTACATTGGACGCTATTGTAGAGCATCTGTGGTTCGTCAAACACCTCGATCTCTACGTGGAAGTGGGCCAAATCACAGCGTACAGACTTGCCGTCACCTTTGTTTCTGTGCAACATGTTTGGGAATTCATGTGGGACCAACTACGGTCCCTCCAAGTAAGGCGTTCCGGCCATTCAACGCAGCCAGAACTTCGGTCCATGAACGTGTACAACGACTATACACAGCCAAAATTTGTACACCGAATAGATTGTCCGGAGAAAGCCTTGAGCAGCTATTGTGAAATTTTCAGGGCACGTCTCTCAGAACGTGATGACGAAGCACGTAGAGGAATCGTTACTGTCACTAACGACACGGTGGAGAGGTTGGAATGGCTTTTGCGTCAAGAAGAAGGGTCTATTTCGTCAGAACAGAAATTAAAAGAGGCTCGGTGGAGGGCGAGCGTTGGAGCCTATCAGTATGTCCGAGCATGGTACAATGATGAATGACCATATCGAACAATACGTCCCAATGCAGCATTGAACTGAGCTTAACTGGGGGCTACAGTCGCTCGGGTGGTGCTCGAGAAAAGGAAATTGATTCATATCGCTCCCGCACCCCGTCTACATAGCTCTTTGATCTCCACAACACACGCACGCTTCCAGCATAACAATTTCCATCCACCCATATCTGACAGTACTCAATCACCATTTCTCCCATAAGTATTCTGGACGCAACGATGCTATCAACTGATGGGACTGCAGAATCCTTGCCTAGATAGGGATATCATCTTAAACTGAAGGCGTCAACTTAGTGGCAGCAAAGCCGAAAGGCAATTGGAATCTTCCGGCTCAACAGCACCCAAACGCCATGAAAAAGATCAGCGGTGATGTAAGCACGAAACAAAACTGTAGCACATGCCTATGGAATAGTAGAAAGCAATAAATAGCACATGCCCACGAACCGCTAGAAAACCCAAAGAGGCGGTCGTCACTATACACTCACCCTTCACAACCCTCATCCCAACTTCAACCCCTTCAACCTATGCTATCCCTTATCCCACCACAGTAAAGTCTCAAAACGTTACCAATCCCCCCCATCGCCGCTGCCGTTCCTTTACCACGACCGAACCCACACCCCCGGAAACCAAGCCCCTTCCCCCCATCCGTACCTCAACAACCCCAACCCCTTCCAACCACCAAGACACAGTTTGAAAAAACCAGGAAGATGCCGTCCAGGGCGCGGATAAGCGGAAAAGCTGTCGCAGCAGCAGCGAGCCCCGTGCTGCAGCCATGAAAGGGAAGGAACGGGCATGGTGCGAAGATCCGCAAATAAACTGTTCTTCTCGGTCTGTCCGAGACTTGGCAGTTCAGTAGTAGGCCCAGTACAGCTGCGTTAATATATATATTCTACTGATTGAGATGTCGGGTTTGGGATAGCGAAAGCGTGGGGCGACCGTGATGAGAGGTAAGGGGGCGCTGATGCTAATGCTAATGCTAATGCTGGTGTGAGTGGAGTGTAAAGTATGAGCTTCATGGGAATTGATTTCACGTGAGAGAGACATGTACCTTGAATGTGTGATAGCCTCCTGAGCTGAGGAGCGAGATAGGATGTGAGAGGCAGAAGCTACGATTGATACGACTAGTACTGTTCTCGGGTTCGAAAAAATATTCCGAGTGCCGATGGGGTGGTTGGAAAGAAGAAGCGCCGCTAAAGTAGACTGCGAACGAGGGTTGGATGACTGCGACAAAGAAGCCGAACGATTGGGAAGTCGTAGTGGGAGAGAACCGCTTGGTTGCAGGATGAATGTGAGCAATGTGACATCTCGGAATTCTGTATGTTAAGGGGGGTGGGGGTTGTTCACTGGGGAGGTTTAAGGTATGGATGATTGTGGCCGTGGATTTGACTTGGTGGAATTGAAGGGTGAAGTAGGGAACATGTCAGGGAGTGCGTTTTGTAATAGTTTTGAAGATCGAAATTCGACGCTGGAAAAATCTTTCATTTTGAAGATGGTAAAAGTACAGGTAGGTCAACGAACAAGGTAGGAAGGGGTAAACGCAACGCGCTGCAACAATAATCACACGGAAAGCCATCCGATCAATAATCCCAAAGTCTTATAGTAAAAATCGAAACAACTCCTATCTAGTGGTTCAAATAGCTCAGTGGAAAAGTACCAAAGCTGATAAAAATGCAAGTCACGGCGGAAAGAATGTCGGAATAGTAAGGATATGGGCCCACCCCTAGAAATTTTATAGGTCACATAGTGAGACCTTTACAATTGACAGCCTGGTTCTGTCTTTAGAAACTGTCGTCGGATCGAATGCGTGTCTGAATCCAGCACGTTATGATGCTTCTGAAACTCCGTCGGCAAGCACATCCCGTAGAGCCGACGACAACCTTTCTGGTGCCGCTTGTGTAGGCTGCGATAGCACTGCTCCTGAGCCATGAAAGCTTGATGGTCTCGGGGTCAACTCCTGACTGTCACCTGCAGCTGGTGTGCGAATAGATGGAGAGGGTCTGGGTGCGCCGCCATCGTGTGGCGGGGCCTCTATTTGACCAGGATACGCTGAATTCGCTAGGGATGTTGAGGTTGCGTGGTCCGGAATCAGATCCTGTAGGCCTCGGGAACTCTCAGTACTTTCCGAAGGATTCGAATCGTCTCCATCATAGGTTCTGGGTGATGACCTTTGAGCATCGGCTTCTCTAGCGAAACGGTTGTATTGGGCCAGAAGACCTGGGTGTTGGAGCAGCTCCTGGTGAGGAATGCGTTGTCGGCGGGACTCAGACGCAGGCATACTAGCCGAACGACTAAGATATACAGGTCTCCTATGCAACGATGCTGTGCTTCCGTCTACTGCTGTGGTCTGGCTGAGCCTGCTCGGCGCTCTCGAACTCTCGGCTACGGTGCTTGAATTCTCGGCGCTTGATGACATGCTCCGTTCTGTGCTTAGATGACTCCCTAAACCTGCAAGAGCTGGACTAATGCCCAATGGAGAAGAATAACGGCTCCCATTACTTGTGTCTGATGGAGTCGAAGGGCGACCTAAAGAACGCGGCGGAGCCTCTGGATTACGTAGTAAGGTTCTTCGATCGTTGCTAGCGAAGCTTGATCGCTGACTGTCTTTCAAGCAGTGGCAGCCATCGGTACACTCGCATCTGGGCTGTTCTGTGGCCTTTCTCTTTAGAGTTTCTCTCCTACGCTTGATCTGAATGCGCTCTTGCTTCGTCCTAATAGGGTCTCGTTGTGAGGCTTCCGCAAGGTATACTCTGTTCTCGGAAGCCTCAGGGGTGCCTGGTAATGGAGCGAGACTTTCGCTGGAGTTGAAAGCAGCAGCTGGAGCGTGTGAAATACGCTGGTCCAGATCAGAAACGTCATTAGTGACCGATGTTTCGGTTTTGTCAGATTTGATGTTAGGCCGTGCATTTCTAGCGATGGGCGTGTCTGTCGCTGTCTGGTAACCTGGCCGAGTATTCTTGGATGGTTTGCGGGTAATCTGTACACGCACTTGAAGTCCCAGGCCAGGTATCCGTAATTCTTTTGATCGCCCGAACAAGCGTTTCCGGGCCCATTGTTTTACGCCGTAACCATTCTTAAAGTTTGTGGACTTGTGCTCTTCGATTTGTCCAGATGATGCAGGCGCCTCTGGAAGCGGCGCAGTACCGTCTTCGGGAAGTACTCGAGGATCAGACCCGTGTTTGGTTGGGCCACTAACTTGCCTTAGGGGGGAACCCCGTAGTGCTGGGACCTCTGAAGTAGATCTGCTCCTTGCCGCTGGCGAGTTCGCCTCAGAGATGGTACTCAGCTTATCTAAAGCGACAGGTTGTTCAGGTAAAGCAGCAGGGTCTATCCTTAGGTTCAGCGGCGATATTACAATATTCTGGCAGCTTTTGATTGCAGACCGTGCGCTTTCAGTGCTGGTGCGCTTTCCTGTGGACTCGATTGATGCGAGAGTTGTCTGCGTTGATGTTCTTCCAAAGCCAAAGATCTGATGACCGCAATCTTCACACCTGAACCTGGTATGCCTGCTTGGATCAAGTGCAACCGCGAATGGAACGTTCGTATGCAGGTGGTGACATTTGGGACAGCTACCATGGTACGGAAATTCGATAGTGTCATTGGGCGAGTCATTGATGGCCGAGGTCAAGAGGGCCAGTTCATCATCTCTATGTGAATGTTGGTGGTTGTTAGGGGATCTGTCGTAGATAGTCCCTGTGCCATTGGTAAGTGTAGTCATCGTTCAAGTGATAGGTTGGGGCAGGTTTGTCTGCAGCTTCAGCTTAGAAGGTTACTCGAGTAAAATGAAGGCTGGCTCAGTCCGGATATCCAATCAATGGAGCTTGTAGTATTTTCGAGACTTGGTGTGTGGCAAACCTCGCGGTTGGTCGGTGCTATGAAGGTATTATCTACCAACAATATTCAGGGAACACACAGTGATATACCACAACCCCTGACCTGCGGAAAGGCCATGATACTGTGCCCAAGATCATTATCACGCGACATGGTTCCTTGTACCGGATGATTGTTGGGGTGCAATTGCTGGCGCAGCCTTGTTTTCTTGCGTCACGGCGGCTATTGGGCCCTACCTTAGTCGCCGCAAATGGTAAGTATCGAGTCTTCAGAGTTAGTCACTGTGTATGTGGAAGACAAGAGACTTGATTTACGCAAAGAGGAGGGACCATTGGAGCTGATAGAGCTGTCAACCGGGGGCTGAGCTATGGTGGAAGCCTGAAGCTGAGGGAGATGTGAGGCTTCTTCGACGTCAGTATCTGCTGTATCCCACTGCTGAGATACGCCTTGTGCCATTACAAGTCGACATAGCTATTGCATAGCCTGGAAAGAGCGTCGATTGTGGAGTGGTTGTTCTTGCACAGGTGGGAGACTCTGTCCCTAGCGGTGCGGGCGGAGCGCTCCGCAAGGTTGACTAGACTACGGATTATCTATCGGACCGAGTGGCGCAGCTTTTCTGCCAACCACCACCATCAGCTTGAGCAGTTCGCATTGTTCAGCACATCGAGGAGCACCAATAGTGAGGCTGTGGTTGCAGTGGGGCTTGCCTTATAGCCTTGATCATGTCCAGAGTGCTCAAGCCTTCATGCTCTCGGTGTTAGGCTGCAATAGAGCCCTCCATCACGGAACTGCAGCCCGCAGACTAGCCAGCGTTCCTATACTTACGAGTACTCTTCATCGCGATAGGGGGAACCAGGCGCTCATTTTATCCCCTATACAATGTATATGAGGAGCGATCGTAATCATCGCGTTCGCGTGTCGGCTAGCGCCTCCTGCTACAACCTCCACTGCCGTCGCTACCCTGGAGCTCCGAGGCCTGAGAGGCGTGTGTGCTTGTTATAGGTAAGGATACTGCTGCTGCTTGTACTACTTGAAAGCCCAGAGCAACAATCTGGCCCTCGCTACCTTGGTCAAGCAAATACATTCCATTTACCCGGTTATGCTTCAACTGCCGCAAGACCATCGCGCAATGCAGGCCTCGAGTCAAAAGGGAGTGAATTTCAAGAAAAAGGGAGTAAATCGAAGATGATCTGATCTCACATACTAGAAGCTGAGAACGTTAGTGCAATAGGGGTGCTGATCAACCGTGTCAATCTTATAAGAACGAGAAAAATTCTTGAGGAACAGGCCCAGTCATTGTTCCCGTATCGAGACTGGATACTGAATGTGAGCAAGACGGCCAGCTCACTTGAGAGACCTGACCAAGCGCAGTCGTAGCAAACCCTCAGTCGGCTAGAAAGTGTATCAGTCACATGCCGAACAGACGTTGAAAATCAAAGGCTTTGTTATCACGACCTTTTAGGGCCTTCCTCATAGCATTGCATGTTTGCAATATACTGACTCAGCGTTTCTCAGCTGCCGCAAGTACTCCTCCTACGTAGTGTAAAGCTTTCGTCTAGCTCTTTCCAGTTCATTTCTACCAGCTTTGATATACGTTGTTAGTTTCCGAAAATCCAATTTTTCAGTATGATTCACTGCTACCAGTCTTTAGCTGTCTACGCAAATCCGATAACACCTCTTCCATCTTCGATAGTCGCCACTTAATTGTCATCGAAGTCTGATGAAAAATACGAATATGCTCACTCAACCGTGCAATATCGCTGGAGTGGCAATCAAGTTTGTATAGCGAAGACCTTCACAACCGAAGAAATTGATCCATAAGACCACAGTACTTTCTTCTTCACGATCAGCGTTTGTATTGTGATATTAGAACGATGTACATTCTCCTTGTGGATAAAAAACGTGCTCTTGCTCAGGACTCTGAAATTCTCGACGGATGATTCAAGCTTTTCAAAATATTCGTACGCAGTATCGGGTGAAAGATGATGATATCTGGAATATGAATGAAAAGGGCGTGATGCAAGGGGTTATTGCAAAATTAAGAGTTATGGTTTCGGCGGATGAGAGGAAAAAATATATGACGCAGTGCGGTAATCGCGTGTGGGTATCATTTATAGAGTGCGTCTCTATGGGTGGTAACGTCTTACGGTTCTGGGTCATATTCAAGGCTGTTGTTCAACAAGACCTGGTATGAGGTCTATCCTGAAGCCCATATCACTACTAGTGAGAAGGGATAGACCAATAACGAGATTTACCTGTCCTGGATTGAAGCCTGCTTTAGTAAGGAATCGTCCCATGTTCACAAAGGTGAATTTCGCATTTTATGCGTTGATGGGCATGCACCCCACATTTCCACTGCTACGATTGAGTACTGTATTGCTCAGAAAATTGTCGTCTTATGTCTCCCCCCCTCATACTACTCATATACTACAATCCCTAGACATCGGAATCTTCGCCCCGCTATCGAACGCCTACAAAAATATGTTCAGAGGGTGACACGACTTGGTACTTGCTACCACATCAATAAGACGGATTTCTTGGAGCTATACCGCCTAGCAAAACAGGAATTAATCACATCAGTCAACATTCAAAAAGCCTGGGCAGCAACATGGCTCTCACCGTTCGAACCACAAGTGGTAGTAAAGCACTTTCTTTCAGTTGACCAGGAGCCGGACCCTAAGCAATGCGAACAATATAATATCACTATTCGCCCTACTATACCACCTGAGGCATTCTTTAGCTACATCGGAAAAAATGGGGAGACGCAGGTAGCAATTACGCCTGCGAATACCCTAGAAGTCCACCGACTTCTCCGCTTAGGACGAAAACAAGACATCGAGCAAGAGAACGTCCTAGAAAAAGTCAGCAAAGCTTGTTGTTTTGCGATGACTGAGCGTACTATTCATAGTACGTGTCTGCCGGAAAGGTGGCGATGGAGGAAACGTAATATCAACCCCTGTTCCTGAGATCCTCTTCTCCCCCCCCAACACACTCAAACCCGCGGCCTTTGCCTCCTCTCCCCCAGACCACTTCGTCTCTCGCTCATACTGCTTGTGCAACTATCTGCTTGTCCATTCCCGCCCTGTCGTTAATCGCTCGGAGCAGCGTCTCAGGCTACTCAGTTGCGACGGCCGCTTTCAGCCCTAATGCCTCTGACCTCATCTATAACTCCCTTCCTCGTCTTATAATCAAGCGGTGCAGCTTCCCAGCTCGATGCAATGTGCGAGTCTTCATCCCTTTGGACTTTCGTCCAACTATCAGCTAGTGTTCTGACCTGCTCCCCTACATCGTCCCAATTCTCAATGATATAAGCGCTTCGTTCCAGATCCGTGATCTGCAGATGGGTCATTCTATCAGAGCGTTTAGCATTGATCCATGCCAATGCAGATTTACGGTTCTCGGTCATGCTATGCGCTCCCCTCATGACTAGATTCTTCACAGCATGCACATTTCCGAGAGAAGCCGCGATATCGAGAGCAGTCGCATCAGGCAGGATTCCACTGGAGCGGAAACACAGTTGCCAAGGTTCGCTCCCAAGGTGATCAAGAATATACATAAAGACGGCGGTGGTTTCCAGCCTCATGCCCTGGGAACGGGGGAGGGGAAGAGTTGTGGCCAATTGAAGAGCGCTGATCTGCAGGTCTTGGTTGACGAAGAACGATTGTTGTTGGAACTTGCTCGAGTCTGCACTGTATTTTAGGAGGTATTTGATAGATCCTACATTCAACGCCTTTATGCAGAGGCCGAGAATGTTAAGCCCATTTCTGCTATTTACAAGCGTGTTCGCACCTTTCCTTAGTAGTAAGTCTGCCAGATCCCATTTCCGTTCCAGCGTCGCTTCCATCCACGGTGTAATCCCGTCCTCGTCCTGTGCATCGAGGGTGGCCCCGAAGTCCAAGAGACGTGGGGCGAAGGCAGTAGCGGCAAGACTGTGATCTGGGATCTTGGCACAGAGATGGACAAGGCTCTTCTTTCTATTATGCAGAGTGGTGACAGGAACGCCATAAACAAGAAGGCTGGAGAATAGCCGGACGTTGAAAGTCAGCACAGATTCGCTTAAGAGCTCGCATAGGTCTGATGGTTCAATGCCAGATTGCTCAATGAAACACATCTGGACGTCAGTACTCATCCGGCCATGGGCAGACTTCAGACTATTAACAAGCGCCCGAACCAAGAGAACCTTAAAGTCGCTGCAGTCCGCAAACAGCAAATCCCAATTTTTCAGCAGTTGTAGCGTCTCTTCTGCGGCGGACTCCCAGTTTACTCCGTGTCTCTTCATGCGACTGAACCGACTCTCACCACCGGCTGCTGCCTCAAGCAAGCGGCTTACATGGCCACAGAGTTGGGCGGGGCGAACATTCTTGAGTAGCAGCCGCAAGCGCGAAGCTTGGTGCGATCTTGCTGCAAAGGAAAGAGCATCGTCTCCTTCGCCGGTCGATGCCATAGGGTCTGCGCCAAATCTGAGCAATATCGAAGAATGTTCTAGATCGCCTCCATAGACAGACCACATGAGCGGGGTTCCCCCAATTGTTACGCCGCGCTTGGCTTTGGTGTTGATGTCGACGCCTGCCTGTATCAAACGGCATGCAAAATTCTCAGCTTGCTCGATGCTCCAACAAGAGAGAAAGTGCAGAGAAGAGACTCCATCTTGAGATACATTGGGCTCTGCAGAGCTTTTCAGCAAGGCATTCAACACGTCGTATCTACAACTCTGTGATGCGCTGAGTATCGTCCATCCGCAGTTAGCAGATTCCATATTCGTACCCTGTTTTGTCGTAGTAAGATTATAGTCTCCCACCACGTGAGTCAATTTGGTGTCCTCCCTTAGAGAATGTAGGGGCCGTGGATAGCCACCCGTCGATGCACTATCATCACCGTTGCCGGAGTCGTCAAGTCTTCTCCACGGCGCTTTCAAAGCCCTAGTCACGTTTGGAAGCGCCTCGGATGCCTTTTGCGACCCTCTTTCCGCCGCAAAAAGCAGCCACTTTAAGCAATCGTCGGGTTGAAATGGGACGCCAAACCCATTGGCGTAGCAGATCGCCAGTTGGTACGCAGCTGCAGGCCTATCCTCCATACGCGTTGTGTTCTTCGAGTCAGAAAGCCCTTCCAAATAGTCCCGAAAGCCAGAGACTATCTGCGATTGAACCACAGGGCTCGTACTTTCAAATTCTAAGTACCACCTGTCGATGTCAAGGAGGTCAGCGTCAATGTCCGTTGGTATAGGTATGGGCGGGATAGGAAATCGCGGTTCGTAACAAGTATCGGACGTCAAAATCATGATGATCCTCGTCATGTCTTCTTCCCGCCGAAAGGCGTCTTTGACCAGAGTGAAGCGGGTAACCTCGTAGAGCACCTCAAGCTGGGAGCGAGAGTAAGTTTTGGACTGAGCCAGAGAATCGCAAACATGCTGTATGAGCTCGTCGTTGTCTTTCAACTTTGCGACTGCGTTGTTCCTGCGGTGAAACTTCTCTTTCGGGCTCTTGGCATCAGTTTGTGCAAGGGATCGGAAGGGATCGCCATCAAGGAATACCCTCCAGATCAGCATGCCAAAGCTGTACACATCCGTTCGCTTTGCTTCTTGAAGCCCCATCCATTTCCCCCGCAGACACTCTGGCGCTTGCCATGGTCGACTGCCACCAAGTATCACCTTTCCATTGGGATAGCGCGAAACCCCAAAATCGATCATTTTGCAATGGAGTTCAGGTATTGGAGCTGAGATGACGGACTTAGTAATTTGAAGAGATGTCAGCAACCATACTCACCTTGGCTATCATTCACATTATGATAGGCAGCTCTTTCAAAGACCAACACATTTTCACATTTAACATCCCCATGTACTAGGTCTTCACAGGACGCTCATCAGCATGTAATTCCTACAAACAGCCTCGTTTGAACAACACTGATTACATATGGAAGGGATATAAGAAAGGTAGCCAGACAGCTCATAAAAGATACAGAGATAAAGGGCTCAGAAAAAAGTGAATTACCGAGACGATAGCAAAGCATCGACTCACCGCAAGCATGAAGCACCTCGAGGCCGTGAGCAATATCAAGGCATAAAGAAATCTTTTCTTCGAACTTCAGGAGTCGATTTCCCTGTCTTGCGGTTACCAAAACGTCGGCTAGGTTACCCAATTCGGCACACTCTGGAATCAACACAGGCATAGCATTTTGAGCGCCCTCTACGCCTTCAATCTCAAATCCAACTCCTAGGAGATTGACAATATTTGGATGGGCGGACAGCGGTGGATGCTGCATTGTGATTAATTCATTGAACATCGCGCGAATTCTGTCAGCAACTGGGTCTTCCATGTCATTGTTGACGAGAGATCTCTTAAAAGCCACTATCATGCCTTGTGGAAACAGCGTACCAGAAACGGGATCGACATAAGTCTTGGGTACCTCGGCTCCGTTCACTAAGAAAGAAGCGCCCCTCCCAAGGACACATCGTACATCTGGCAGCGTGACAGGTAGGATTGGGATGTTGTGGGTCTTTACATAAGAGAGAAATGATATGAAAGTGTTGCGTAGGGTGGCGGGAGAGGTAATGTGTATTGCAGAGTGTATTGCAGCTCCTGAAATGATGGAACCCTTGTTAAGTATCTGAGATTCGGAATGAAATGTGGATGCAGTCCTGTGTGATCCGAAGACATCCATTTTGTTCAAGATTTTGATCTGCAAGATAGCACGGAGGAGAAGTGATCTCGAAAACAATGCGCCCTTTCCCTGCTTGATGTAGCAGTGGGGGGGAAGGGCGGGGTTCTTGCCTCATCTTTGCAACATGGAGGATGGGTATTTCATTGTTGCGCTTTTTGGGCGTGATCTGAGCGCCAAGAGTAGAACTTGCAGCAAAATCGGGCGCTGGGTATGTGTTGGCGTACTTACCCTTTGGGTTGAATTTTTTCCCTTGATTGGCGAGAGATATTTACCCGGCTGATAAATCCAACTATTACTTGTAGAATATGCAGGAATCCCCTGTGGCGCAATTCGTGGGACTATCGCAATGATAGTAATTACCTTAACCTATTTGCAGCCTGCATAAGCTAAAGCATCTGAGATCACAGCGATGCATTGATGCCTGGCGATGTTCGCTATACGTCATCTCTTGTCGCCCTGGTGTCCAGATCTTCTGAGCAGGCCCAAGTTTGCCTCCCAGAGCCTTGTGGACTTTTTGAGCCTCTCTGCAATTTCGATAAAAGAGGCAGTGTAACGACTACCCAGTTTCAAGAGCGAAAGAATGGCTAATCTGATGCCCTATAGGTTTTAGCTGTGACAGTATTATCCACATACCTGCAGGCATGGCGGAAGGAGGCATAGGATTAAGCCTTGGAGTGGTGTCGGCGGTCATTCAAACGTACTCAGCGGTAACTACGGCGTATGATACCTATCTTGGTATCAAAGAATTTCCTTCCGCATATCAAGAATTGCGCGTAGGCCTGCTGATTGAGCGGTATAAATTGGAGCTATGGGCCAATCAAGCCCTGTCCGAAGAAGAACAAGAGCGGGCCAAGTTGTCTCAAAAATATTGGCCGCTTTGGGAGCTTCTTGACTCGATTTTCAACCAAATGCTGGAAGCTTTTCGAAGAGGAGATCAGACTATGGAGACTTATTCGCAACACACGAGGTTGCGGAGAACTGCTACTTTCTCAGGTAATGTACAGATCTTGGGATTTTGGGCTTGTAAGTCAAATAACACTAACATTATTGCAGATAGAGACCTATCAGAGAATGTGTCACTTGCCGTAAAATCACATCAAAAGCATCCTGTAGTAGGGTTTTCTCAGAAGGTGAAATTTGTTCTCAGAGACAAGAAAAAGATGGAGCAACTTATCACAAAGCTCGGCTTCTGGAATGACAGTCTTGATAAGATGACTTCACGATTAGACCAAGAGTCTTCTAGACGCCGATTGAGAAGTCGACTGTCCACCAGTGATATTACACAGCTCCAGCATCTGGAGGCAGCAGCATCGATATTTGCACACCCGGATATCCAACGAATGGCAAACGTAAGGACTGTCATTGAACAGGGAACTCAAAGCGAAATGCACGAAGTGCCACAAAGCATAGCAAATGCATCCCCAAACTCTTTTTTGGACTCTACCTCCAAATACCAGATAGACCAGAGTCAGTTGCATTTTCATGAAATGCCTTATCAAACGGACCAAGTCCGCGTCATGGCAACTTATAGACAAGACAGTGTCATAGTCGACTGGCGGTATTGCCAAGAAGATACCTGGAGGACTAAGAATCCGGCCGCATTTCGACTTCGTACCGCGAATTTGACCAAAATTCTCAACAGTGATCTGAGACCCCTGAATTTATCTATTCTTCACTGTGTTGGTTATCTGGACCAGAATTCGGACATCACCGGTTACGCCTTTCGCCTGCCTCCCGATGCCTTGCCTGGCCAAAAGCCAGTGACTCTTTATCAGCTGTTAACGCGAGTCAAATCCGGAAATGATATTCCGGACCTAGGAGAGCGATTTGAGCTCGCCAAAGCCCTTGTCTCGACACTCTTCGAGATCCACAACATCGGCTGGATGCACAAAAACATTCAACCTAAGAACATTCTGTTCTGGCCGAAGCGAGATGTGAATGGCGATTTCAATCTTAGCAAGCCTTACCTGATGGGTTTCGATATCTCCAGGCCAGACCAGCCAGGGGAGTTTTCAGAAAAGCCACCTAATCGCCCCGAAGACGATATATACCGACATCCTGACTATAGAGGCGAGAAAACATCTTCTTTCCAGCCATCGTTCGATTTGTACAGCCTAGGTATCATCCTGTACGAGATTGGAATGTGGCGTAACGTAGCGTCACAGCCAAAACATCGCAACTCACGGACAAGCTCGGATCCGAAGGACCCACAGTACATCGAGAAAACGGTGATGAGCGGTCCTGTCCTTGAATTGAAGCGGTATACTGGGATACGGTATCGAGATGCTGTCGTGGCTTGCTTGAGCCGGGAGTTGGACGCGGTGTGGGAGAAACAAGGTGTTGACCGGCAAAATCAACTGAACACATATCTGGAACAAGTTCAGAATAAGATCGTCGATGCGATTGCTCATTGCTCCGCATGATCGGGAAAGGACCCTGCGAAGTTGCCAGGAAACATAGCCTCCCAAAGGGGCCTGGCTACTCGCTTTGTTTCGTGGGTTGTTGGGATACGAGGTCATATGGGGGTATATTGTTAGGAGGCTATCTAGGAGGTGGAAGGCGAAACCCCGACTAGCGGGCCCCCAACCCTACCAGCCCTATGAGGCAAAGGTTACCAACTCCCTCTATTTCCAACCCCGATGTCCCCCCCTCGGGGAGATATACCAATAAGCTCAGCCGCGTATCTCTTTCCTTCTGCACAAAGTACAAGTCGAAGTCGCATCTACAATCACCTGACCCAGATTTTTCCTTCACTCCGTTCTCTCAGAAGTTAGGACAGAATGTCTTAGGGTACCATTTTTTAACCAGGGGAAAAGGCTGTTGGATTGTATGAAGCTGGGGCTTTTGTTTCGAGGTTTGTTTATTGGGGGGAGGTCAAGAATGGGAGGGTGAGGAGGGTTGTGTTGTGTTGTGTGCTTGTATGTAGGAAGAAAAGGGGGGTCGGATCAAGCCAGCGGTTTTTGCGATGATAAGCGGTTTTGCGAAATGGGAAAGTGGGTTTCCTTTATATATACTCTTGTACCAATGCTAGTTATGATACACGCAAAACACTGAATTCAGAATGCCAAACCGGCCATGCATCGGTACAAGATTCCAGAAGATCAACAAAAAAAAACGGAAAGCAAATGCAACATCCTCGAACGTTCTCGTCATGAAATGCTGATTGGGCTATCTGGACCAGGGATCGGGTCTGGGTAGGTTAGATCACCGCAGGCAGCCGCACACCCGATAATGCGGTTGTCTGGCATATTGAAGTTGATGTCTTGCATGCCGACGGTGTAGTAGCCATCAGAGCGCTGGGATGAGTTGGGGACGTTGGTTCCTGCACAGAGAATTAGGAATGTAAAATATGTGGGCTGAGAATCATGCTTGAAGCGTGAAAAGGGGGGGGGGAAGATGGCTTACCACTACGGTTGTTGTTGCACGATCGACGTAAGTAACCATTCACTTGAATGTTACGCTGGGCGATCCAAATGGCGTGACAGCCCTGGTCATTCCACTGGCAAGTTCTGTGGAAAATATGTCAGTCTTTGCGGGAGAAACAATGAGTGAAGCAGGTCCTTACCCAGTGTTCGATACAGTAGTACAGATCTGCGCGGCCTGTGACCCTCCAAAGTTGTGGTTATATGTGAGGGACGGCGTGATTGAAGTGTCTTTGTTCCAGATTGGAAATTGAGCCTGCACAGACGCTGCAAACTGGTTGTCCCATGTCGTAGTATCTGTGGTACAGGACATGTTCAAGTTGATAACCTGTTCAGAGCAGGTGTTTGTCGTTTTACAATCAATCACCTGGCCCGAGTTCTGCCAGTCGGTGTAAGATGCCTGTGTGCTTGTCACGAAGAGATCCGTCCTAGAAAAAATGGAATTAGTAACTTGGAGAGGTCGCTCAATATTTAGGATTTGAGCAGTCTTACCAGCAATGGAAGCGGGACACCGCCAGGGTCGTCAACCCGTTGTCGCACGAAGACGAAACGTATTTCCCAGTCCCATCGGCGTATTGACTTGTTCCGGTAGCGTAGCTGGGATCGGCGGTGCAGTCAGGGAAATATTTGGTGTATTGTCCTACATTCCCATCACGCTTGAGCAGGTCGAGTATTCCCGAATCCACGGGTGCAGCTTTGGGGGTTGGGGATGCTTGAGAAACGATGGGGGCAAGGGCGGCGAGCCAGCCAATGTGTTTGGTGAGCATGTTGGCTAAGTATTGAGGTTTCTGGAACGATAGCTAGTAGTGTTGAAAGGCTGTTGGCTGCGGGTGTTGGAGGCGAGTCGAGGTAGTGATGATGATGAGAAGAAGGAAGGGAGATGAGGCTTCTTTATATGTAGAAATCCCATGCTTCAGCATGGTCAGTCCGGACCGCTACATGACTTGGAACAGTGATCGAAATTGAGAAGGAGAAGATTGCCCCCAAACGTCGAAGTTGATAGCGCTGAGAAATCAATTGCGAGATTGCTCTATAGACTGCGCCCTCAGTAGTCAGGAGAAGAGTCAGGAGAAAGTGAGCCCGTCAGTTCCTGTGCCACGTTAGCTGAAACTGAAACAGGCACTAATATGCCCCAAGACTGTGGATCAAGGGGTAAAACGAGCGCGAACGCCACACTAAAGGCGTCCGCAGTAATGTTCGTGGTGGAAAGTACCGGACTCGTAAATTATCGGCGGAAGGTCCCGCGCACAGGAACGAGAGCTAGCCGAACTAGTCCTTCACACTAAGCTGTGACAAGTCGGCCGCAGTAACAGTCCGAAAGACTAACAACAATCTCATCTGCCAGTTCAACGCTTATGCCTCGAGTATACGAGTGAACATATCAGATCACAACGTATTACGTATTGTAGGTATGCTACTCTGTTGGAAAAGTCTGCCTTGCATCTGAATTATGATAGATTTGAAGCCCAATTTGGCTCGCTGTTGTGTCAGCACGAGTGCCGCATTCTTAGACCTACGATCTTCGCAAAGTGAAACTTTCGTCCCCGGGGAAGTGATGACGATAGTATGAGTAACTAAGATACATAGAATTGTTTCTGGGACCTGGAGCCAGTGCAGTACATCTCTGGCGGCAATGCTACCATTCCTATGGTAGGAGTCTGAACAATACAAGCAAAGCAACTTCTCATAATATCTTCGCCTTGTGAGGAAGGTGGGCGAATAAAGCCATGATTGCTCAGACCTTCAAGTGGTTGTAGAGTCGGAACCTACCAGTTCTCCTGTCTCTTCCCCCACCCCCGTGACCTCGACGACTGACGGTTCGCAGCAAGACGGCATGCATGCAACTCAACGGTACCTTGTTGAAGAAGAGCTTATAAGTGTCTACGTTCAATGCGGCCCATCTTCCGTCGTCGTTTCTGCATAGGGCATGCATCAGACGGTATATCCGCCAGTCGCCCTCGGGACACAGCTGCTGGCGAGCAGTGTTCCACTCCACAGCTCCTACCAAGTCCTCATCTCTCTAGCACAGGCCGGCATAACACAATGCGATAGTCGTCAAGACAGTGTCCTATACAGGTAGCACATAGCCTTGGATGCGTTCCTCGCCGTTCTCCTGCCATGGAAACCGCTCCGAAGCTTCAAGGGCCCGATATACACGAAAGTCCTCGTGGCCAAACCCTTCTAGAATGAAGGCCAAGATTTCATAATGTATTGGGGGAAGCAGCCTGCCCAGTTTCCAGAATCTTCTTAGCGTTCCAGTAGCGTACGAGAGATTGCTGAGCCGAGAGGCTTCTGGTTGGTCGAACTAAATGGTGGTTGCTGTGTTATCGTACTTCTCAACTGAAACCCATTGTAAATTCGGTGGTAATGCTTGAGACGTAAATGACATATAAGACTCAAAGAATTGATAGATAAACAACAACTAGGTGATAAAGGCTAACGAATGAAAATTAATATACTGATATACCAGTCAGATTTCCGAGTAACAGCTCGGCCCAAGGCTGCGATGAAAGCGAGCACGTTGTGAATTCAATAAGCACGATCATGAATCGATCAAGGCTAACTCACCTCATAAGGGACTAAACCGACTTTCGGTAAGCTCAGATGATATTGGCTTTTACCTTGGTTTTTGCGGATATCCAAAGCCAACTTGGTGGTTTGAACATGAATTTTTCGACTTGTGCCGACCTGGCAGTTGCTTATTAGAGACACGATTACATACCTAAGGCAAACCTGAAGCAGTGATGTAATCGTCACGTCGGCCAGAGAATTGATCAAATGCATCATGTTGTTCAGAAATCTTCGATCAACAAGTCGTCATGAGCCACTGAAGAGGTCAAGTATCTTCGATTCTCGACGACCTATCCTCTTGTCGTCGAGTTCGGCTTCTAGCGCCATACAGCCTAGTTTGCCAGTCTAAAAATTTAGTAAATGTAAGTAAAGTGTCCGATTCATGTGATGGTCTAGACTTAGTAATAATAATAGTTCTTTTATTGACTCGAGTGCGGCGTCGCGAAGCGGCGCGCTGTCTTAACCGAAGCTAACACTACATCAGACACTCGCTAAGTAGGGTACGAATAATACCGTCTTTTCTACAAAAGACGTGTTTAAAACCTTCTAGCGGCTTTTTTGCTTCGTTTTATTGGTCTTTAATTATGTAAGCTGGGTAAGTAGGGAGGTTCACCTTGCTGTTGACCGATGACCTCGCTGTCGCCAGTACTAACCTGCTTGCAGGTTCCTTCCTACCTACCTTCTACCTCCTATCTTCAGCAATGCCTTCGCAACGTGGCGATAGGCCTTTAAATCAGCTCGTCGCCGATAACTTTCAGAAGATAATCATATCTGAAAGGTCTGATACTGTTCAGTGTCGTCACTGTCATAAGATCATGACTCATGCAACTACACGTCAGCAGACTCATCTATGTCACGATCCTAGCCTTGCCAGGCTCAGCCTTCTAGCCTTGCCAGGCTCAGCCTTCTAGCCTTGCCAGACTCAGCCTTCTAGCCTTGCCAGGCCTATCCTCGCTCCGTCACCTTGACTAGTCCCTATTGAGCCTAGCGTCGACTGAGGAACACATATATGTAGCCAGCTTCTTTCCTGTAGCTACCTTTCTTCCTTAGCATTTATCTTCTAGTTAAATGACACTCATATTGACTCGCTCTATGCTGATCTCTAACAATCTGAATCAGTGTGATCAGTACAAAAGAAGATCTATTACAAATTTAAAATATCACTCAATTCAAATCATTTTGACTGCAAATATCAGATTTCTCGTCATCAATGTAGCTAGACGATTACATAAATGCAACAATGACAGTCTACATTGTCACGATTCTAGTCTTGTCAGACTCAGTCTTCTAGCCTTGTCAGATTTATTCTCACTTCATCATCTTGACTAGTTTCTATTGAGTCTAGCGTTGACTGAGAAACACACATATGTAGCCAGCTTCTTTTCTGTAGCTATCTTTCTTTCTTAGCATTTATCTTCTAGTTAAATGACACTCATATTGACTCGCTTTATGCTGATTCTCAACATTAAATAAATGCTCATCATTTACTACTCTGCTATCAATGAATAAATGATATGAAACAATTTATTCAGTAAGAAAAATTTGCAAGAAATTCTTCAAATTTGCATCATCATTTTAGATTGCAAGAAATTCTTCAATTCTACACTCATTTTCATCATTTTATTCGCAAGAAATTCTTTAAATAAAGCACTCAATTATTATCTGAAATTCACAAGAAATTCTTTGAATTTTCACTCATCAAAAAACATCAATTCAAAACATCAATTCTTCATCTACTCTTATCTCAACAACTTCTATCTTCTCTCATCATGACACGCAACGTCAAGTCAGTTGAGTCTTGAACAACTCGTCTGCTTAGAAGCACTGTCAGTAGAAGAGTTTCACTTCTACTCATTGATGCTTCAGTCGAAGCTGAGAAAGCTGTTATTGCATGAAACATAAACATCAAAGAACAACTGTTTCATTGAGTCAGCAATTAATTCAACAAAGTCATCAATATGCTGAACGAGCTTCAAAGTCAGCAAAACTTGATTCTATAACTCAATGAACATTGACTTTTTGTACAAGATGATCACAAAAAGAAAGTGAAACAATTAGAAGTCGCTTTTGATAAAACAATGAGCTAGAGAAAAAGATCAGTCAGCTACAAGATGAGTGATTGAACTTCAGAGCAAAACAACGTCAAGTCGATCGATTTATGTCTCGTCAAGATACTCAGTTAGCTGAGCAACAAGTCAATCAGAAAGTTGAACAAAGCTCGACTTTTGAAGCTCGCTCTCAACGAGAGTCTTCTACTCTATCTGAAAATAAAAACAATCATCACAAGTTCATCAAGCTTTCGAATTCACTCATCTTCATCAAAACAGATGATTCTATTTGAGAGACATGAAACATCAAAATAGCTGACAAGCTCGATGTCAACGCGAATCATTATTCTATTGAAAAGATTTATATTGTTTATGTGATTTTCAGATTAAAAGATGATGCTGATCAGCAAATTTATGCAAAGCATCATATTGATGCTTTCTCATTCTATCAGTCACTATCAGAGCTACTGAAACATCTGAAAGAAATTTACGAAGATCAGAATCTTATTTGAAAGTGTCGTTGCAAATACATCATTCTGAAGCAGCTCAACAAGTCTTTCAGCTCTTTCTATTCAGAATTTACTAAAATATTCAGCTTTCTGAACTACAACGATATCATTCTGATGAACGACATTTAGAATAAAATCAACAATCGTCTTCAGAACGCGTTGTCAGTTTGCCTCATAGAGTTTAGCTTGCTTGACAAGCTCAAGATCTTTCTTCAAGATGTGAATAACAAACAACAAGTCAATTATCAGCTACGTGATGAGCAATAAACAGTCAAATCAATAGCAGCTTCAAAAAAACGTTTTGTTTCTTCGTCGACATCAGCTTCAGTCTCAACTACTAGCTATGTTCGACTCGCTACTTTTTTCATTCTTGAATCTGAATGATCAAGAATGTCAATCATCTGCTTCAACTGCAAAGTATCAAGTCATCTTTCAAAGAACTGCTCTCAGCTGAAGACTAGTACTTCAACATCTCATGCATTCATTTCTTGTCTCAATGAGATCATCATGTCGAAAGAAGAGAAGAAATTATTTACAGAGAAATCGAAGAATGAGATAAAAAACTAGTGACTTTCATCAAAGACGTGATGAAAGATGTGTTAATTTCTTCAACAACAAGCAGCTCAAATGATCTCTTTGCTTTGAAATCTTTGACTACTGAATGTGTACTATCTAGCAATGAAATTAGTTATTCATTAAAGTCATTGATTGACACTGAAGCAGCTGACTATTCGTTCATTGATGAATTAATCGCGCAGAATGTTTGTGATCATTTGCAAATCAAATCATTATCTTTAATCAAGCTTAAGTCAATAAGGAAATTCGATGATCATAATGCAAAAAAGCTCATTACTCATGCAATTTATTTGAATCTGACTGTTCAAGATCATATGAAACGTTTCATTTCTATGCTGATTACTCGATTGAGTCAACATCAGATGATTCTTGAAAAAACATGAATGAACAAGATCGAGATGACTATTGATATGAAATATGATTGTTTTCAATTTTCTAGTTTCGAAGCTCATATCAAAGCTTCTATCAAAGCTCATTTGATCTCTCTTTCTGTCATCAAGAAAATCGCGATAGAACAGAAGAGTTTGATTCTCACTTAAATATTAAAGAGATCTATCTTTTCTGTCATCACTTGACTCAGCGAGAAGTCATTCTCATTCAGTAAAATCGTGAAATCATCTAATTCAATCAACTTCGCTTTGTCTTTCGATTCAATGAACATAGCAATGATAGAGACTGCAGCATATAAATCACTAGTCAAATGATTGAATGTGACTACTTTCGCGATCATCATCACGAAAATTGATCGACTTCTAAAAACAGCTAGAAATAAATCAGAAGATGTAAATCTACAAGAGCTTTCACATGAAGAGATCTTGAAAAAAGTCAAAGCTAAGCTTTCTTTGAAATATCATGACTATCTAGACGTGTTTGATCGAGCGATGACTGATCAACTATTCTCTCATCATTTCTATGATCATAAAATTGAGTTGATCGACGAGAGAACATCTTCTTGAAGTCATCTCTATCATATGTTTGACTACAAGCTTCAAAAGATGAAGAACTATCTGATCAAGCATCTGAATAAAGACTTCATATCATCTAGCTCAGCTTCATACGCTTCGCTCATACTATTCATCGAAAAGAAAGACGATAGCTTGCGTTTCTGCGTCGATTACAGAAAACTCAATGCTTTGATCAAACGAGATCGCTACTCTTTGTCATTAATAGACGAGACTCTCGCTCGTATACAAGAAAGCAAATATCTGACTTAATTGAACATCATTGTCGCGTTCAATAAACTGCAAATGCACTCAAATAGCAAAGATTGAACTATCTTTATCACTTCTTTTGATTTCTACAAATATCACGTGATGTCTTTTGAATTAATCAACGATTCGACTTTCTATCAACACTATATGAACGACGTGCTATTTGACTATCTTCATCAGTTTTGTCAGATTTATCTAGATGACATTATCATCTACAGCAAAACACTGAAGAAATATAAGCGACACGTATGATTAGTTTTACATAGATTACGAGAGACTGATCTTCAGATGAATATAAACAAGTGCGAGTTTCATGTTCAGAAGATCTTTTTTCTGAAACTATTGCTATTTATTGAAGAACTAAAAATGAATCTCAGAAAAGTACAAGCAGTAATCGAATGATCTACTTCTACAAATCTCACTCAGATGTAGTTCTTCGTTGACTTCTGCAACTTCTATCGACGTTTTATAAAGAACTTTTCAAAGATTGTTCATTCTCTGATTCAACTCACTCAAAAAGAGATGATATTTGAATGAGATCACGCTTGTCAAATGATCTTTGATCATATGAAGAAATGAATGACTGAAGCATTTATTCTTCGTCATTTTGATCAGAATAGAAAGACTATTCTTGAAACAGACTCATTCAACTACGTCAACGATGACATACTTTCTCAGTATGATGACGAAGAAACATTGCATTCAATGATTTACTACAGCAAGAATCTGAGTCTCGCTGAGTGCAGTTATGAGATTTATGACAAGAAGCTACTAGCAATCATTCAAGCATTCAAGCATTGATGATCTGAGCTGAAATTGACTGAGCTATCAATCAAGATGTTCATCGATCATCAAGCTCTAACGTCATTAATGAAGAATAAAGAGCTGAGTAGACGTCAGCAAGTCAATCTATAAACAAGTTCTTGACGTGAATGAAATCGATGAGAATTGTACTCTACTTCGTGAAGCAATAGAAAGAGACGAAGCACAATGCAAAAACATCAAGCTGAAGAATTGTCGAGTTCAGAATGAAATCTTATACAAAGACAGTCAGCTATGAGTTTCGTTCAATAAACTTCTGCAAATGAATCTGATTCGTGAGATACATGATCAACTCTCAATAGATCATCTCGATATTCTTAGAACGATGAACATCATCAAACGAAACTACTATTGATCATTCATGCAAAAGACAGTAAATCGATATATTTGAAACTGTTATGTTTGTCAACGATCAAAGACATCTAGAAATAAATCAAATGACTTGCTTCAATCTCTATTGATATCTGAACAGCGATGACAGAACATAGTCATGAATTTCATTATTAATCTATCTGATTCGTACGACTACAACACTATTCTGACTGTCATCTGCAGATTGTTGAAAGAAAGACATTATATTTCTTGCATCATTGATGATGAAGATATAACAGTCAAAAAGACAGCTGAAATGTTGCTTCAATGAATATATTGAACTCACGATTTATCAAGCTTCATTGTATTCGATCGAGATTCTCAGTTCATCTTCATTCTTTGAAAGTTTCTTTGCAAACGACTGAGCATTTCTCTTCGATTGTTCATCATCTATCATTCTCAGATCAATGATCAAAGCGAACAAGTCAATTAGAATGTCAAGCGATATCTTTGTTTCTTCTGTTCATACATGCAGAACGACTGATTCAAGTGATTACTCATGATCGAGTTTGTTGACAATAACATCTTGTCTTCAGTCATCTTCTTGATCTTCTTCTTCATGAACAAGAACTTTCATTCTTGTATGAGCTTTGACTCTGACATCATCGAGTATGAAAGCACTCGCGAACGTCTGCAGACTGCTCAAGTCGAAAATATATTTTATCACATAAATAGAACACTGATCTTTGCTCGCGAAGCTTTGATCAAAACACGAGAGCAAATGATGAATCAGACTAACAAGCATAGAAAGAAAATCAATTACAAGATCGAATCAAAGATGTTTCTGAATGAAAGAAACATTATTACAGCGAGATTTTTCAAGAAGCTGAATGACAAAATGCTTGATTCTTTCATCAATCTAGATCTCATCAACTCTTCATATAAACTGAAATTATCAGAGTCTATGCATGTTCATGATGTATTTCATTCTGATCTGCTTCGTTCTGTCGTCAACGATTCTCTGTCTGATCAAAAGAATGAATCTTCGAGATCAATAGTGATAAAAGATGAAGACGAATGAAAAATCAATGATATACTGAACTTTCGACGCTATAAAAGACGACTTCAATATCAAGTCAAATAAAAGAGCTATGACAACGATCTCAACTGATATAACGCTAACGACGACGAATTTATGAACGTTCAAGAGATGATTGACGACTTTCATATCAAATATTCAAGAAAAGCGCACTAAGAAACAACATTCATGCGAACATGAATAGTCAAGAGAGAAAAGTAATGTCACGATTCTAGTCTTGTCAGACTCAGTCTTCTAGTCTTGTCAGATCTATTCTAGCTTTGTCATCTTGACTAGTCTTTATTAAGTCTAGCGTCGACTGAGAAATACACATATGTAGTCAGCTTCTTTTCTGTAACTATCTTTCTTTCTTAGCATTTATCTTCTAGTTAAATGACACTCATATTGACTCGCTCTATGCTGATCTCTAACACTTTTGAACAAGAAAATCATGATAGAACAGAAGAGTTTGACTTTTACTTAAATACTAAAGAGATCTATCTCTTCTGTTGTCACTCAACTCAGCGAAAAGTCATCTTTCTTCAGTAAAATCGTGAAATTATCTAATTTCATCAACTTCGCTTCGTCTTTCAATTCAATGAACATAGCAATGATAGAGACTGCAGCATATAAATCACTAGTCAAATGATTGAATGTGACTACTTTTGCAATCATCATCACGAAAATTGATCGACTTCTAAAAACAGCTAGAAATAAATCAGAAGACGTAAATCTATAAGAGCTTTCACATGAAAAGATCTTGAAAGAAGTCAAAGCTAAGCTTTCTTTGAAATATCATGACTATCTAGACGTGTTTGATCAAGCGATGACTGATCAACTATTCTCTAATCATCTTTACAATCATAAAATTAAGTTAATCGACAAGAAAACATCTTCTTGAAGTCGTCTCTATCATATGTCTGATTACAAGCTTCAAAAGATGAAGAATTATCTGATTGAACATCTGAATAAGAACTTTATATCTTCTAGCTCGACTTCATATGCTTTGCTCATACTATTCATTAAAAAGAAAGACGATAGCTTGCGTTTCTGTGTCAATTATAGAAAGCTCAATGCTTTGATCAAATGAGATTGCTATCTTCTACTCTTAATAAACGAAACTCTCGCTCGTATTCAAGATAGCAAGTATCTGACTCAATTGAATATAATAGTCATCTTCAACAAACTACGCATGCATTTAAAGAACGAAGATTTGACTATCTTTATTATCTTTTTTGATTTCTACAAATATCACATTATGTCTTTCAAATTAATCAACGACTCGACTTTCTATCAACATTATATGAACGACGTGCTATTTGATTATTTACATCAGTTTTGTCAGATCTATCTAGATGACATTATCATCTACAGCAAAACACTGAAAAAACATAAGAAACATGTACGACTAGTTTTACATAGACTACGAGAAATCAATTTACAGATGAATATAAACAAATGCAAGTTTCATGTTCAAAAGATCAGCTTTTTAAAACTATTGCTATTCATTGAGAGATTGAAGATGAATTCTCAAAAGATACAAGCAGTTGTTGAATGATCTACTTTTACAAATCTCACTCAGATGCAGTTCTTTATCGACTTTTGCAATTTCTATCGTCGCTTTATAAAGAACTTCTCGAAGATTGTTCAATCAATGATTCAACTCACTCAAAAAGAGATGATAGTTGAATGAAATCATGCTTGTTAAATGATCTTTGATCATATGAAGAAATGAATGACTGAAGCATTTATTCTTCGTCATTTTGATCAGAATAAAGAGACTATTCTTGAAACAGACTCATTCAACTACGTCAATGATGACATACTTTCTCAGTATGATGACAAAGAAACATTGCATTCAATGATCTACTACAGCAAGAATCTGAGTCTCGCTGAGTGCAATTATGAGATTTATGACAAGAAGCTACTAACAATCATTCAAGCATTCAAGCATTGATGATCTGAGCTGAAATTGACTGAGTTATCAATCAAGATGTTCATTGATCATCAAGCTCTGACGTCATTAATGAAGAATAAAGAGCTGAGTAGACGTCAGATGTATTGAGTTCAAAAGCTCATTGACTTCAACTTTAAAATCATGTATTGCTCAGACAAACAAAACATCAAAGTCAATGCATTGACTTGTTAAGTCAATTCAGTTTCTAGAAGCTTCAAGAATGAATGATGTTGCTATCAGTGAACTACGATTCTGACATTGAATCGAATGAAAATCGATGATCTGAAGAAGAAAGAAAATGATGAATCAATTTATTGATTGATTCTAGAAGTTAATAGAATCAACGAGAATTATGTTCTACTTCATGAAGTTGTATCAAAAGATGAAGCTCAATACAAAGATACTAAATTAAGAGATTATCGAGTTCAGAACGAAATACTATATCAAAGTGATCTTTTATGAGTTTTCTTCAATGAGCATCTTCAAATGAAGTTAATTCAAGAAGTTCATGAACAATCTTTTATTGATCATTCTGAAATTTTTAGAACGATGAAAGCAATAAGAAGATACTACTATTGATTCTCAATGCAAAAAACAATAAATAAATATATTTGAAACTGCTACATTTGTCAGTGATCAAAAGCTTTTTGAAATAAATCTAATGAATTATTACATTCTCTACTCATACTTGAACAGCAATGAAAGAACATAGTCATGAATTTCATTATCGATCTACTCTCTTCTGAAAACAAAAACATCATACTAATAGTGATATGTAGATTGTCAAAGAAACGACACTATATTTCTTGTTTTATTGATGATGAAGAAATCACAGCAGAAAAAACAGCTGAGCTAATGCTTCATTGAATATATCAAATACATGATTTACTCAATTTCATTGTTTTGAATCAAGACTCTCAATTTATCTTCATTCTATGAAAGTTTCTTTGCAAAAGACTGAGCATTAATCTTTAACTATTCACTGTCTATCACTCTCAAATCAACGATCAAAGTGAATGAGTCAATCAGAACATTAAAGAATATCTTTGATTCTTCTGTTCATACATGCAGAATGACTGAGCTAAGCTACTACTTATGATTAAGTTTGTCAACAATAATGCTCTGTTCTCAGTCATCTTCTTGATTTCTTTCTTTCTAAACAAAGACTTTCATTCTTGTATGAGTTTTGAACTCGATACAATCAAATATGAAAGCTCTCATGAACGTTTGCAAGCGACTAAAGTTGAGAATATATCTGAACATATGAACAAGATCTTGACGTTTGCTCGCGAATCTCTAGTCAAAACAAGAAAACAAATGATTCAACAAGCTAATAAGCATAGAAAAGAAGTTGATTATAAGATTGAATCAAAAATGTTTCTGAACAAATGAAACATCATTACAGCGAGATCTTTCAAGAAGCTAGATGACAAAATGCTCGATTTCTTTATCAATTTAAATCTCATCAACTCGTCATATAAGCTGAAATTATCAGAAACTATGCATGTTTATGACATATTTCACTCTGATCTGCTTCAACTCGTCGTCAACGATTTCTTGTCTGATCAAAAGAATGAGCTTTTCAAATCAATAGTGATAAACGACGAAGACGAATGAGAAATCAACAATATATTGAATTCTCGTTGATATTGAAGACGACTTCAGTATAGAGTCAAATGAAATGACTATGACAATGATCTCAATTGATACAACGCTGATGATGATGAATTTATAAACATTCAGAAGATAGTTGATGATTTTCATATTTGATATTTGAACAAATCACGCTAGAAGCGCTTTCAACTATTCAGTCAATTAGAATTTAATGAGTCTGAGTCTGTGAAATCATGATTGAGCAATCAATTAAATCAAGCAGAAAATACATTCATGTGAACATGAATCGTCAAAGAAAGAAAATAATGTCATGATTCTAGTCTTGTCAGACTCAGTCTTCTAGTCTTGTCAGATCTATTCTCGCTTTGTTATCTTGACTAGTCTCTATTGAGTCTAGCGTCGACTGAGAAACACACATATGTAGCCAGCTTTTTTTCTGTAGCTATCTTTCTTTCTTAGCATTTATCTTCTAGTTAAATGACACTCATATTGACTCGCTCTATGCTGACTCTCAACATACATGATCAATCTATCATTCAGTCACTATGAAAACTTGTACATTTGAGCTCATGAGCAAGTCTTTCATACAAACTACATATCTTTCTTACATACAACTATGACAGAAGTGCTGTTGAATGAGATCTATCAAATAGTGAAAAGCAAGATTGATTTTATGCTCACAGATCAGCATCTGAATTTCTTCAGTGATGAGTTTATCAATATACAAAAGAAAAGAGTTATCAATTTATGTATGCACGTATCAAAGACTGCTACATCTGAAGAAGAAGAATTTCATTTAAAGACAGAAGTTGAAGTGACTGAAATCATAAATGCAAAGACACAAGCTGTCTGACTGTTCAATCTCATTGACGAGACGTTGCATCAGCAGTTTTGAAGAATGAATACATTTGTCATTGATACATGTTCTACTATGAAGACTTTGTGAAGCGAGCTTGAAGCTTTTGATCAGATGAAGCACATCTTTTTCATTTTATGTGATAGTCATGAATTGCAGCTGTTGCTTGATGATATTTTGAAGCTTCTCTGATTTGCAAAGATTCTTGAAGATGCTCAGTGAATTGTCAGATCTTTTCTCACTGCTCTCAAAGAGTTGACAATTCTGTGAAAGTTTCAAATGAGAGTTAGTGTAAATTTGAATTTTTGATCTCAAGATACTTCATGTTTCTCAGTCTTGTTTTTGTTACAAACATGTCTAAATCAATCAGAATTCAGATTTAATTCTAATCAATTTGATTAAAGCAAGTCATGATGCTATGCCTAGTTTGAACCTAGCGCATCTCTTTGAGTCATTCTCAGCACTTCTTCTCGTTGTTCAGCACTTTCTTCATTCATCTCTTTCATCATTCTTTTAAACAAACACATCTGACATATTACATCACATCTGTATCAAGTCTAGCGCAGTCTCAAGTCATTATTTATAAAAGAGCTTGCACTCTTTCTCTTTTGTATTCTTAATGTCTTGTTATAGCTATCTTTAAAGAGCAATACATACATATCAGTCTTGAGTCTCTTTGATTGAATGATCTAGACACGATCTCAACATTACATTAAGAATTTCGTTTATCATACAATACAGATACTCATTACTCATTCAATATACTCATTCAGACAGATCGAGTCTAAAGAAATTCATTTACCTGATGATCGACGTAATCAAAAGACAGAACAACATTAGAAAATCTATAGAATCAACAGCGAGACTTATTGAATTGCTAGACGACTTACAGCTCATTAAGTACACATCGTTCATTTCGATTAATAGAATCAGCGATAAAGAATCTTCGTTGATTGCTAGAGAATCAAATCGATCAAGAGAATCAATCAACTTTTAAATCAAACAACAAAAACAACTTTATCTTCTATTATCGAGCATCATTCTTCGCTCGATTTCTTTCTTTAAAAACACTCGTTCAATTCAATCTTTTCTTTCTTCTTCATCATGTCTCGTCTCTTCAAAGAGCATTTCGAAGCTTCATTCTTCATTGTCAAAGATAACAACTCATTCGCTGAAATCATAACATCTTCTATGATTATAAAAGCTTTGAAGAAACGATGCGAAGAGCTGAAAGCTAAATTACAAGCTAGAGAGATTATCTCATCATCATCAATCTACTCTGAGCGTTCTAGATCTCAGAAAATACTTGATTCTTCGTTGTTCACTGATGAAAAGAACTCTATTTGAGAGAACTAATATGAAAAAGTTCAGAACAAGCTAGAAATCAACGTTGATCTTTTTTCAAGTGAACGAGTCAAGCTGAGCTACGTACATTTCAGATTATTCAATGATGCAGCTGAGATCATTCAGTCAAGACGTGAATGTGACTGTTTCAACTTATACAAGATCATCAATGAGCTTTTGAAAGAGTTAGCTCAGTTGTTCAATGACTCAGATAAAGAAGTCAACTTTCGTAGAAACTACTACAACTTGATTCAAGAACAGAAGAAATTCAGCGAGTTTTATACTCAATTTTAACGACTATTCTTCTATCTAGACTATCAAGAAAAACAGCTGATCGTTGATCTAAAAAATAAAATAAATCTTCGACTTCGATTCGCTTAAGTAACTCAATTGATTCAACTCAGTACTCTGAAAGAAATTCATTTCTATCTCATTTGATTGAATAATGATCAACGAGCTATTTGAAAGATCAAGAATAGAGAAGCAATGATCAAAGCTCAAACAACTAAACAGATCATCTTCGCTGAAGAATCAGTCAAAGCTACTCGTAAAATCATAGAAATAAAGATGACTGATCAGTCAAAATCACACGACGCTGTTTTGACTAGCATCAAAGAAAATGACTTACTAATCGAAAACTGCTTTCTATGTCATAAGTCTGATCATACTTCTAAAGAGTGCTTGAATAAATCTTTCAGAATTAACGCATTAAATGACAAGTTTGATCATTCTTCGAACTTCGATTCAGAGTCTGATTCAAAAAACTAATCATCTCTTTCAGAATCATCAAAAAGATAAAGATCATTTCTTTGTACAATCTAATCGACGAAATTTCATCTATCGAAGAGAACTACTTCGAAAAGTCATTTCTAGTCGATGTCATTCTATTCTCGCAAGACGAATTCTTCAAGCTACGATCTCTAATAGATAGTGACTTGATGATCTACATCTTGATTCATATCAAGCTAGTTGATTAAATATGTCAGAAGCTCGAAATTCAATTCATACGACTAGCTAAAGAGAAGTTAATAAGAGAATATGACGAAAAGCTGACAAAGAAGATCATTATTCATAAAATTCTACTCAATCTCACAGTCGAAAGTCATAAGAAATTGACTGTTTCAATGTTAATAACTGATATAAATCATCATGACGTCATATTAGAAAAGCTCTGAATGAACAAAAATGAAATACTACTAGATATGCAAAACGATGTCATCATTTTTTCAAATCAATTAAAAGCTTTCATTTCTGTTTTTTCAATGTCAGTCAGAGCTTCACACTCAAAATGATCACGATCATCAAATTCTTCTATTAGTTCAGCTCTCAAAATGCTTCAACGACTCACTTCTACTGCTTCGAAAAAGAACTTTTCTATGTTCAGTGTGAAAGCTGCATCTTTTCATGCATTGATTAAATGATCAAAGAAGAATTGCATCGAGATTTTCGCTATGTCAATCAAAGATATTGATAGAAAAATAGTTTACAACACTCAATGCGAACTGAACATTCTAGACATCACTTTCATCGATGCATCAGCTCAAAATCTAGAAGACATCAAAGTCAAGCTATCTTTGAAATATCAGAATTTTCTCAACGTGTTTGATCGAGCTCAAGTTGATAAGCTATCATCTCATCGTTCATATGATCATAAGATAGAGCTCACTAACAATGTCACTTCTTCTAGATGTCGAGCTTATCAAATGTCATTCTACAAGCTTCAGAAGATCAAGAAATATCTGAACGAAAATCTGTCAAAGAATTTTATTACTTCTAGCAAGATCTCATATTTCTCACTCGTTTTATTTGCTCTGAAGATCAATGATGATCTTTGCTTCTGCATTAACTATCAAAAGCTCAATGTCATTATCAAAAGAAATCGCTACTCTTTATCGCTCATAGATGAGATGATTGACAAAATCATTGACTGCAAGCATCTGACTCGACTGAATATAATTTTCGCTTTCAACAAACTTTGTATGCATCTCAATAATGAGAACTATATGATCTTCATTATCACTCTAGAAGTGTACAAATCAAAGATTCTATCATTTGAATTAACAAATGATTCAATCTCGTTTCAGCAATATATGAATGATGTTTTATGAAACTTTCTAAATGATTTTTGTCAAGCTTATTTAGATGACATTCTCATATACAGCAAGATTCAAAAGAAGCATAAACAACATGTCAAGATAATATTAAATCATTGTTGCAAGCATGCATCTCTGATACTTCTGATTAGTCTGATTAGTCTAACATAAACTAGTATAGAACTGCGAGTAAAGCTGTTGTTGACACGCTAGCAATCTAGCATGTCTTCGTAAGTAAAACTCACGTCATGTTGCATCTTCTTTCTACTTCAGCTTTGAACTTCTAGTTAGAATACACTCATATGATTTGCTCTATGCAGACTCATAACATTAGTTCAAAGCTCATCAATCTTGCTATCGACGTGTAAATGATATAAAAATAAGCTACATCACTCAAACTCAAATCAGAATTGAAACTTGAAAATTGAGTTCAGAGAACTCGTTAGAAATCAAGAAATTTCTAGAACAGAACAGAAGAATATGAACGCGTTGCTTTAGACTAACTCTTTACTGAGCTCGTCGTCAGAACAGAAGAACAGAAGAACATGAACGCGTTGTTCTAGAACTGAAATCAGAAATTTCAGTTGAATCTCGATCAGCAATTTTCTACTCACACAATGACTAGAAGCACAGAATCAGAATCAGTGAGCATTGCTCGCTATGAACTTCAAAATGCTAAAAGAGAATCACTTCTATCACAGAATTGAACAGCATCAGAAGAAGAAGACACGAATGCATCGTCGAATACAGAAGAAGAGAACACAAACGCGTTGCTCTTTGATCACGAAATGATCAAAATCAGCATCAATGAAGAGCTGAATGCTTGAATAATCGATAAGAAAACAGACGACATCGTCGTCTTTATCAAGTACATGACTCATCAGCATGACATCGAAATCGAAACTCACAATGACATGATTCAGATGTTGAAAGATGTCAACAAGACAAACATCGAGTTGAAGACTACTCAGATGACGTTGAATACTATAAGAACACGTCTGCAGAAAGAGATGAGAAACAAGAATGTGATTATACATCATCTAAAGACTGCATCGAGTCAACAAAGCACTTTGATTTCAAAAGATCGATCATCAAAGTCAATCAAGCTATCTGACTCGTCTCTGTTTGAAGATTCGAAGCAGAATGTGAATAATTGATTGTCTTGAATACAAAACAAGCTGAAGATGAACAAGAATCATTTTTCTATCAAAGAATTGAAGATTGCATATGTGAAAAGTTGAGTCGATCAAACGACGATCAAACACATAGCATTTCGAATGAGAGATGCAATCACGAACTCATTTTTAGAAGCAGAAGAGATGTTGTTGATCATAAACAAGATGTACGACGATTTCAATTGACATCATACGACTCAACAACAGTTCTTAAAGCTGTATCAAAACAAGATCTTCTTTCATGACTTTTGAATGAAATTTCAACGATTCAGTGCAGAATTAGAGTATAATAATGAGACTCTACTAAATGATCTGCAGCATAAGATCAGTTTCGACCTTCAACGAGCAACGCTCAATGAATGAATCATTGATTTGAATGAATTCGTCGACATCTGCATGCGAGCTGACGTTCGATTGACAAAACTGAATGCTCGATCAGCTCTCAAGACATCGACGATTCAAGTCGCTCGCTTTATCGCTAGCATTTCATTGACGATCACGATCGCGATCTCAGTCTCATTCTCTGCATGAAAGAAACTCAGAATATCGAACGTCGACTCTGCTAGAAAGAAGTTGTTTAAAAAAGAACTCTGCTTTAAATGCAAGAAGTCAGAACATAGAGCATGCAACTGTCTTGAGTCAGCTCAGATACATGAAATCGCAGCGAATTCAAAAAACGATCTGCTTTCGTCAAAGTAGTGACTGAGAGCGACATGCTCATATCTTGCTTCATCAGTATGCTCGATGACTCGTTTGATTTCAAGTCGTTTATTGTGAACATCATCTTGAGTAGTCTAGAAAAGATGTTTCGATTCTTCGCTCTGATAGACATCGAAGTCACTGACATGATGTTCATAGATGATTCATTGATTTCAGAGCTATGTGAATGCTTTGATATTCAGTCAATTTCACTGTTCAAATCGAAGTCGATTCATTCATATGACAAAATTCTCGATCGAAGATCTATTACACACGCTCTGTATATCTCAGTCACTATACAAGAACATAAGAATGAAATGATGTTTCTATTAATAACTCGTCTAGATCAGCACAAGATAATCATTGACAATTTCTGATTGAAAAGAAATCAAATTTTGGTAGATTCTGCAAACGATTGATTGATATCTTCATCAAATATTCAAATCTCGAAACTTATTGTTTCGAAAGCAAGCAGTCAATCAGCATTTCATTGATTCAAATCAAGCAAGATCTGCGAAATGAAACGAAAAAACTTGAAGTCTATGTCAATGATCATCTTAAAGCGAACTACAAATTCAAAATCAGTGAATCGATTCATTGAATCAGCTTTCATACAAAAGCAAAGCACTCAAGTTGATCTCGATCAACATGAATTCATTCAGTCATCAGAGAAGAAAGAGCTCGTCAATATTGTCATAATCGAAGTCGCTGCTTATCGAACTCTAGTCAAGAAGAAGAATGTCAAGATCTTTATCTTGATCATTAGTGAAATCAACAAAGCGCTTAGCTCAGTCGAAGATTTCGCGAAACTGAATGAAATGATCTCTGTCATGTCATTAAATGAATTGAAGAAGAAGCTTTCAATAGTTTATCACAACTTTCAGAATGTTTTTGATAAAGAAAAGACAACGCAGTTGTCTCTGCATCGATCATACGATCATAAGATTGAATTAGAAGATGAGAATCAATCTTCTAGAAGTTGATTATATCTCATGTTGAGTCACAAGTTGCAGAAGATCAAGAAGTATCTAGAAGAGAACTTGAAGAAGAAGTTTATTACACTCAGCAAAGCTTCATTCGCTTCGTCAATACTATTCGTCGAAAAGAAAGACGATAGTCTTCGCTTTTGCGTGAATTATTGAAAACTGAATACTTTAATCAAAAGAAATCGTTATTCAATACTCTTGATAGACGAAGTACTCGCTTGAATTCAAGACAGTAAATATCTGACTCAACTCAACATTATCGTCGCGTTCAATAAGCTTCGCATGAGCACTGAAAGTGAGAATCTAATCACATTCATCACTTTCTTCGATGTTTACAAATATAGAGTAATGCTCTTTGAATTAATCAATGAATCGACATTCTTTCAGCACTATATCAATGACGTGTTGTTCAACTGTCTGCATAAATTCTGTCAGATCTATCTGAATGACATTCTCATCTACAGTAAGATCTTGAAGAAACATAGAACTCATGTGAAAGAGATGCTAGACAAGCTTCGTGAAGTCGATCTGCAGATAGACATTGACAAGTGCGAATTCAAGATTCAGAAGATCTCGTTTCTAAAACTACTGATATTCATCAATGATCTACGAATAAACTCTCGAAAAGTAGATGTGATTCGAAGCTGACAAGTGTCTCAATCATTGACTTATGTACAGATCTTCATTGACTTCTGCAATTTCTATCGACGATTCATAAAGAATCTCTCGAAGATCGCTCGATCTATGATAAAGCTGATTCAAAAAGATCATTTATTTGAATGAACAGAGATTTGTCAGACGATCTTTGAGAAACTGAAGCAACAGATGATAACAGCTCTCGTTCTGAAGCATTTTGATTCAATCAGAGAAGCTATTCTGAAAACAAACTTCTTGAACTATGTCAACGACGAAGTATTGTCTCAGTATGACGATGAAGACATTCTACATTCAATGATCTTCTATAGCAAGAACATGATTTCTGCAGAATGCAACTACGAGATCTACAACAAAGAGCTTTTAACTATTATTTGATGCTTGAAGCATTGACGCTTCGAATTGAAATGTACTGATATTTCGATCAAGATCTTCATCGATCATCTGAATTTGAAGTACTTCATGATCATCAAGAAACTGATCAGACGACAGACTAGATGAGCTGAGAAGTTATTCGAATATAACTTCAAGATTATATATCAGTCAGAAAAGCAGAATCTGAAAGCAGACGTGTTGATCAGAATGTCAGATGTCAAGTCAGTTGAAGCAAATGATAATTGAAAGCTATATCAGCATCAGATGCTATTGTCAGAAGGCAAATTTGAACTGCAGTCAATAGAAGCTGATTCAGAAAATGATCAGAAAGCTGATCAAGATTTGATTCAGATCTTGCTCAGATCTGACTCAGATTTGAAACTCGAATCGAAAGCTACTCAAAATTCGATCAAAGAGATGATTTCTATTCAGAATCAGATTATAGTTGAAAATCAAACGAATCAACAATGTATTGATATTCGAACAGTCATAGAACAGAACAGAAGAACTTGTCAAGATATTAGTCTAGACAATTGCAGAGTACTGAACGAAGTACTCTGAAAGAATGATAGACTGTGAGTTTCTCAGTCAATGATCACTCAATTGATAAGAAAAGCACATGATCTTTCGATCAGTGATCACTCTGATATGAATCGAACATTGAACTTGTTAAGACGATCATATTGCTGATCAAAGATGAGAACGACAATCAAACGTTACATTCGAAACTGTTACGTTTGCCGTAGGTCAAAAGCATCAAAAGATCGAATCAATAAACTACTGAAGTCATTGTCTATATTTGAACAACGATGACAAGACATATCATTGAATTTCATTATCAATTTATTGAAAAGTGATGAAAGCAACGCGATTCTGACAGTGATAGATCGATTGTTTAAAGAACGTCACTATATACTCTGTTGATCAGATGACGAAGAAACTTTCGCTGAATAAACAGTCAAGCTGCTGCTGATATGAGTCTTCAGAACTCATGAGCTATCAAGATCAATAGTGTTTGATAGAGATTTGCAATTCATATTGATTGTCTGAAAGTCTCTATGTCTGAGACTCGACATTAAGATGAAACTATTCATCGACTATCACTCACAAATCAACGATTAAACGAAAAGAGCGAATCAGAATGTAGAACAATATCTACGAAGCTACTGCTTGTACATGCAAGATGACTGATTCATCTGACTATCTATGACTGAATTCGTCGATAACAATGCTATTTCGTCGTCAATTGAACAATCAGCGTTCTTTCTGAATAAGAGCTTTCACTCTCATATGAGCTTCGATTCGAATTCAACTGAATATGAGATCACTCGAGCTAGAATTCAAGCAAGCAAAGCAGAGAATATATTTGAACACATGAAATGATCATTGACGTTGATCAAGCAGACATTAGCAAGAGTCAGAGTCACAATGAAGAAACAGATTGACAAGCATCGAAAGAAAATGATCTACAAGGTAGATGACATGATGTTTCTGAATTTTAGAAACATTATGATTGCAAGATCATCAAAGAAGCTGAACGATAAGATGCTGAGATCTTTCAAGATTCTGACTGAGATCGAACATGCATATTGACTGAAACTGTCATCGACAATGAAGATTCATTCAGAGTTCGTTTCGAATCTGTTACAACTGAATTCAAAAGATTCTCTGAAAGAACAATGAAATGAGTCGTCTGATTCTATAATGATAGATGACGAAGACGAATGAAAAGTGAAGAACATACTGAACTTTAGACACTACAGAAGACGACTGCAATATCGTGTCAATTGAAAAGACTATGACGTCGATCTACATTGATACAATGTCAATGAAAATGAGTTCAAAGACTGCTTGAAGATTGTAAATAACTTTCATCAGAAGTATTCAAACAAATCAAAGTAGAAACGATCGATTGAACTGCAGCAATGAGAACATTGCTAGATGAAGAAGAAAAGTAATGTTGCAAGCATGCATCTCTGATATCTCTGATTAGCCTGATTAGCCTAACATAGACTAGTATAGAGCTGCGAGTAGAGCTGTTGTTGACACGCTAGCGATCTAGCGTGCCTTCATGAGTAAAACTCACGTCATGTTGCATCTTCTTTCTACTTCAGCTTTGAACTTCTAGTTAGAATACATTCATATGATTCGCTTTATGCAAACTCATAACAATCATTTATGAGACATTGATCTGCAGATAAATATTTGAAAGTGCAAATTCAACGTAGAAGAAACAGTCTTCTTAGAAGTCATAGTATCAGAACAAGATCTTCACATGAACTCTATCAAAGTGAAAGCTATAGTCAATTGAACTACATCTACTAATTTAAAAAAGATACAAGACTTTGTTGACTTTGTCAATTTCTATTGATGCTTCATCAAGAACTTTTCAAAACTAGTCAAGTTATTCACTCAGCTGACTTAAAAAGACACATCTTTTGTTTGAAACAAAGTCTGCATCAAAGTCTTTGACAATTTAAAGAAGCAGATCAGCTTGATCTCAGTTCTACGTCATTTCAATATCAAACATCAAGCTATTTTGAAAATCGATGCATTCAACTATGTAAAAGACAACATACTATCTCAGTATAATGATGAGAGTGTGCTTCACTCGATAGTCTTTTATAGCAAGAGCATGATTTCAGCTGAATGCAATTATTACATCTATGACAAGAAATTGCTAACTATCATTCAATGCTTTGAACACTGACGACTTGAACTAAAAGATACTGAGTTATTTATTCAGATGTTTACTGATCATCAGACTTTGAAAATCTTTATGAAAAACAAACAGCTGACTCAATGACAAGCAAACTATCTGAATATTCTATTGAAGTTTAACTTTCAGATTATCTTTTGATCAGACAAAATAAACATTAAAGTCAATGCTTTAACTAGAATGTTGATGATCGATAGTTCTGAATCAGCTAAAGACATGAATGATCATTTTCAGACTATACTGATCTTGAATTGAATAAACGTTTTATTGATTGAGTTCAAAATTGAATCTGAATACAAGATTAATCTCTATCAATGCATATGTCTAGTCAATTAGAAGAATGAACTATGCAATGAATATCAACAAACTATGAACAAAGATGAACTGAAGCTTCATGACATGAAGCTAAAGAACTGTCAAATCATTGACAACATTTTATTCAAAAATAGTCTATTATGAGTGTTGAAACAAATGCATACGAAATTGCTTCAAAAGATTCACGATCAATCATTAATCTTGCACTCTGACATTAAATGAATGATTGATCTAGTTTAACGCTTCTACTATTGATCAGATCATTGAGCAACTATTCAACAATACATTTGAAACTGTCATGTTTATCAGCGAAGCAAAGCATCTTGAGATGATACAAATGATTTGCTTCAGTCTTTATCAATTCTTCAGCAGCGTTGACAAGATATAACTATGAACTTCATCACTGAGCTATCTCTATCGAAAAACTATAACATCATTTGCATGATCATATGTTGTCTTTTCAAAGAACATCATTATGTTTTCTGTCATTGAAAAGATGATGACATCTCAATTGAAGAAACAGTATGAATCATGCTATGAAACGTCTATTAACTTCATGATCTACTTAGTTCTATCGTTTCAAATAGAGACTTTCAGTTCATATTAATCATGTGACAAAGTCTTTGTAAACGACTAAAGATCAAAGTCAATCTATCAACAGTTTATCATTCAGAGATCAATGATCAATTGAAACAAGCTAATCAAGATGTTGAACGCGAACTTCAAATCTACTGCAATTACATGCAGAATGACTGAGCTAAATGACTTTCAATGATGAAATTCAGTGATAATTTCAATACATTCTCAACTATCTTGATGATTTCTTTCTACTTCAATAAAGACTTTCATTCTCGAATGAGTTTCGATTCAGATACGACTGATTACAAAACAACTCATCAATGTATTGAGACTAGAAAGATTGATGACATTATCATTTGAATGAGCAAACTTCTTATCTTTGATCATCAACAATTGAAAAAGATTAAGCAGATCATTGAAGCTCAAATGAACAAGCATAGATGAGACGTTATTTATGAAGTAGATGATCAAGTTTGATTAGTTTTCAAAAACATCAAAATCACTAGATCATGCAAAGATTTGAAAGACAAGCAGCTCGATCTCTATTCAATCACAGTCAAAGTTGAGATCTTCTATTGTCTTCAGCTATCTAGAAGCATGAAGCATATACATTCAATGTTCAGCTCGAAGTATCTACAATCTTCATCAAATGATTTTCTATTGAAACAACATTCTGAGCTCTTTAGATTAATGATCATTGAAGAGAATGAAGAGCACTGAAAAGTAGATAATATATTGAACTTCAGATGATATAAAGAAAGACTACAATACAAGATCAAATGAATTGAGATAAATCATGATGATGAATGATACTATGTCAATAAAGAAAAATTTGATGACTCAAAGAAAGTTCTGAATGAATTTCACAAGCTATATTTGAATAAGTCACACTAAATTGAAAACACGATGAATTTTTTTTTGCTTTTATTTCTTTTCTATTCATGTGAACATGAATGTTCAAAGAGAGAAATAATGTTATGAACATGTCTGAATCAATCAGAGTTCAGATTTAATTCTAATTAATTTGATTAGAACAAGTCATGATGCTATGTTTAGTTTAAATCTAGCGCATTTCTTTGAATCATCTTCAGCACTTCTTCTCGTTGTTCAGCACTTTCTTCATTTATCTCTTTCATTATTCTTTTAGATAAACACATCTGACATATTACATCACATCTGTATCGAGTCTAGCGCAGTCTCAAGTCATTATTTATAGAAGAGCTTGCACTCTTTCTCTTCTGTATTCTTAATGTCTTGTTATAGCTATCTCTAAAGAGCAATACATACATATCAGTCTCAAGTCTCTTTGATTGAATGATCTAGACATGATTTCAACAGTTTTCATCATCTTTTTATTGAATTAAATCACATACTAATCATCTCTTTTACATATGTTACGATTCTAGCTACGCATCTATGTTGATAGCTATGTTGATGACTATGTTGATGACTATCGTCGATCGCTCGTCGCTAGACTATAGAGTTGTTTCGAGATCAATTCTATTCAGAATTAGCTTATGTTCTTCTGAGTCATATAGATAGTCGACTCTTTTCTTCTAGATACTTTTCTTTCTTAGCATTTATATACTCGTTACATTACACTCATATGACTCGCTCTATGCTGATTTCTAACATTATATAAATGCTTCTTCGTTACAGACGAAGAGAAATAATCTGCA
>JAABUT010000107.1_pt1 | contig 150117 bp, 154 predicted proteins | sample 5559281 | NCBI WGS metagenome assembly JAABUT01 (sample SAMN10711880, study PRJNA513359) | rock metagenome | isolation source: Antarctica rocks | place: Antarctica: Victoria Land, Ricker Hills nord | collected 2016-01-04 | reverse complement strand
GGTAGTACTAACTGAATGTCGGTTAATCAACTTCCTCGATGCTCTCCGCCAATGGCCTTTCGGATCGACCCAGAATCTCAATCTATGCGGCCTCACACAAGCATGTCGATATCATGGAATTCATGGTTCAGTCCAGAGTGTCAGGGTCCAAGGGTTCAGTCTTGAACTTCCTCGCCGTTGTGAACTTGTGGGGTGCAGACGCTCGCTCATCATCGCTTCATCAAGAATCTTTGTAGTTAAGTAAGAAGGGGTTACAGTTGGTGGGGGGTTGGAAAAGTTGAGTCAGGGCCGGAACTTTTTTTTTTTGATTTCGACCCCGACTCAACTTTCTGCATATGCTAACCATGAGTTCAAAATTATTCCAATCCCGACTCAGCTTTCTGCATATGCAAATCATGAGCTGAAGAATTAATACTATATAGCTAAAGTAGTTAGAAGATAAACAGTAAGAGCGAAATATTGAAGTCGTGCATATGCACAGCTTGAGCGAAGCATCGAGAAAACAGCACAATCACAGATCATGCATATATCATGAATAGCAAGACGAGCAAAGATTCTTCTACATATGCTTAGCATGCTGCATATGCATCAAACATGCAAATTATGAACTCAACTTGTGACATTCTCATTCACAAGCTATCGCTCATGTTATCTTTGTCAAATTCTTCTTCATTCTCATCGTTCTGCTTGTGATTTGCGATATTTGCATTGAGAGAATCTTGAGCGAGCTGAGTTTCTTCTTAGTATATGCGCGACATATGCGAAGTGCAACACTCATCTTCAAATCATTTAATCAACTCGTTATCTCATTCGCTCGATTTTCAGAGTCGATGCTTTCGTCGTTCATCGATGTTTCTTTGTGTTCAGTTCATGCTGCGCATATGCACAGACGAGACTTTGATGACCAGATGTGAGTTTTTTTATGATCTCGCTTAATGCTCTTGACATATGCTTCGCATAGGGCCCGAAGCTTTTCCAACCCGACGTCAGATCTTGGATGTGCGGGGCATATGCCATTTTTAAAGTTCAACCCGACGCCAAGAATCTTTTCCAACCCCCGACCAGCTGCACCCCGGTTAAGGAAGGTAAGGTAAGGTCGCCAATATGCTTACAAAGCACCCTATAACGCATTGGCCATGGGTGGGACTTTAGAGAGAGAGTATCTGCATCATGATCTGAGAGGTGGAGCCAGGCGTCTGCCGGTTTCACGTGCTATTACCACGGAGCAGTCAGGAGAGGGTTAGAGTCGTACCGTACATCTCTTATCATTTACAGCTTCTGCAACACTGAAGAGTTCATCTTTTTGATGTCCCCAGTTGCAACATTCTTAACTCCAGCACCATCCGTTACCCTGCATAAGGTACATTATCGTTCTGATATCGAAACGTTGCGGGTCATCCTATTATAATCTCCACACGCAATCTAAACCCGCGCCTGATGTCTCGCTAACGGCTCTCCATTCACCACATCGGCGGATATCGACTGAACGGGCCACTCGGTGACCAAAATGGCTGGAGGAACGGGCCAAGCATTCTTTTGCGGTTGATGATTGCATGCTCTACATAACAAGTCGCAGCAGCCCGTAAGAAAGCAGCACGCCGGCGATGTCGGCGATCGCCACTGTAATCGAATATCGAACAATCGTCCCCCAAAGCTTAACATCAGGGCAAAGCAAAGACAAGCGTATCCGCATACCTGTCAAACGTCGCGCCTCCCTCTTTTTGCCCTGCATGCGTCCGCCGTATCAAGCACGAGTTTCTCAGCATGAAGTCTGGACCCTGCCTTATCCGAGCACCCAATGCGGAGGTTGGAGGCGAGGAGCGCATCGCAGTTGAATGTGCGACGTGCTGGAGGCATCGGGTAACATGCGAGTGATCGAGATAAACTTGTCCACTTCTTCGGGTTGAGACGCTGACACAAACGCAACAACAGGCGCGGCCTGCATCAAGTGGGTAACCGATGGTCACACAACAGAAGCCACAATCTGCAGACTGCAGGTGCATTTGCAGGTGCATTTGAAGGCGTTGGGACAGATTGGTTTCGTCCTGATGAAAGTCCAATGAATGTACGAAGTAGGAGTGCAATTACTGACTGTATGGATCCCAACAAAAACCCGACTTTTCTCCAGATTATTAATGATCCAGTGAGTGGGGTCCCTTCACCCACCACTACGGCAATAATCATCCAACCCCGCTGCACTACCTTACTAGGTACTTTACCTTATGTATTCTTACCTACTTTACTTTACCTTAAGCTAAGGTATGACCCTGGTCAAGCCACATGCACGCTTAAGCAAGCCATTGGTGGACGAACTAACGGCTTTCTTATCCGAGCGTTTCGCCTCAAACAAAAGCCTCAAAACTCACTTCGTCAACCGCCCACTAGTAAGTGTGACTTTACTGCTACGGGTGGTAGATATGTCTGGGGGGCGAAGAGAACTAACTTGTATATGAAGATCAACAGAAGCTGAACCTCAAGCTTCTCAACCTGAAAGTGATGCTTGTCAGGGCCAATAACGTACTAGCACCGCGGGTATTTTACTAACAACCGAGGCCAAAGCTTTTCCCTGGCTTCTCCGCATCCAGGACCGCAATACCCCACTGCGGTACAGCAGGTACACCTCCTCGCTTACCTACCAACCAACCAACCAACCAGAAACACACGTTCCATCTCCACCTCCTTTCAGGCCCAGATGGCCACACTGCGGTCGATTCAAGCCATCCAAATCGAGCTCAGCTCTCGTCCAAACTCACCAACTCCGCCATTCCGCGCTTATTGCTACTCGAGTAGAGCAGAGACATTAGAAGTTACGATATTTGCTTGTCTGGAACCTTCATGACAAGGGCTTGCGAGATGGAATGATTCTCTCGACTTGAGTTTCGTTTGAATACAGGGCACTGATACTGTCCTTCCCGTTTCTCACTTGCTCACATCGCTCAGCTGCTCAGCTTCTTTCCTTTTCCTGCTCTGTCCAGGCAAAAGACTCTCCTCCGTTCGATAAATGGTTGGACGATTCAATGTTGGCAATCTTGAAGAGTTAATTACGTGTATCCGATTCACCGTATAATTCAACAGCTAGTATTTTATATATTCCGTCGATATGCAAATATAGTCGAGCTATTGCCATCTCCTTTCTCCTCGACTTTAACCCCGGATACCTCCCTTCAAGAACCCCATCTATGCTAACTTTGTAACTGCCTACCCATCCGCCAAAAGATCCTCGTTCTTGGTTTCATCATCTCCCGTACCCTCAAACCAACTCATCCTCCTCCACATCCCACTATCCAACGCCAAATCCCAGCTGTTCCATCTCCAAAGTCTATGCTACTTCCTCTTCATCTCCCTCCTGAATACTCTCCTACACTCTACAATACATAATTTCAATTACAATAGCTCAGAGCAAAAGTAGGTATCCTCACTCACACAGCGTTACTCCCCTCCTTTCCATTCTTTGTCGCTATTCGCTTCCTTCTTCCTCATTCCTCGAACCCCGCTTCCCTCCCCCCGACTTAACCCCTCACCCTCTCCCTCAACAGAACCTGCAAACCTTCAAGCTCTCAACTATCTAAGAGTTCGACGGTAGTATCGTTTCTCAACTTTAAAACAAGTGGAAACGATGATGCAAGAAAGAAGAAAGAGAAATAGATGCAGAGTAGCTAGTAGACGAGTAATTGAAAGAAGCAGGAAAAAGGGAAGAAGAAGGGGGAAGGTCATCAACTACCAACCACTCAACCACCTCAACCCAAAACCCCCCCTCTTCCACAAACTCCCCCAAAACCCACCGGCACCCCTCATCCCCCATCCCCATCACACCAACCGCACTTCCTAGCAAACCAAAACACCCCATCGCAAAAACCCCACACAAGAACCGCACGCAACGAACCTCACAGACTTTTCTCACGAAAAGAACGTGCATAACAGAGTATAATAAGCTCGAGGATGAAAAGGCATAGACCACGAGAGCCATCCCACTCAATCCCATGATTCCCCCCTTCTTTACCCCCGGCCCCCGTTGCTTCATATCCAGCTACTGTAAAACACTTTCTCTTCTGTTCTAATTTTTTTTCTTCTTCTTCACTCATGCTTACCTTCCTGCAAACTCATTCCCCAAAATCCCCTCTAGCCTTCCTCTCTCACCTTCCTCTCTCACCTTCCCACGAACCACAGAATACAAACCGCAAAACACATCCACTGAACCCTCATCTAGCATTTCAATGGAACGGCTCATGAAAGCAACATGTATATGTGGTGAGATAAAAATCCAAAGGCGTGGGTGTGGGTATGGATGTAGAGGGCTTTGATGGGATGGGGGTGGAGGAGGGAGGGAGGGAGGGAGGGAGGGAGGCAGGGAGGGAGGGAGGGAGGGAGGGGGATTGCAGGAAGTGGACAAGGAATCGGAAAGTGGAGGAGGAGAGAACATGACCAATTAGCTAACACACACAAAACCGCCACCCACCCCCCCTCTCCCCCTCTACCATCCCCATCATCCTCCCATTCTCAATCTCCCCGCCCCCAAACCCCCCTCATCTCCCAACCCAACCCCTCTCATCACCCCCCCCATCCCATCCCACCCAAAACCCCCCCAAAAAACGATACTCTCTCGCCTTCATCACCAAACGAACAGTTAAAAAAATGTAAAAGAATGTAAAAGAATGGCGAAGAATGGCGAAGAATGGCGACGAAGAAGAAGAAGAAGAAGAAGAAGAAGAAGAAGAAGAAGAAGAAGAGTGAATAGGTTAGATTAGATTAGGTTTGGAGATAAGATAGATTGGAGATGGATAAGAGGATAGAGAGAGGATAGAGAGAGAGGGCAGGGCAGGCAGGTATTGGGAAATGGTAAAGGTGCTTGAAGGTCGTGAGATGAGGTGCTGTTGTGGGTGGGTAGGGGTTGGGGGGGTTTATGGATGGGGAGATAGGGAGATGGAAGGGGAGATGGATGGATGGGGGGATGGATGGTGGAAATCCAGATCGATTCATCATTTAGAGCACGATGAGCCTGAGATTCCACGCAGTTTGGTATCTGCATTCTTTCGTCCCTTTTGGTGTAGAGGAAAGATCTCACGCGGGAGTGGAAAAATTCGAATGTTGTGATGGTGTGATATGGCTAGATATGTAGATCGCTGTGGACAAAAAACGGGGCGGGGGGGGGTATCGAAAAGATCGCAATAAAAAACCCACATCATCCAAGATAATCCCACGGTCCGCCATAGTCATCCCCCCTATGCCCTCCGCCCACACTAGAACCGGTAAACCCTAACCCCCCCGTCCTCCCCCCCAGTCACCATCCTCTCATCACTCAACCCGATACACGTCACCGCGCCCGCATGCCCCGTAAACGTCCTCTCGCACCTCCCACTGCGCGCATCCCACACCTTGACCATGCAATCCTGCGCCCCGCTCACCACCCTTAGCGTATCCGCCGCCAGCGCCCAGATGCCCTCGACGTGGCCAAAGTAGGTGCGCAGGCATTTCTGCGTGGACACGGACCAGAGGCGGATGGTGGAGTCGAGGGCACCGGTGAGCATGTAGCGTGGGGGGAGAGGCCGGGTAGGTTCGGAGGAGAAGGTAGGGCCAAAGGAGGTGTGGGAGTGGGTGGTGGTGGTGGTGGCGGGGGAGGGGAAGAGGGGGTCGGGGGGTTGTTGGGGGTGGTGGGAGTGGGTACTTGAGGTGGAGGCGGCGTCGTCGTGGGCGTCGGCGTCGGCGTCTTCAAAGTCGAATTCGGGGGGGAGGGGAACGACTTGTTGGACCTGGCCGACGTGACCTTCGAAGGTTTTGATGCAGGTTTTTGTGTCCAGGTCCCAGAGACGTACGGTGCAGTCGTCTGAGGCGGAGAAGACGGTGCGGGAGGCGGAGTCGACTTTGACGGAATTCACCCAGTCGGTGTGGCCGCGCAGGACAAAGGTGGATTTATCTTCGAAATTCCAGATCTTAACGGTCTTGTCCCGAGATCCCGAAGCGAGAATCGTGGAGTCGAAATGCAAGGTTATCACGCCATCGCTGTGCCCGTTGTAAGTAGAGATGCATTCTCCCGTACGCCAGTTCCAGACTTTGATCGTGTGGTCAAGACTGCCGCTGATGAGCTTGGTGTCGTCAAATTGAAGGCAACGAATGCCACTTGCATGTCCTCGAAGGGTTCGGAGCTCTTCTCCGGTATTAATGTCCCAGATCTTGATTGTTGCGTCATAAGATCCGCTGGCGAGTATGTGGTCGTTGAATTGTAGGCACATGACGCCGTTAGTATGGCCTTTGAATATCTTGGTAGAGCATCGGCCGTACTTCCAATTCGTACCGACCTTAAATCTGTCTTTGTAGACGTCTTTCCAGGGCCGGAAACGCGGTTTAAAGTACGAATCACATGTGTCTGTCTTGCTTGGTGCAAGTGGTCGCTTCGAATGAGGCTCTAAGGCGTTTGCCAAAGCGTTTGCTGCTAGTGAAGGATGCTGCGTCCCAGGCAAAGTGCTGGCATCCTCAGGGAAGCCATGGTCGTGAGTTCCCGAGGTAGCCTCAGGAAATGGAGTGATATTGGGCGACCATTCATTCAGTCCCCTTCCTGTTGCACGTAATTGGATCTGCCTCTTGGAAGCCCTCAATCTCTTCCTCTCCAGCAGCGGCAGGCCCCAGCCACACTTCAGGCACTTTCTATCAATATGCTGCTCACACATCTTGTGCCAAACCACATCATCATCTGCAAGTGTCCTCCATCTCTGGCTTACTTGTGCAGCTTTGCATAGAGAGGTTGTGTCTAGGTAGCAGAGAATTTTGAACGATATTTCCGGCGGTAGTGCGCTAAGAAAATCGAGTTTGATTAGATCGCGGACTTTGGAAGAGATAAAGGATAGTTGAGGAAAGCAGCACTGCGTAAGGATGCCTTGGAGCATAAGATTTCGATGCTTTGAAGGCGCAGCAGAAAAGAGTGACCAGACGTGAGCTATCGCTTGCTGGTCGCCTTGAGAGAGCGCTTCAAGTTCCTAATTTATTGTTAATGAAGCCCCTCGATAGTGCTAAGCTTCAAAGCTTACATGCTGTAGCTGATCCATAGAAGGTTCGTTGACTTGTCTTCGGCACTTCAAGTCTGGCCGATGTCGATAGCAGTACTTTGTATTTGTTTCCTTGCTTGTAGATCCATCCGAATGATCCAACCCACCCATCGGTGCGTATTGCTCCGGTATATGTTTGGCTAAAAAAGGTGCAACGGTCTGTGTTGCCTGTTTAGAGGTAGCTGATATCGTTATGCTCTCTTCCCCCTCAACGTGATCCTCGTTGATGGGCCCTTCGAAGCGTGGGGCGGGGTTTCCGTAACCTCGAGCAATGTTGTTCTTTGGCAGAACTATGCTTGGCAAAGGAGTCCACGAACCATCGCTGATGTTCTGACCTGAAGATGTTCGCCTCCTCTTTGACGGACTATCCCCATATTCGAAACCCGGACTCATAATAACCCGGCTCTTCTCTTGCATGGCCATATTGCGTTTGCAGGAGTAGAAATACGCTGGAATTATTTGAGAGAAGTAGGTGAGGACAATGTTGAATAAATTTGCCTGCTGTCGTCTTGCGTCGGAGATATTCGCAATCGATGGCATGCGCGGACAAAGAATCCAATCGATGCGGCGGCTTGACCATCGGTGTGGCCTACCGAAGAGCCAGTAAGTGTCATGAAGCAAGTAGACTCATAGGTACGTATAGCTGGAATAATTATCAGGTGTACCTGTTCGTGCACAGGTTATCTCTATGTACCTTGATCGAATCCTGGCATTGCCAAGACAGATTACAGCGGGTCTTGCCGCCGCTAGAAGAAACCCCAGGAAAATGCACGTGCCATGCTTCACTCAACGCCCAACGGACATAGCGGTTTGTTGATATCTCACAATTATGGAACCGAACGTGTTGGTGCTGGGTGCTTGTAAAAGCTTTTGCGGCATGCCTGTATACTACTATAGGCAAAACTACGGTCTGGACGAGTAATGATGCCTATCGATCTACATCAGGCAACGACAAGTTTGGTCGAAGGTCTCTCTTGGTTGCAGAACTAGGATTATCAAGGCTTCGTTACTAAGGTAGCTTCTGACCTCTGCATAACTAAAAAATGGCCTCCTCAACCGAAAGCCTTTCACCCCCTTCCGCCTCCACGACCTCAATCCCGCTTGAAACCCTCGTCTCCCATCTTCTCGCATCCAAACGCTCTCTCTCCTCCATCAATCATGTCTTACGCGCCAACGAGCTCGTGACCTCCACTCGCAGTTCCCTCGAGAGCAATGTCATCACCTCCGCCCGAACCGAATTCCTTCGAAGCGGTATGGATTCCCAAGTTGTTATCCTAACGCAGGTGCACGACAATATTGAGGGAATGAGGCTAGAGGGCGCTGAGGAGTTCATGGCTGTGACACAGAGCATAGACGAAGCGGACCGACGATTGAAGAAAACGCTGGACCGGCTGAAGAAGACCATGGTTGAGGCAAGCTTAAGGCCGCCTGGGGAAGAACAAAAGAGCTTGCTGGATTTTGTGGATGAGAGTGGTGTAGATGGACTCCTCACGACTTTGGAGGAGTCTGTTAGTGCAGCTAGTGGTGCCCATGAGGAATTTGAGGTGTCGAACAAAGCGTTTGATGAGGATGTGCAAGGGGTAAAGAGGCTTCTGGCTGTAAAAAAGCAGGAAACAGGGGATAGTTACGTTGACGAAGGGAAAAGATCACCGATTCCTGAAATACTGCATAACATGGAGGATCGTGCAAAGGAGATGGCGGATAACCTCGAGTCCCTGGTTAAGCATTTCGATCTTTGTGTTACAGCGATCAAGCATACAGAAGGTGGAGGCGACGCTGCTCAACGCATTGCTGGTGATTTGCCAGATGGAGTTGACGTAACGCATGAAGCTTCCGATGCGCCCCCAGAGCCGATTAGCGAAGAGGAAAGGATAGAGATGATGGAGATACTTGAGAAAGATGCAGGTCAAGTCGAAGACGTGGTTATGGAGATTGCGGATCTTATCTCGGAAATGGAAGTTCAGCATGATCGTGTGACGGTACACATGGATCAGTTGGCTATCGAACATTCCAGGACAATCTCTGCGTTCAAAATGCTAGAAGACAGCGGTCTTCGGCTGCCTAGATACATAATACAGAAGCAAGTTTTCCTCATGCGCTGGGAACATGAGAAAGCCAAGATCTCGGAGCGTATGGATGAGCTTGAGGGGTTGAGGGAATTTTACGATGGGTTCCTCAGAGCTTATGATAATCTGCTTATTGAGATTGGTAGAAGAAAAGCTCTGGAGTTGAAGATGGAAAACGTGGTTGAGGAAGCCATGACCAAGATCGAAAAGCTGTACGAAGACGATGCTGAGGAAAGGGAGGTTTTCAAGCAAGAGCAGGGAGATTTCCTACCAGTTGACATCTGGCCTGGGTTGATGGCAGAACCTCTTCAATATGAGATCTTACCGGTGGATGGCGCAGCAGGAAAGGTGCCTGATATATCGAGGTCTGTTCTCCAGCAAGCAATACGTCGAGTAAGTGAGAAGGGAGTACCGCATAGTAACAGGTAATATCTCAAAGCGACGGAGGCGTCGCCAAACAGAGTATGAGCCAGGTGCTTTCCATAGATTCATGCATCTGGCGTTAACGATTGCTCTGTAGAAATTAGCGTGAACGGGTAGGTATCAATTCACAACAAGCATGGTAGGGATTTGAATGTTTCTCAGGGCTCTCTTTGTTCTGCATTTGGCCATGTAAGGCGTTCTTGGTCTTCATGGTCGACCACGCGGATGAGGTTTCGTACTCAAGAGAAACACTACACCAGCGCCTGGTCGGCTGAAGTGCTGATTTCTTCACTGAAGCAAGATAGATGTACTTAGAGGAAAATGGATTTGTACATACCTCAAAAGGTGTGATAGAAAAGCTCTAATGCTAAGTGAAGTTGATTGTCAATTCAATAATTAAGATATTCAGCCCTTGTGCCTCGTTGAGCTACTAACTAACTTCTTCTTGATATGCTTTGGCATCTTCTGCTCTCTCTGAACTCGCTTCTCTTCCTTCACTTGCTTCTTATGCTCCTTCTTGGCGTCTTTGTCCTCAAAGCGCTTCCCGCGCGGATCTTTCTTGGCAAAAGGATTCGACTCGTTATCACCATCTCCACTTTTTGCAGAAGAGTCCCGGCTGTGGTCACCTGTGTCGTCATCAGCGCCTTGCACTGTTCCGTCCTTTGTTGCAGGGGCTTCTGATGCTATTTTGTCCGCTAACAAATCGCGGTATATCAGATCCTCCTGGCCACCTTTCCCAACCTGCTCAGCATCTCTCTCAATGTCATACACTTGCTCGAGCGTTTGCGGGATGTATTGATTCCGGAAGACCTCGTTGTCAACCTCAGCGTCTGCGCCGTCCTCGTTGTTCTCGTCTAGTCGTTCTTCGTACAGCTTTTCCAAGGCATTGGCCATACCCAGCGAATCTAGAGTACCCTGAACAGCCGTGACAAAAACAAAGACCGATCTCTCCGACAACGTATCTATACCTTGACGCCGAAAGAAACCACTAACGTTCTTGATGTCCATCCGCAAGAATTCGAGACTCTTGAGGTGGTCATGCTCAACACTCTGGCTCACATCGATGATCCACAGCTTCTCTTCGTGGTAGAGAATGTTGTATTCACTCAAATCCGCATGAACCAAGCGGCATGTCTGATACAGAACACGCATATATCCGAGAAGCTGTAGATAGAGCAATCTCCACCTAGTCTCAACATCATCACCCTCGAGCTCGACATCTTTTAATCGAGGAGCTGGGATGCCTCGTTTATCACCAATGAAGCCCATGACAAGCACATGTAAGCGTAAATGTATAGGCTCTGGGCATGGTATGCCTGAAGCGTATATTCGTTTCAAATTCCTCATTTCTTTTTCGGCCCAAACCTTTACCATGGCTCGATTATTGCTCTTGCTGTAGCCTTGCCTAAACCTATACTCCCCCGTAACGTATTTATCTCTATCCTTGAACACCAGAATACTTGTTTTGTAGACCTTGATGGCACGGTGAAGAATAGTCATGGCGGCTTCTGATCCTTCTTCCTGGTGTGCTGAAAAAGCATGATAAACGTTGGCTTCTTTTCCAGTTGACAAACAACCGTTTACTTCGGACACAATGTTACGGTTGATCATCTGAAGCAAAATCATCCGGGTCCGTGGGTCAAGCACCTGCTCGCTTGTTGCCCGATCGCTTTTGTCTGCGGCTCTGTCATGCTTTCCTCCCTGTCCAGATTGCCTGTCGTCGAGTTTCAGTTTGCCGGCGTGTCGAGATAACGAGCTGGCTTGGTCATCAACAGACGCAAAGGTGTTTGCAGTGGGCTTCTGAGGGTTAGTCTTCGGAAAAGTCGAATGGGGAGCATGTGGATCCGATGAGAGTTCGTTCAAACGGCGTTGGCGGTTGTATGTTTTAGTGAAGTCTGACGGGTCATATAGAGCGTAGTCATCGTCCTCCATATCATCTCCCGCAAAGATGTCATCGTAGTTTTCGTCGTCCTGCTCCTCCTCTTGCAAGTTGCCAGGCATCGTGGTTCTTGCCTCAGGCGCATTTGTCTCTTCAGTGTTACCATTTGCGTAACCTTGACCAAGCACGAAGTGGTACGTGGGCGCTAGGCCTCCAGCTGGATCCTCCAGGTTTGACATTGTCTAAATTTGTGGGAACTTTTGCCCCTCTTTCCTCTCGTTGTCGACTAGAAAAGGAACCAGCTTCGGTATCAGGAAAGCTTCAAACACAGCTCACATAGACAGGCTTCTGGTTGTTTTGATTATCAACACTTCCACGTAGATAGAATCTGTAAGCTTCAAGTAATCAGTGTCTGGGCCTGGTCGCAGTCTTACAGATTTCAGACCGTAAAAATTCACATGTTCAGAACCCAAAAATACTAGTGTGCTCCGCCACGCGAGCAACCCTAAATTCGGCGCGTCTCTCGCGTAATCACCTGTCTTACGGCCAGCTCAAGGTCCTCGACTGGATAACATCACCCATTCCTCCTACGATGAGACTGAAATAAGCACCATCCAGTATCCACCGTCTTTCATCTTTTTCCTGGCCCAGATAGCACCGTCTGGGCTGCGCGCGTTGAACCCAAGATGTATATCAAGCAGATCATCATTCAAGGCTTCAAAAGGTACTCGATGAACGCGCATTGTTAGTAAAGCGTCCCTTGACATCTATGTAGCTACAAGGAACAGACCGTGATCGAGCCTTTCTCACCGAAGCACAACGTCATCGTCGGGCGCAATGGTTCCGGAAAGAGCAATTTCTTTGCAGCCATTCGATTTGTACTCAGCGATGCATATACTCAGATGGGCAGAGAGGAGCGCGGAGCTCTTCTACACGTGAGACCTATGTCCGATTAGTTCTGCGGCAATGCGCTGATGCTTTTACCAGGAAGGCGCAGGTGCAGCGGTCATGTCTGCCTTTGTTGAGATCATCTTCGATAACAGCGATGACCGATTCCCTACAGGCAAGCCAGAACTCATACTCCGGCGGACGATAGGCATGAAGAAGGACGAGTATTCCCTTGACCGGAAGAATGCCACCAAGTCAGATGTCATGAATCTACTGGAGTCCGCCGGCTTTTCTCGCTCTAACCCCTACTATATTGTACCTCAAGGGCGAGTCACGGCACTGACAAACATGAAAGATGCCGAGAGGTTGAACTTGCTGAAGGAAGTTGCCGGGACCCAGGTTTACGAGGCTCGTAGGACAGAATCACTCAAGATCATGACTGAGACAAATAACAAGCGCGAAAAGATTGACGAACTACTGGACTACATCAAAGAGCGTCTTGCCGAGCTCGAGGAGGAGAAAGAGGAATTGCGGGACTATCAGGAGAAGGACAAGGAGCGGCGATGTCTGCAGTACACCATAGACCACAGAGAGCAAGTAGCAATCGCAAACGAATTAGATAATCTCGAGGAGCAACGGCAGACAGGAGTGGATGACACGGATGATAGTCAAGAACGCTTTCTCCAGGGCGAAAAAGATTTGGCAGAGATCACTACCGAGATAAGCGAGTTGAAGCAGCAAGTTGAGTTCTTGAAAGTGGATAAGAAACAACTCGAGGCTGAGCGAAGAGATAAAGCTCGTGCTAAGGCGCAAGTTGAGCTGGACGTAAAGGGCCTAAGTGACGGTCAATCAGCAGCCCAACAGGCTACAGCCCAATATAAGATGGATCTGGATTCAATACAGAGCTCGATCAAGGAGCACGAGGATGAGTTAGCTCAGATAACCCCTGAATATCTTGCAAAATTAGACCAAGAGTCGACCACTAAATCAGAACTTGACACTGCCGAAGGAATGCGACAGCGTTTATATGCTAAGCAGGGTCGTAATGCTCGCTTCCGGAATAAAAAGGAGCGGGACAATTGGCTACGAGAGGAGATCAATAATAGCTACCCTCAACTAGCCAAGATTAAAGCTGTTCGGATGCAAACGACGGAAGACATTGCGGAACTGGAGAACGATATGGCGATTACAGAAAGCGAGATCGAAGAGCTGCGCAAGCAACTGGATACACGAGGAGACAGTAACGATGCTATGCAAAAGGAAGTCTGGGATGCTAAGGCAGAGCGGGATAAGCTCATGGACGAGCGCAAGTGAGTAATTCGTGACTCTTTTTTGATGCTTACTGATGTCTCTTCAGAGAGCTTTGGAGAGAGGACGCAAAGTTGGATTCGATCATTTCAAATGCCCAAAATGAACTTCGTCATGCCGAGCAAGAGCTTTCCCATACAATGGATCAAAATACTAGTCGTGGATTAATGGCCGTTAGGCGAATACAACGTCAGTATAATCTTGAAGGTGTTTTCGGCACACTTGCAGAACTGATGGAAGTTAACGAGCGATATCGAAGAGCTGTGGAAGTCACTGCAGGGAATAGTCTGTTTCACTACGTCGTGGACAACGATGACACCGCTACTAAGGTTATTGAGATACTGCAGAAGGAGAGGGCTGGTCGAATCACGTTTATTCCTCTCAACCGAGTCAAGTTTAAGACAGCCAATGTTCCAAAAGCCAACGATGCAGTCCCAATGATTGAGAAAATCAGTTTTGATCCAAAATACGAGAAAGCGTTCCAGCAGGTCTTTGGCCAGACAATAATATGCCCAAATCTTACGATTGCTGGTCAATACGCTCGAAGCCATGGTGTAAATGGTGTCACCATGGATGGTGACCGCTCAGACAAGAAAGGAGCTTTCACCGGTGGCTACATTGATGCTCGGCACTCTAGGTTAGAAGCTGTTCGCAACGTAGCCAAATCGCGAGATGAAACAGATACGCTACGGAGCCGATCACTAGAGATCAAGCGTACCCTCGAAAGAAAGGACCAGGAAATTACTAGGGCAGTGGGTGATCTTCAGAAGATCGAGCAGAAGCGAGTACAACAAGAGAACAGCTATGGTCCTTTACGGCAAGAGCTTCGAAGCAAATCCGCCAGTCTCCAAAACAAGAACGATACCCTTGATGCCAAGCGACGAGCACTGTTGAACATTGAAGCGAACGCAAAAGCTCTCAACGACCAGCAAAACGCCCACGAAGCCGAAACCGCCTCCGACTTTAAGAAAGCCTTGACTGCAGAAGAAGAAACCCAACTCGAGAACCTCAGCTCCACAGTCCAAGATCTACGCCGCCAATACTCCGAACTCTCCTCTGCCCGTAGTGATCTCGAATCCCGCAAAACGATCCTTGAGATTGAACTCCGCGAGAACCTCCGCCCGCGTCTCGACCAACTCAAATCTCAACCCTTCGACAACACCGATGGCAGCTCCTCCCGCGGGAATCTTCAAGAAACCCAGCGTGAGCTTAAACGCATCAACAAGGCTATCGACACTGTCTCCAAAAACCTAGAACAAACCGACTCCGCCATCGACACTGCCTTATCAAGTATCGCCGACCTCCAAACCCGACACTCGTCGATTGTAGCTCAACAAACCGAAATCGCCAAAACCATTGAAAAATCCCAAAAGCGTCTCGAAAAATCAATCCAGAAACGTCGCATCTTGACAAAACAAGCCGCGGAATGTGTCGTCAAGATCCGGGACCTTGGTATCCTCCCCCACGGCGCGCTGGAAAAGTACGACAAAACGAAATCAGAAGCTATCGTGAAGCGGTTACACAAAGTCAACGAGGCGCTGAAGAAGTACGCTCATGTGAACAAGAAGGCGTTTGAGCAGTACAACAACTTCACGAACCAGCGGGACACGCTTACCAAACGACGCGCCGAGCTCGACAACAGCCAGGCGAGTATCGAGGAACTGATCCAAGTCCTCGATCAGCGCAAGGACGAGGCCATTGAGCGGACCTTTAAGCAAGTAAGCAAAGAATTTGCCACCGTGTTTGAGAAGCTCGTCCCCGCCGGGCGGGGGCGGCTGGTCATCCAGCGAAAGGCGGATCGTGCGCAGCAGCCTGACGACGAGTCTGAAGACGAACGGCGCGAGAGCGTGGAAAATTACACGGGCGTTGGCATCAGCGTCAGCTTCAACAGCAAGCATGACGACCAGCAACGTATCCAGCAATTATCCGGTGGTCAGAAAAGTACGCAACGTCCCCCCTCCTCATTCTTACCTCTGTCTTCCGTTTCTAAGATCAAATCCTCCTTTACTAATCCTATTCCACAATCAGGCCTCTGCGCCCTTGCCCTCGTCTTCGCCATCCAACAATGCGACCCGGCCCCCTTCTACCTCTTCGACGAAATCGACGCCAACCTCGACGCCCAGTACCGCACCGCCGTCGCCAACATGCTCAAGTCCATCTCGGACCGCACCACCTCGTCCCAGGAAGGCGGCCTGGGCGGCGGCCAATTTATCTGCACGACGTTCCGACCCGAGATGTTGCTCGTGGCCGAGAAGTGCTATGGCGTCAGGTATAATAAGAATAAGAGCAGTAGTGTAGTAGTAGTCAGTAAGGAGGAGGCGTTGCAGTTTGTGGAGGGGGAGAAGCAGTAGGGTGGGGGGTTGTTGGCGGCGGTGGGAGAAGATGGGGATGGTGTGAGAAGGGAAGGGGAAGCGGGGTTTATGGCAAACGGGAGGATGCAACGATATCGTCGATTCGAGCTTTGGTGTCGCTTTACGATTGATGTACAACACAGAACCTACGGAGCGCCGAACTACGATACCAGCCATCTACTTCGGGGCGTTGTTGCTGTGTATATGTAGCTAGCGGGCTCCGTCCACATCCACGACAATTCATCCGCTTCGCCTGCTTCTTAGCACGTTATTCCCAAACTCAAATCCTATCTTCGAAAACGTAGATAGTTACAAACAAAAAAAAACAGAAGAAAATAGATATTTTGGCTCAGAAGTTCCTTTTCCATCACCATTTTATCCACGCCGCCTTTTATACCCTCTACCACTTTTTAAAAAAAAAAGCCAACCACCTCGCCCACCCTCCACTGTGTTGAAGCAATAGGAGCTGTAGTAGGAGCAATAGTAGGAGCAGGAGGAAGGAGTAGTCGTCCGATTAGGAACATACTGTAGGTAGTTCCTAGTTAGGAACGCTGCCCGTTAGCCTAGTTGGTGCTAGCGCCAATTGCGGCACAAAACGTAGAAAACATACCATTTAGCACTTCATCACACCAGTCTTTCAATCCCGCAAAACCCTATTTTCCATCCCTAATTCTAAAAAAACCCCATATTCCCGCCCCTACCTACTTACCTAGCACCTCTTTCTTCCACCACCGATACCACGGATCCGTGACTTTTGGGCCCGTTGGTCCCGGATCGGGGGTTTAGATAGGCGAAGGATTGGGAGGGTTGTTGGTGTGGGTTTTCTGTCGGGGTGGTTGGATGGTTGGATGGTTTGTGATATGTAAGGTAGTATGTGATGGGGATGTTGGAGGTGAAGGGGGGATGCGTGAGTTGGGTTTGAGGGTTTGGGGGGGTAAGTGAGATATTGGGGAAGCGGAGTGGATATCATGGAGGAAGATCGCAGACTGTCATGACTGTCATAGATCAAGGAAGTAGGTAATAGTTCAATCATATCATCGAGACTACTGGTGAAAAAGGATACAACCATCTATGTACAAACGGTTTGTTTACAAACAAAAATGTCTAAGACAGAGCTCCAATATACAAATTAAGCAGCTCTATGAATTAGAACATTCCCAGTAGAAGCGAACCATGACGACGATCCAAAAGCTTTTCCATGCAGAGATCCAACTTGTTATATCAGGGAAGCGCTCCAGCCAGATCGTACCATTACATAGCCCATTCCGTCGTCCAGATTAATTGCTTGAAGCGCGCTGTGCGGTTCAGAAGGCGACGAGCATCTATAAAGCAGCAATGACAGCCAAGACAGCACCGAATACACCAGTGATTGAGCCGACGAGAGTCGCAGCGCCACCAGTGAAAGGAACGGTGCCGTTGCCAGCAACGCCAGAGCCTGAGGGCATGGCAGAGGCGACGGTGGTAGCGCTCTTAGCGGTGGCGGTTGGGTAGGGAGCGCTGGTCATGGGCGCGGACGAGGAAGCGGTCGACTTGGGTGCTGAGGCCGACGCGCTGGATCCGGAGGCAGCGGTGGAGGAGGCACTGGCGCTGGAGGCGCTCGATGAGGCGGCGGTGCTGGACGCAGCGGTGGTGGAGGCGGGTGCGGAGGCGGCGGTCTTGGCGCAGGCGCAGACGGCGTTGGCGGAGGACTGGACGGCGAGACCGGTCTCGGCACCGCAAGCAGCGACCACGCAGCCGAGGGCGGCGGAGGCGATGGCGGCGGATTGGGAGGCGCTACATTGGCAGTTGAAGTCCGCGGCTCCGCAGCCTACGCCCTTGCCGGCGGAAAGGATACAGGATTGCTAGATGTGGATGAGCATTGTTGATGAGCGAGATTTGAAGATGTACTCACGGCACAAGACGGGATCTTGGCAGCAACACCGACACAAGCGTCCTGGGCCACAGCACCAGCGACGAGGCCAAGGGCGAGGATGATGGATACAGACTTCATTTTGATTGGGATAGTTGGAAGAGTTTGCTTTGAACGAGTGAAAAGCAAAGACGAGGATATGGAGATGGTTATTAAGTAATTAGATCGGAGAGAGAGACGGTTGGATAGGGAACAACATCGCAGGCTGGGAGGACGACGTTATATAGCCCTTCCCTTCTCTTCCCTCGGCCATTATTTGACGGCCGATGTCTCCCCATTATTGCTGGGAAAGTAATAATAGCCGCCTTCAAGGCTTTCTGCTGCCGTGCGAGTCTGCGAGACCCCTTACTACTAACACTGCTACTACTACTGCGTCGTAGTGTTCCTTTGCAGCCTCCCGGTCAACCCCCAATCCATGGACCGCGGTGAGTGGGAGACAGATCAACGCCAGCGGTTCGGTCGGATCATTGGATGGGGTAAATGGAGACACGGAGCCAGCTAATTTATTCTCCGCCCCCTCGTCGACCTCTGGGTTGGTCGCATACCGGGCAAAGGCTTGTAATTACTACGTACACAGGATGTGATAGGTAAGCCTCGTTCCTGTGCCTGACATCGGGCAGTTTGATCTTCGATGGGGTCACGCCATGTCACGAAGGTGCGCCAATGATTCGTTACTAGGGGCATGCTAGCGGCTTGTGGGGAACCCTGGGAAATACTGGGGGAACGTCCAAGCAGACTGAGCTTAATGTTTATGATACGAGCGTTGACGCCGGCTCAGCCGACCTCATCCAGGATTCATCGCCCGTGCTTAGCGTCAACTCTCGTCCGATGTCTCACAGCAGCACAGCAGCCTTTCGAACATCCGGTGTAGCATTCCTCTAGTGCCATGGTGTCGGCGTTGTTGTCGATGGGAATAGTGACATGTGAATGGTAATAATACCTCCATTGTTTTGAGCCTCGGAATCAGAGACACGGAACAGAACTTGGCTGGAAATGGTGCAAGATCTGGATTCGGCAAGACAGGATGGACTTCCTTGCCGTTGACCATGTTGCTACTCGAGTCGACGCCCCATCAATACCAATTGCGCCCTTGGGAAGTACTACGTGTTACAAGAAACCGGCTCCAAAACGTCAATCGAGATTTTGTACGCCATCCCAGCGTTGCCTGGTGAGAGAATATATTCAGGGGAGCTGTGAGCGCGTTAGGGTAATGACAGTTGGCACCGTCCTTGTCACCAGGACAAGTGCTACAGAGTACAGGCCCATCATTTAGTGGAAAGCCAGCCTTGGCCGCGTAACCAAGTTTGTGCTCTTCTCCGCGCCACTAATCATACCGCTCCGTACGATGGACAGCCAAGCGAATCTTGGATATCATTTCCGTCGTTCTTCCATCAGTATTCTCTTAGAGGGGTGTAGCCAATGCTTGTCAGCTCATTTCAACAATCCATATCGGTTCTTGACCTGGAGGTGTTGTCACATTATTCCTATCTTGGTCTTACTTTTTCAAAATATAAAGAGCCTTACGGGCGAAACTTGAGCAGTGACGGCTAACGCGGGAATTGTGCCGCATGGGGAGAACATCAGTCCTCGGTTGTGTTCAATGCGTACGATTTGCACGTGAGTGGAAGTAGAAGGGTAGACTTGCCTCGGTATGGGCATCTTCTTTCATCGTGTACAAGCCTTCTTCGGCATCGTTCCTCTTTCCTATCTTTGAGTTCTGAGTCTAGGCCAGGCTTGTCTACGATCGTTGATAATCTCCTCGTTTATCACTCCGTTCCAACCACATCCCTCGGTCATATCGAAAGAAAGTGGGGATTGATTGTCTATAGGATCTTCTGTCGATAGCTCCACCATTTTACATATACAGCACCGGTGGCTCGAGCTCGACGCTCTTTAGCATCTGATTATCGGTGTGGATTTTGTTGTGTACGAATAGCTAATGGTTGTTACATTTCTTGCCTCAAAGAGTAATTCTACAATGTCTTCGTCCGAGGGAAAGATACCGCACACAGACTATGTCGAAGAGGTTGGAGAAGTAAATAGGAAGCCAACCTTTGGTCAAAAGCTCAAGGCACACTTAAGGAAGTGGTGGTGGGCCCATCTGATCTTCTTCATCGCCAGCACACTTATTCTTGTTCTTTGCTTGTGAGTAGATTGCCAGCGCCACTTTGTTTCGATCTCAAATTCAGAAGAGGCTGTAGATATGCGACTTAGACTGTACTAACACGAATGTAGATTATATGTGGCATTCCCACGCATATCTCAAAATGGAATCAACGACTCTACCCTGGAGGTCAAATCCCTAGTGCTGTCAGATCCAACTCCAGACTCTTTCCACCTCAAACAGACGGCCGTTATCGGCAACAAAAGCCCTTATCATCCCAGACTCGATGCCTTTAATGCCTCTTTATCTCTTGCTGGACCTGTCATCAAACCTTATGCTTATGTGCAACTCCCAGCGATCTTTGCGAGTGACCCCGCTACCACTGTCATCGATCAAGATGTCAAAATCACAGATATTGACCAATTCGCCAACTATACTAACACAGTACTGAGCAGCGAAACACTCTCGCTGGCAATCAATGGTAGAACTGCACTCCATGAGATGCAATTCCCTACCACAACCGTCAATTACAACAAAGTGATTGAGATGAAGGGTCAGTAACCTCTACTGGTGAATGAGTTTTGCTGATTGAAAACCATCAGGCCTCAACAAACTCAAGGGTTTCAACATCACCAATTTCTCAATCAAGCTCACCCCCGACCCAGACGGTACCAACATGGTAGGAACAGTCTTCATCCCCAACACAACAGTAATGACAATCTCCATGGTACAATACCCCCTAAACCCCCCATCATCATCTTATTTACTAACCATTCCAGGGCAACGTAACCTTCAATACCTACGTAAAAGGCGACTATATCGGTAATTCCACCCTCGCCAACCTTGTACTCGTGCCAGGGAACAACACGCTTCCTATGCGCTCCATTGTCAACCAAACGACCGTTCTTGAGAAAGTCATCTCCGAGTACAAGAACGGCATGCTTCCCATCGATATTATCGGGAACAGCAGTATATACAATGGACAGCACCTGCCGTATTTTGAGAAGGCCTTGGCGTCCAACACGCAGTCGATTACGCTTGATGTCGGGACTGCATTGAAAGCTATTGGATTCACAATTCCCGGTGCATGAGTAGTTGTTTTGATGTTTAGTTCCTCTTTTGTTTCAGGTACATACTGCATTTGGGACTGGTTGGGTTTCCATATTCTCTGTGTATACCATAGTGTCTTGGCTTGTCATGAGTGATGAGGAATTGCCGGTTTTTGGATTCCTTGGTTCTTGATGATATAATTCATAATGCAATATTCAGAATCGATTTCTTCCCCTTCCCTCGTACACGCCTTGTCAACAACGCCTGTTTTTTTTCCATCGCCTCATTCGAGTATTCACAGATCTGATATCCACAGGCAATCCATCCCTCGCCGTCCATATATTCGCCCAACCAAAGGGAAACTATGGCCATTGTATCAATATATAGCCTCGAACATGAGAGCATTAGAGCTATGATCTGATTTGCACGTAATGACTTCGTCCTATTTACTGGATCCTTTCAACGCCATGTCCATGTCAGAAGCTGTAAAACTGAACCAAGGGCTACTGTTGCTGTGATTTTCCAGCTGGTCATGTCACTCATTGGTGTAAGGCTTGAATGGTATTATTTCAAGATTAAGCGTACAAGCCGGTTTGAATGTGCTTCTGTATATTTCGAAGGCTCCGTTCAAGTGATGATAAAAATAGCTTTTGGACTCGCATGTGCCACCTTGATAGCGGATAGATGATCTGCAAGCTAAACCCTAAAGTATCTAAGGGCCTACTTTAATCTACCGATCTATGTCACGATGAGGTTGATTTGCCCAAGGTCGCTGTCTTCAGAGCCATGGGAAGTGGGGAGACATAGCTGAGACCCTGGGCGATATCCTATCGAGTACTATTTCCATAAAACAGCCACGGCCGTAAACGCAGTGCCAGGCTATCTTGAAAATGGCAGAGGTACCGAACACTGGGCTTCTCGACCTCGAGAAGGAGCTGACATGCTCGGTGAGTACAACAAAAAGCACATTAAGGACGCCAGCAAACTGAATGGTTACTGGAGTAGATCTGTACCGAGGTTCTCTATCAGCCACTAACCCTCCTTGACTGCCTACATACCTTTTGCGGCTCATGTCTTAAGGAATGGTTTTCCTGGCAAGCCTCTCAAGCAGATAGCTCAAAACCGAACCCGTTCACCTGCCCATCATGCCGCGCAACAGTACGAGAGACAAGGCCCGATGCCAAGGTTACAACGTTACTGGACATGTATCTCCAGGCCAATCCAAGCAAAGGGAGAACCGCAGAAGAGAAGGACGAACTAAAGAAGAGGTATACCGTCGGCGACCCGGTCATGCCTAAGGTCAGACAGAAGCGTGATACCAGTTCGGATATGGAGGATAGGAGAATGATAAACGAGGTGCGGGAGATGAGTCTACGCGAGGTTGGGGTAAGAGGTTCAGGGGCCAATGAAAGAGGAGCTAGGAATCGAAATCGGGATGGCGGTCGAGAGTCAAGGGAGGACGACGTGAGGCAGCAAAGAAGGCGCGAGCAAGAGAGGAGGAGACGGACAGAGGGGCGCGACACCCCAACTGCCAGAAATAATGGATCATCAGGTGCCGTGGACTCGAGGTCCCAAGCACGGCAGATTGAGCATCAATCAAGTCTCAGGTCGCTTCTAAGCAGCTCCGATATTGACTCTTCGGAAATGGAGGAAGAGATATTGCGGCAGATTATGGATGAAGGTCTACTCGACGGGATAGATCTTAATGATATTGATGTATCCCGAGAAGATGAGCTAAGTGAACGCATCGCCGATGCTTACCGCCAACGTCATGGGGTGAACTCAAGATCTCGAAATACTCGGTCTGAAGATCCTAGGACTACGAGTGCTCGCGTCCAGACAACAGACCAAGCACAGCCTCAACGACGCCATCATCGGAGAACCTCGAGTGCTGCAGATCAAGTAGTACGTTCCTCGCATCCTCCTATATCGAGGCCTCACCTCCTCGAGGCATATCCTATACCACAAGGCCAAAGACGTAGGACTTCAAGTGAACACAGGCGACAGACATCACCTGCCGCTAATTCCTCAGCAACGAATGTATCCTCCAGTACGCAACCCCAAGCCGCACGATCGGCCACAGATGTGTCTACTCGGACGCAAACTTCTAGCACCGTGCGACCACGTCCCCCAGACTTGCCCCTTCAAGGCAGAAGGATTACCGACATGGAGCACCGCCGACCACGAGCAGAATCGCGAGACAGGACACCTCAGAGCGCGCAGCCAATGAGTCCAAGAAGCACAAACAGGCCATCAAATTTAAGTGCAAATGGAGTAACTGGGTCGCAAACAGCGAACGCTACGTCGGCGACGCCATCTGTCTCAACTGCAGTTCAGCCTCCGACGAGTGGTGGAGAGGCGAGCCGTGAACGGACTCCAACGTTGCGTGATACTCCTCGAGAAATCCCACATTTAGTATCCAGACCGGTATCGTTACCATTGACACCTAGAGCGCCGCCCGTACTTTATCCCGAGCCTTCAATCAGATGCAATCGTTGCGGATCGTCGAATCTAGAGTACGAACTACATGAGCATTGTTCAATTTGCAATGGTGGAAATTACAATCTTTGCCTTCGTTGTTATCGTCTCGGTCATGGCTGCCTTTACTGGCATTCATTTGACTATGCGGCACGTCAGCGGTATATGCCTCAGGCACCACCTGCTGGGTGGCCTCCAAATCATCTCCTCCCACATCAACTCACAGGTCACCGCTTTCTCCGTCCAACGTCGGCAATAAGTCAACATCCCACGCCAGAGAACAGGAATCCTAGTCGCATGACGCCCGAGGATCCAGCCAAACGCCTGCAATCTGGGGTGTTTTGTTCAACTTGCTCTGCCTTTGCTAAGGACTCCTTTTGGAAGTGCGACATCTGCAATGATGGTGACTGGGGGTTTTGCAATTCCTGTGTAAACCAGAGCAAATGCTGCACACACCCTTTGCTCCCTGTCGCGCACATATCCTCAGAAAATGCTAAAGTCAAAGGTCCGTTAGTTAGTCCCAAAAGAGCATCAGGAAGTTTGCATCCTTCCGGAATCGCACCTACAGGTTCTCCATACATTCCTCTCACATTCAGCGCAAACTGCAAAGTCTGTACCTATCCGATCCAACCGTCCAACACTCGCTTCCACTGCCCCCAATGCAGTGAAGGAGACTATGAAATCTGCACAAGCTGTTATCTAAAGCTTGTGGCTACAGGTAAGATTAACAAGTCCAACGGAGACAAGGGTTGGCGCAGATGCTTAAAGGGCCATCGGATGGTAGTCGTGGGGTTCGAGGATTCGGCCGCCGGGCACAGAAGGATCATCGTCAAAGACCTAGTCGGAGGCCACACATTAAAAGACGACGTCGGTGCCCAGCATACCGAAAACGGCGACTGGAGCTGGCAAGACGGCCAGCAGCGACAAGTCCGGCCTGTTACGAAACCATCCATCCACACCACCAACACCAACAGCGCATCATCAGCGCCTGACACCACCCCACTGCTAGGCAAATACCCCCCCGACGGCGGTGTCGGAATGAGATTCCGAGCGAACTGGGGTTGGTGGCCCAAGGACGGTGCCACGGATGAGCTTGCGTTTCCAAAGGGTGCGGAGGTTCGGGAGGCGGAGGATATCAATGGGGATTGGTGCTGGGGGTGTTATGCCGGGTCGAAGGGGTTGTTTGCTCGGATGTATTTTGAATATTTGGGCGCCGTGACGATGTGATGAGTTCTTGGCATGTGTGATGAGAAAATGAGCAACGAGCTATGTATCGGCAAAGATAATGTTTCATTTTTCTATCTTCCCATCTGTTTGACGAACCGACACCTTCGCTCTCCCTGGACTTATGTAACTTCCGAGCCCCCCGGGAAAAGAATAGACGCTAGGATCCCACACTCCCAATAGATACATACTTCCTTATGAAAATCCATCCTCCATCCACCCCCCCCAATCCATAACCCCAGCACCCCCCCTACCCTCAAGAACCAAAACCAAAACCAAAACCAAACCCCAAAACCCAAACCCAACATAAAAACCGGCCCATGCCAAACCGCCCCGCCATATACTAACCCCTACGAGTAAGAAATCGAGAAAAAAAAACCGCCAAAACCCCATCAAATTCCTCCGTGTCCTCGAGTTCCAATCGAACATCGATTCCCGTTTCCCATCTTCGACCATGTAAAGTAGTAGTATGTAGGAGTAGGAGGAGGAGGAGGAGGAGGAGGATACTGGATATTTTTGGTAATGTGTGATGATGCGAAGATGGGGTTTTTTGGGGGGGGGGATGTATGAGGTGGGATGGGGGTTGGTGGTAGTGTGGTGGTAGTGCTGGTGGTGTGCTGGTGTGGTGGTGGTGTGATGGGGGGGGGTGGGGTTGTTGTTGTTGTTGTTTGAGGGGGGGGGTTGTGTGTGCGAGGGAGAATGGTTGTGCGTTATTGATTCAAGAGGGTGTGTGGGTTTGGTTGTGAGAAGGAAAGTGGTTGATGGGGTTGATGCTTTCAGTTTTGCCTTCGTGTCCAGGTTATCTATTCATTTATTCTCAAGCTCTAATCCACCGACTTTCGTCCCCACCCCCCCCTAAACGACAATGACAACGACAACGACAACGACAACCACCAAACACCCCCTATCCACCAAACCCATAAAGCGTCCTCCCCTGCCGCTTAAGCGCATACACGACATCCAAACTCGTCACCGTCTTGCGCTTGGCATGCTCGGTGTAGGTGACCGCATCGCGAATCACGCTCTCGAGGAATGTTTTCAGGACACCGCGGGTTTCTTCGTAGATCACTGGGGGGGGGGGGGGGGGGTTTGATTAGTATTCGAGGGTTGTGCGGGCAATAAAAAGGATTTAGGGTTGCTGGGGGAAGGGGACGGAAGGGGACATACTAGCACTGATACGCTTTACGCCTCCACGACGCGCGAGACGACGGATCGCGGGTTTCGTGATACCTTGGATATTGTCGCGCAGGATTTTTCGGTGGCGTTTTGCGCCGCCTTTGCCGAGGCCTTTGCCTCCTTTTCCGCCTGTGGAAGGGGGGGTGGTTAGTATAGGTTGATGGGAGGTCGAGGGGGAGGTGAGAAGGGGGATGTAGGGTGGGGTAGGGGAAGGATAGAGATTGGGTTCGCTGGGGGGGCGGAGGGGGGAAGGGAGGGAAGGAAAGCAAGGAGACTTGAGAGTGATGGGCCGGGAAAGATGACGTCATGGGGTTAGGGGTAGCGTGTTGCAGTGATGCGACGATGTAGGATACAATTGACAAGTACGATGACGGTGATGATGATAGTGATATTCGGATGTATTCGACGTGATGCGTTGACAAAATTCGCAACACCAAAGTCGCGATGATATTGCGACCACACAGAAAACAAACACGTAAATAAATAGTTGAAACGAAGCGACAGCGACAGCGACACCAAGAAGGAACACGAAAGGGAGAACTTACGTCCAGTCATTCTAACAGTTGTGTAAAGTTCTTTTCAAATGAAAAATATAGCTCGATTGATGATTCCACAGGCAATATCGATGAAAAACCGCCACTTTCTTTGATAATACTCGTTGCGACTTTTAGGTTCCAGAGGTTGAAAAAACCAGAAAAGAAACAGCAGGAAAACAGCAGTTTAAGTATTTGACTTGCCGCAGCAGTGATTCGGAAACGTGAGCGCTAAGCCCTTGTCCGGGGGTGTTTGGAAACCACGAATGGCCAGGCAGAAACGACACTTTAAATTCGAGTGTCGGAAAGCGAGAGGTTTCCGGGGTGTGGTTTTCGGGGTTGATTTGTGGGGGGTTTTGGTAGTCGTTAGCGGGATGTTGTTTGCAGGAAGGATAGTTGTGGGTATCCGTATTTCTGCTTAGTCATGCCGCGTCTGGTTCTGGAACCTGAGGTAAGGAAAGGTAATCAGGTGATGACCATGGCCATCTACAAGAGATAGTCCATAGTCCATTGTCCTTTCTAACAAAGCGTGTAATCGTGTAATTGGTCTTGTTGGCTGGTCTTTCTATCGCTTCTACTAGGACATTGCTCCCATCTCCTTAACCCTGTTACCATTATCCCAGCCTCACCATCACCCCTTCATCCTCAACTAGGTAAACCTTTCAGTTCTGATAATCCAGCCCCAATGGCATCTGCTCTCCGCCATTCTCATCCTCCTCTTCGTCGCTCTCCTAATGTGGTGTAGCAGTATTAATAATTTCGGTTGCAGTAGAGCACCTACTGGATCCGGGGTGAGTTAGTAGCCCTCTAGGACTAGATACGAGCTTCTAGGTTTGTAGTATCTTCTATTGTGTACAAGCTCGGCCAGGACCGCCTTTTTGTGCCTGTGTGACCTAGGTCTAGAAGATCTTCTGCTCAGTTTCTAGCTTTTCGTTTCGCTGGTGGATGACACTCTTATCGACACGTTATTCGTTGCCTCTTGCACTTTCACTGCAACTGTCTCTACGCTGTCTTTTGCTGTGTCTATTAACTGGCCGGTCCGCTCTTCCAGACCATTCCTAGCCTCTCCTGCTTGCTCTTTGATCGATTGCGCTAGCTCCTGTGGGCTTGGATATCTTTGGAGTAATTTTAAGACAATGTAGTAGAGCTGGATAATTAGCTTATGAAATTTTTCCTTAACGAGCATGGTAATGCCGTTGCTGAAAAATCCTTTAAGCACTTCTGCCGCTAATCCCTCATATAGCGCACCCATGCCTTCGGTTTGAGCAATACACAGGATAGTGCTAAAGACATTGCTTGGTGCATGACTTCTCAACCTTTTTGCTGTAGAATCGGATTCTTTACTGAGACGATCCTTGTCATCGATCTCGCTATGACTGACATATCCTGAAGAAGCTTGTGCACGAGATTTAGCCAAAGAAAATGGGTACGTAACCGTCGAGGCGATAGCTTTGCTGATAGCAGCGAGAAGGAAAGTTGCTTGAGGAGGGGGATCAGAACGGTGTTTAAGTGGTAGCAGAGTGCGCTTGAAGGTCTCAAAAAGGAAGAAAGTGAGGGAAGGATTCAAAGTCAGGACTAAAGAAGCAGAGTAGCCGGACCAGAAACCTTGCAAGCCTTTCTCGGAGCGGATCTCAGACGCTATTGACCCTACTGAGTCTGATCTGGCCTCGTTACTCATCGAACGGCCTGACAGCATAGCCGAAGCTTGTTTTCGGGTGACGATATTGGCAATTGGTGTGGTAAGAAACTTCGAAAAGGCACCAGCGAGAAATCCAACGCCGAGCTCATCCACGACTGGCAGACTACTTGCCGAGGATTTACGAGATCGAAGTCGAGTTTGTCGTAAGAAATTATAGGCCAGAAAGAAGAGAAATGAATCGGCAATTGTTTTCGACGTGTCTTGGAGCACGCCGGTATATAGACCACTCAACCCCCCCTCTTGATGATAAATCTTCTCGGCAGCATCGAGGATGGACTTATATTCTTCCGAAGGGCCTCGCGAGGATTTGCCACGTAGCTGTCTTTGGATTTGTAGGCGGGTAATGATGAGAGCTAGCGGATAGGTGATAACGTTGGATATAGCAGCGCCTGTTGAGCCGGCCAGCGCATGGCCGAGAGCTGGTAGAGCCGGCCCATTTAGAATCGATTTCGGGGGCTTGGAAGGCGCTTGGGTCAGGTGATAGAGGTCAAAAGCATCCTATGAGACTACATCAGCATGGCAGGTTGTAGTTGCAGATGCGTATGTCTACCAGCTGGCTATTGTAAACGTGGGCCATTCCGAGGTCTTTGTAGTCAACAAACTCTTTCAAGTTGCTAAAGCCTAATGTTTGTATTCATCTACAGCTTCCAACATGAGCTGATTAGCGGTGAGTTTGTTGGTGTATGGCATCTTCATTACCACACATCCTCGCTTGCACAAGGCGGCTTATCTATGCACGGACCACTGCCTTGACAGCTGTTCGCCAACACCAAGCTACGAATACAGGAACATGCTTTCCACGTCTACTCTGTTTGTGATCGGTTTGTTCTTCTACTGTACGATAGCAACTCAAAGCGACTGAACCAAATATATAAGACGCTATCATGGCGTCGACATCTGTGCGCTCAAGGACCAGACTCATACTGCAACTATGGCCAGTGCACCATCATCTGATCCACCGAAGGCTGCCATGATTTATTGGAACGAGACTGCTCATACCATTCCAGGAGCTCGTGTTCTTGCTGTTCAAATTGGTCTAGACATACCGCAAGGGATCTTCTGCCATTACGCAGATGCCCCCAAGCGCCTACTTGGCTACCCAGCTCGCCAACTTGTCATATCAAGAGAGGATACGCCTTCAAATATGAATCTGCTTCTGGGGCCGACTTGGGAAGTTGATGCTGCCGGAGTGCATCAAATTTGGCGTAATGCAGTCTTGCACCACGAACAGCAGTGACTGCTGAATCTTACTGAAGTAAGAAAATATGATGAGGGTAGTACTACATGGGCAATGAGGGGGGCCGAATGCGCAGGAGTAAGAAATTCTCAGGCGAGGGCTGCATGACAGAAGGTAATAATATGTACACATGCGAGAACTGAGGATGCGAAATATGGGATTATGTGGGATTATGTGGGATTATTTCTTGAACAGAAATACTTCGTCAGATATCGAATGATTATGTCTTGATGGACTTTCGCAAACACCAAGCTACGTCTAGGGATGCTCAGACTCTCAAGCATCTGTAATGGCAACTTCACTCAAGGTTCTAGGGAAGGGTTGTGAGCCAACTTCCAAGTATCCCACTCAAGTCATCACTCTTTGGATCATAGTAGCTTTACTGCAGCGTTGTTTCTAGAATTTTGTACTTGCTGCACACTGCCGAGCCATCTCGAACTATCACCATGTCAATATCCACGAACCCCGCCTCAGTATCTTTGACTTCCTCACCTGCTCATCTGTTTGACAAACCAACGTTCGATGTCGTGCATCTCTTTTCCCAACGTCTTGAACAATGTCCTCAATTTTCTTTTCGTTGCTTTCTTTGTTTAATTCAAATCCAAGACAGCTACATTTTGCAACAATTCGGGTTCGCAGCAATATTGCCTTCTCTCCTATACCACCTGCGAATACTAGGGCATCAACTTGACCATCTAATTTCACGTAATAGCTTCCAATGTACCCGATGATACGGTCCACGAAGATGTCAAACGCAAGCGTGCAATTTGGATCCGATGAGGAAGAAATCTTACCAAAGTCCGTGGTGCCTGTCAGGGCTTTCCAACCAGACTTCTTATTCAAAATTTCTTCTGCCTGTGGCGGAGCTTGGATCAGCTTAGGAACGGCTAGAGTTTCTACAAGAGATATAACTCACGGTGCTGATGTGCATCTTTTTGGTGCTACTGGGACTCGGTTTGCCAGCATCATGTGTGAAGTGGAAAATCAGACTTAGTTATATCAGCTGGTCGGAAAGCAATCGCAAGCTCTCCCCCCCAATAGCCAGTACTGACCTTGGGTCGACACTACCACTTCTCGTGGCTCCGGGAAGACCAGCCAACGGAGTCAGCCCCATGCTAGTATCAAGAGACTTTCCATTCTTGATCGCGCAAGCTGAAGCACCACTGCCCAGATGCAATGCAATGATACTTGTCTGACTGGGATCTTTCTTCAAGAAGTTCGCTATGGATTTGGTGATAAAAGCATAGCTGATCCCATGAAAACCATACTTGCGCAACTTATTCTTTGACGAGACGTCAGGATCAATCGGGTAGGTCTGGATGGCTTTCGGCATTGTCGCATGGAAAGAGGAATCAAAGTACGCAATGTTCTTGGCTTTTGGAAGTACCTTCATGCATGACTTGACAATGGCAAGGGCACTGGCGTTGTGCAAAGGAGCAAGGTCTGTAAGGTCCTCCAGATGATGATACGTCTCCGAGTCTATGATGTGAGCGTCTGAGTAGTCGCCTCCATGGACAACTCGATGACAAGCATGGGTAATGCTCTCTCGACTGGATATCTCAGACAATCCTTTATCCTTTGTGAGATGATTTAGTATATATTCAAAGGCGTCTTCTTGCGACTTTACGCCATCAACGCCTTGGTCTTTGACCTTTTCAGATCCGCGTTCATAGGTCAATTTACATGGGGGAGCTGTCAAACCAGCTATCTGCGCTTCTGCGAGCTGTATCGGAGCATCGTCCGGCTTCTCGGCAAGGTAAACGGAGACTTTGACGGAAGAAGAGCCGGCATTGATGGATAAAATTAACATTTTCGCAAGCTGGGGATTGAACGAGAGCTGAAGGGCGAATGACCTTTGTAACCGTGAAGTAACTCGTAGAAATTAGCACTTTGTAAGACTGTGCACTCGTAAAGTTCCGGACCTGCAGGCTGCAGCCTCAGGCTGCAGGAGTCGCAGGGCAACCTTCCTTGTCCGGTCTCTTACCTATCGAACAAGTGGTTAGCTTAGGCGTTACCTCGGCGCAAGAAATTGACCTTTGGCGACAGATCTCTCGATGAGAACCTTCGGCACAGCCTAGGCTCTTATTGTGAGATATTAATGCCTCCAATCGCAAGATCGTCCTGCACGTTGGCGATAGGGATGCAGTTTCTGCAAGGACTAAACATCAGCCCAGCGGCACACGCCTGTGATGCATGGCGAAACAGAGCTTTATTTGGCTCTTACCGGCCGTGAATATGATAGTTCTAACGTGAATTTTACTTAGAGGAAGCGGCAGCACCCAAAGGGCAGCTCGGATTCACTTCCAACGCTACCTTTCCGCTACCTCCGCTCGGTCTCGTATATGGTACTTAACCTACCTTGACCCTTGATGCAACCACACTCTTCCAAGTACCGTACATAAACGTCTCAACATATCTAACCTTTGTGGACTGTGGTGCCCAGTCTCCGGAGCCTTTCAAGTACAGCCAACATGCCTGGAGAAGTAATAGACCGACCTAATCCTCAACCCCTTGCTTCGAACATCCCCGAAGATGTATGCTCCCTGTCAGTCAAGCTCGAGGCGAGCAAGCTCGATGAGGCGACTAGTGAAGGTTTGCAGGTGTTTAGACGTGCTGCCAATTACATTGCTGCTTGTAAGCGTTCAAACCAAACGGAGAATCCTTCAAGGATCATGAGAATGCTAATATCTCTCCACCAGCTATGATCTTCTTATCAGACAATTTTCTACTCGAGCGAGATCTCAAATTCGACGATATCAAGCCTCGGTTACTCGGTTTGTGCCTCCTAGGCTACCGCTCTCCGCTTCGAGTGGCTAATAGGTATTACAAGGTCATTGGGGGACCTGCCCGGGCTTGACTTTGGTTTACGCGCATCTCAATCTACTGGCCACGAAGCACAAGCAGGATATCATATATGTGGTTGGCCCCGGTCATGGTGCACCAGCCATTCTTGCATGTTTGTGGCTTGAGGGATCTCTTGGGAGGTTTTACCCCGATTATAGCAGGAACATGACAGGGTTGCGCAACCTTATAACCAAGTTCAGTACTCCAAGTGGGTTCCCAAGGTAGGCAGTTCGACTCGATGAGTAATTCCTTAAATACTTCCGTGCTTTATTGTCCGCGAGACCTTGATGCTATGAGATCAGCTCACTTCAAGCATCTTGGTTTCACCAAATCAGCGATTCTGATGAATATCCTGGCTGATTTGCATGCAGCCACATCAATGCAGAAACCCCAGGCGCTATCCACGAGGGTGGAGAGCTAGGGTACGCTCTTTCTGTGGCCTTTGGTGCCGTTATGGACAAGCCAGACCTTGTGGTAGGATGCATTGTCGGAGACGGCGAGGCAGAAAGTGGACCGACGGCTGCAGCTTGGCATGCTGCAAAATACATCGATCCGAAAGAATCAGGGGCCGTTATTCCAATTGTGCACGTCAACGGGTTTAAGATTAGTGAACGGACGATTTATGGCTGCATGGACGACAAGGAGATGGTGTCTCTGTTTACTGGCTATGGCTATCAATGCCGGTTTGTAGAGGACCTTGAAAATATCGATGCCGATATGAATGCATCCATGGAATGGGCTTTGGGCGAGATCCATCGAATTCAGAAGGCAGCTCGATCCGGAAAACCCATCATGAAGCCTCGATGGCCAGTCCTGATCTTGCGGACTCCCAAAGGGTGGGGGGCGCCGAAGAAAGTTCACGGCGAGTTCATGGAGGGGTCTTTCAAGGCCCATCAAGTACCCTTGATGGCCGCCAAAAAAGATGAGGATGAGCTAAAGCAGCTCCAATCATGGCTTGGCAGCTACAAGCCAAAGGAGCTTTTTACTAAAGAAGGCGCCCCGGTTGAAGCGATATCCAGCATCATTCCTAGAGACGACAGCAAGAAGCTTGGACAGCAGATAGATACGTACGGATCCCATGAGGTTCTCAGGATTGCCGACTGGAAGAAATTCGCTGTGAAGAAAGGAGACCAAGCTAGTTGCATGCAAGCCTGTGGCGAGCTACTCGACCAGACGCTGGTTGATAACCCACATAGTGTACGAATCTTTTCGCCAGATGAGCTTGTCAGCAACAAGCTGGACGCCGTTTTCCGTCATACTGGTAGGAACTTTCAATGGGACGAGTTCTCCCATGCAACTGGTGGTCGAGTGATCGAGATTCTCTCGGAACACACATGCCAAGGCTTCCTTCAGGGATACACGTTGACCGGAAGAACCGGCCTTTTCCCGTCCTACGAGAGCTTCCTTGGCATAGTACACACTATGATGGTCCAATACAGCAAATTCAACAAGATGGCTCGTGAGACTACTTGGAGGAAGAACATCAGCAGTATCAACTACATCGAGACAAGCACATGGACTCGTCAAGAGCATAATGGCTTTTCACATCAGAACCCCTCTTTCATTGGAGCCGTTCTTAACCTTAAGCCCGGCGCTGCCCGAGTGTATTTACCCCCAGATGCGAATAGCTTCCTGTCGACCTTAGCTCATTGTCTCCGCTCAGTGAATTACGTCAACCTAATGGTCGGTTCAAAACAGCCACAGCCTGTCTTCTTATCGCCTGAGGAAGCTGACTCACACTGTCGTGCTGGTGCTTCGGTCTGGAAGTTTGCCAGTACAGACGATGGACTGGACCCAGATGTTGTTGTGGTTGGTATTGGTGCCGAAATCACATTCGAGGTCATCGAAGCAGCAGCGATGCTCCGAAAGCGCGCTCCAGACCTCCGTCTCCGTGTTGTCAATGTAACTGACCTTATGGTACTCGAAAATGAAGGCTCTCACCCCCACTCCCTCTCCAATGAGGACTTTAACGCACTTTTCACGCCTGATCGCCCCATCCACTTCAATTATCACGGTTACGCAAACGAGCTCAAAGGTCTACTTTTTGGCCGTCCAGATCTGCATCGTGTCACCATGGAGAGCTATAGCGAGGAGGGTAGTACCACCACGCCTCTGGACATGATGCTCCGCAACCGGGTTAGCCGCTATCACGTTGCCGAGGCGGCAATCAAGGGAGCAGCAAAATGGAATGAGAAAGTCAAATTGGATATGCATGAAACGCTGAGCAATCTTCGGCATGATCTGGTCAAGACGCAGGAGTATATCATGAAGACAGGTAGAGGTATGTAGACAGTTTTCCCTCAAAGCTCAAGCGCTGACAAGAACGATCAGATCCTGACGGAACTTATGATACCCCTGCATTCGATGGGGGTGGCTCCAAGCATCGCGATGTTGGTTACGCCGACTGAGCTGTTCCGTATTCTAGACAAAGACAAACAGGGAGTCGCAGAGCGCTGCTTCTAGCACATTGCGGTGTAATAGCTTTAGTAGCGCAAGTTGTGGACTTGCATCAGCCGTCCGTTCTGGGGACACGTATTGACCCTTACTATTGACAGTTGGCGGAACACTTCAAGTAAGTTAATGTGTCTTCTCATGGTTGCAGCTGCTATCCGTGCCTTGGTGCTTTCGAAACCATTCTACAAATGGGGAAAATGTCCCGATAACAAAGTAAGTACTAGCTCTTCCCGTAGACATTACGCATGAACCAGTGGATTACAACAGAGACGTTTAGCTATCGGAGTACTGTTTACTTATTCTCGGCCTCGAAGTGTGGCATCCGCGTGTCGGCGCAAATGCCTTGGATGCCTTGTTTAGGAGAGTTTTGTTATTTCTTGTCGCATACTCTACGTTTCAGTTTTCTCACTTCACTGTATTCTTTCTGTATCTTCTTGCTGCAATCAATCCATGACAAAAATGAATTTTCCATGGATGGTTGATCGCTATTCAAATAGTATATTTTCATTCTGCCGATTAATTGTTCATCACTGAGAAGTTTAGCTGTGTTGTTTCCTCTTTCCCTTCTCTTTGGTCGTATCTGGCTAAGTGCCATATTCTTGAATTACTCTCGTATATTAAAGTATGATGTGACGATGCGTGTCGTGTGGGACTGCGGCAGCGAGGTCGTCTGCTAGCTAGTTGTAGTAGAGAATGGGGATTGATTTATATTTTCTATGGCTATTCGATCCACGGATGAAGGACTTGAATTTGCGGGGATTCACGCCCATTCAAGGGTGGAGGGTCCCGTCAATTGAGGCACCGATCCGTGGATTATGTTTTGATCCATGGATATGAGCAATTTATCCGTGGATAAGTATATTCACCGTTTATTTGCATCGTCTTGGCTTTTCGTAATGAATCGTATCATTCTCCATTGCACACTATGTTTGATTATAGTATGAACTATAAAAGCTCTAATCCTAATATGGTTTTCTTTGTCTTGTCTTTATTCTGCTCAATCCGCCACCAAAAAAGGAATTTACTCGTAATTGCTCAGTCGACTTATAACAAAGAGCTCATATGTCCAGATCGGTGTGTCGGTTGATGAACAGAGGCACAGAGTCACGAAGGAACAAAAGGTCACATTGTAAGCATAGAACAAAGGAGCAGAGCTCGAAAGCGCCTAAATTTATCTGAGGCTCTTTGAAAGTCTTTTATTACGCTCTCTTGATCTTCATTACAGCTAGACTTTACGCAATATTCGTACCTCAGCTGTACAATATTCACACACTTGTTTTGCCTATATCCTTTCTTGGACTGCGTCGACTACCACATCCCGCTCCCCGTTTCAACGATGCGAATTAACGCCCTGTCCTTACTGCTTTCGAGCACATTAAGCGCTGCCGCTTTCAGCAATCTGAATCTTAGGATATTACCTTTAGGAGGTACGTTGAAGTCTCCTGATGCTCTGCTGGCACAGACTGACATTTCTCAATATAGCTTCAATCACGACTGGCGAAGGCAGCCAATCGTCTGGTCTGAATGGATTTCGATTAGACCTTGTCCGAAAATTAGCAGGAAATATAGTAGATGTACTCGGATCGCGGCGAGAAGGATATATGGCTAATAACTATAATGAGTAAGTTGTTCAACCTTCTATTGGAACAGCCCAAGATCGATCGGTTTACGTCAAAAGAAGATATGCTAAATTCAAAAACTTTGCAGTGGCTACTCAGGATATACGATCAATGCGGTCAAACAGGCTGGAGCCCAAGCATACCAGCAAAAACCCAACGTTGTACTTATCCACGCTGGCACCAATGACCTGGACAGCAGCAACCGAACAGATGTAGCCGACGCGCCTCGAAACCTTGGAACTTTGATCCAAGCTGTCGTCGATAACTGTCCTGATGTCCTTGTCCTCGTGGCGCAGATTGTACCCAGGAAAGATCCAGAAATGGACATACTCACCAAGATCTTCAACAACGAAATCCCAAAGGTTGTGAAGGCATTTACGGACCAGCAAAAACATGTCATGGCGGTTGACATGTACAAAGCGGTTTCAGTTGCAGATCTTGCACCGGACGGTAAACATCCTAATCCCGACGGGTATAAAAAGATGGCCGATGCTTGGTACGACGCTCTCGACCGCGCAAATGGAATGGGGTGGATCAAATCAGCCGATGATCAAGATAGGCATGGAACTTGCGATACAAAACCGATTTGGACGGCGCAGCAGGATGAGCTCTTCCAAGAACCTAGTCCGGATGCAAATTCCTCTCCTGGAACCATCTGTAAAGACGAGTGAGTCTGTTCGCCCCTTCCTCTGCATGGCAATACTGACACATACAAAAGCCCAGAAAACAACAACACATGCACCTGTACCTACGGCGCCGACAAAAGCAGCGGCACCGAGTCTGTTGCTCGCTCCGCCGCGGGCTGTGCCAACATGTCAATCCCCACCTCCCCCGCCGTACGCTTCGCCGACCTCGATGGCGATGGCCGGGCAGAATACCTCTGGCTCTCCGAAGACGGTGCCGTAACCGCACACCTCAACCAGCGCCTCCCGGACCCCGACCCCGCCTACAAAAACGTCCCCAACCCGAAAAACGCCCTCATCCGCTGGAACCCACTGGGGGTCGTCGCCCCCGCCGTCGGCGGCCGCAGGGAACTCGTCCACTTCTCCGACCTCAACGGCGACGGCCGAGCCGATTACCTCATCGTCCACCCCAACGGGTCCGTTTCCGCCTGGCTCAACGCCGGCAGCCCCGACCCCTACGGCCCCAGCGCCGGCGACGTCGGCTGGCGCGCCCAAGGCCTCGTCTTCGACAGCATCGGCCTCGACGGCGCGGGCGTGCGCTTTGCAGACCTCGACGGCGACGGCCTGCCCGAGTACCTCTATGTCAGCCCCGAAGGCTCCGTGCGGGCGTTCCGCAACAACGGCGCCCCGGCCGACAGCGAGCGGGTCAGCTGGTCTGACGCCGGCATCGTTGCCACGAACCCGGGGCTTGATCGCGCCAAGGTGCGTTTTGCGGATCTGAACGGTGATGGCCGCTGGGATTTGCTGCAGGTGGTGAGCAATGATGGGAGTGTGGAGGCGCGGATGAATTTTGGGGCGGCGACTATGGAGGTGGAGAAGGTGAGGGTGAGGTGGGGGGGATGGATGCGTGTTGTGCCAGGGGATGGGGGTTGGGGGGATGGGGTGCGGTTGGCGGATTTGAATAGTGATGGGCGGGCGGATTATTTGCATGTTGGGGCGGAGGGGAGGGTTCGGGGGTGGGTGAATGGGTGTGCGGCTGGAGGGGGGTTGGTTTGAGGGTGTGGAGTGGAGGGGTTGGGGGTTGTGTATATACAATACTATTCGACGTAATACATATTAATCAACCGAAGTTTCCATGTCGTTTTCATCGTTCTTTCTTTTACGCTTCTCGTCCCTGCAAGTATAGATTTCTCGATTACAGTCGAGTTGTCTAAATCTTTAATTCTTCCCGTAATCATTCTGTTTCGATCTTGAATCACCGAGGGATTGCAGCCTGAGAGAACACACAATTTCGAAAAGAGGAAAGGAGGGGGTTGATAGATGTTGTGCATAGGAGTAGATGGCGTTGATGCACCCGGGCGTTGGAGATCTCGGTGCCCTGCTAATAAATTAGGGATGTGGGAAGGATGTGGAGGATGCGTGGAATCGAGAGTAAATTTTTGGGTGGGGAGGGTAAGGTTGAAGAGGTGAGGGGGTTAGTGGGACCATTGATTAAGACGGGTTTCCTGTGGGGTCAAGGGTACAAAGATATACGAGGTATGATAATAGGCCGAACCGGGCACTTCAAATGCAGAGAGCCTCACTCCCATCTCCGAGCCAGCTGCACAATCCTTTCGCAGGCAGTGACACGCCCCTCAGCTTTCTGGCAGACCTCGCCAAGCGCCTTTGCCCGCTCGCGTATTGCTCTTCCTTTTTCGCTTTTCTCATCAACAACCGTCGCCAAAGCCAAGCCAAACTCTTCAGCATCCACATGCGGCGCATCCCGATGATTACCCCGGATTCCGATTCCCAAGTACTCAACCCGCGAAGCGAAATCATAGCAATCATACCACAGCGGCAGCACGACTTGAGGTATCCCAGTGCATGTAGCCTCGTAGAAGGCATTTCCGCCGCTGTGGTTGACGGAGCATACGATGTGTCCGCTTTGTAGTATTGCGGATGGGTCGGCGGCAAGCCAGGATTTGATGCGCACGGTGTCGGAGGCTAGTTCTTTGTTCAAGATGGAGGAGATCTGATCATCGAGGGGACCTTTGGATTTGAGCTTCCATAAGACCTGGAGCTTTGGCTGGCGGGCTAGCACCATTCGCAAGCCGCTGGCCAATTCCCGGGCATCTTCGACGAGGATTCTGGCATGAGTACCGAGGTTGACCAAGATTGTTGGTTTCCTTTGAAGCCAGGCCGCGAGATCAGGATCGCCTTCTGAGACGGGCTTTGCAGGAAGTAGAATTGGGCCGGCAGTCGTGACGTTTTTGGGTATGACGAAAGGGAAGTCAATCTCAGACAGAGCGGGACAGATGTATTGTGATTGTGGTTGGTAGGGGTCGAGGCAGGGAAAGGTGCCCGTGATGCTGTGTTTCTTGCGGTAGTTTCCAATCTCTTTGATTCGGGGGGATGTGAGGAGGCTGATGATCAACCGGATGTTGACATATATGTTCAGAAGCGTTTGGTACCATGATAATGGATATGGGAGACCAGAACCCATTCTTAAGCGTAGATTAGCAAGACTTTCATCAGGTATTTGATGGACACGTACGCGGGATATTTCCAGAGAAAGGCTAGTCTGGGCTGAACATGAATGGCTATCTCTTTCAAGGATACAGGGCTCAGAACAATATGTCTTCTCGAGGTCCGCCGGCATGCATCAAGGCCCTGACTGTACACAGGGTCCACAATAACCACGATAGGATCAAGGGTCTCGAAAAGCTCCAAGCAACGATCATAGCCTTTGAGATATTCAGGGCCGTCCCATGGCGTGACGATGTTTTGGATCGCGTCATAGCTCTTGATTGAGCCCTGAGCCACCGGGCGGTGACCCGTACCAAACTCGTCGCCGCGTAAAGCAATAGCCTCGGTCAAACTCTGGCCAGGCAGAGCATGGAATGTAAGGCTACTGACCACTTTCGAGGTGAGAGCAGCGTACACATCGTTGATGCGTTGTTCGAGGACCGGGAAAGAGGCAATGTGTACGTTAAATTCGCGCCGAAGCACGAGCTCGTGTACCACGGCCAGCATAACATTGGCCTGTCCATACTCTGAGTTGCTGAGAAGGAGGATGTTCTTTCGCTCGACCATCGCCGTAGGATAAAATAAAGATTTTTCCTAAGCGGACCTAGTCTCCTAAAGGATAGCAGTCCGTGGAGGCCAATGCGGTACGGAATATGACATGCCTGTTCATGCTAGTGGATGTTGGAGAAGATCTATTCTATCACGGGCCGGCACGTGTGGCGGTGGTACTTGCGCTGGGAGATCTTGGACGATCTCTGCTTTTGCCCATGTGGGTGTTTACATGTCATTGATTACGATTGAATGAAATGAAAAACAGATAGACCGAACTACACATAGAACAGGACACTCCGGATCATATGTACTTGGGCCAAATCTCAGTTGCATGCGAGAATGCAGAAATACATTCCCATTCGGACTACCTCGCGGTTGGGATGACTGAACATGAGATATACCATCCCTGATCGCCCTAATCGATGTCTTGAATCAATCTTTTGTACGGGAAAGAAGAGCATATCCGGAGCACTAAGGGCTCATGCTTTGTGTTGACAGATCCACCGCTTACGGTGCGTATCTAATCTTATCTAATCTGCAGGTTGCCTGATTCGGCAAGTTTGCGCAATCTCAACACAGAGAATTCCCCATCTGTTATCAAAAATTGACTTCAGTGACCAAGATATCAGACCCAAATCGAACCGGCCTTAGTGGTCAAAGGTCTATGTGCGCTGCGTATCCAAGCCTTTACGTGGACTGTTTGTGCGACACGAGGATTCGCCGTCGCCACATTTAGGCATCGTCGAAGGGCAAGGTTAGGCAGCAGGAACGGTACACTTTAATATGGCATTAATCACCAACTGATTTTCTATTTATTGTCAGATTCTGTCTAAAGCTGGGGAAATTTGTTGCACTTCTGGCAGGACGAAACCGCAACATGGAGGCTATTCGAAGTGTCATGCTGCCACGACGCTTGACTCAGATGTACGCAGATACCAAAAGAAGTTATGAGCAAGTGGTACAGACAAATTTTAGCAATCGCCAATTATCATCAACGTCTCTTAAGCTACGGATCCAAAAGGATAGATTCATCGCCTGGGGTATTGAATGGGGCGACTCAAATACGTCTCAATCTGGAGACATCGATGGCTCCTTGGACCGTGCAGGTATCAGTGATTTGGTTGCAAGCATCATGTCATCCATCAGAGAACTGCTGGATGAAGCCGACCATATCCAGCCGCACCGGTCTCTCCCAGATATCAAAGGTGGAAACGTTCTCAGTACCGAGGCTCAATGGGATATGAAAGAGCTGACTCGTCTTAATGACATCGTCAAGGATATTACTGCTTCTATCGACACATTATGTGACCTTTCAAGGACACAGCAAGTATTACGGCGAAAATCTAACGTTGGGGACGAAAAGCTACTTCTTCCAATGTCTACATCAATCAAAAGTCCTGAAAAGGATGCACAACTGATCTCTAAAATAACACGTCGTTCTTCTGCATCTTCACCTTTCGCCTCTCCAGCACTAGCTTTTACAACCCGTATAGATCCAAGTCGAATTCGCATGGCCAGAGTCAGCACAGCACCAGGCCCATCACCGCCGTCGTACGACTCTGTTGCTGCAGGCTCAGACGATCGAGTCTTCGCGTTTTTGGTGACCTCGCCACACTGGAAAGACTCGGAGGGCAAATCGCAAAATAATCAATTAGACAAACCAGTACTACTAGACTATGGCTCCACCGGTGCTACTAATCCCACTGAAGCCCAACTACCTTGTCCCCAACGCTACAGAGAACTTTTCACAGCTTTAGCTTTGCCTCAGCAGGGCTCTGTAGGCAATACCTATACCGGGACCATGAGGCTGCTTGGCTGGTTTGAAGACCCTCGACGTTCTCGGTACGCTTTCGTCTATGAAGTGCCCGGCTTTTTGCCGAGTGCGCCTATAAGTTCAGGAGGAACGACTTCGCCTCATAGTTTGTTATCGTTTTTGCAGCATGGGGCCGATACTGATAGCACTAATATGCCAACCTTGGAGGATCGATTTCGGCTGGCATTTAATCTTGCTTCGAGCGTACTACATCTTCATGCCAAGGGGCTATGTCATCGAAACATCAACAGCACTAATGTCCTCTTTTTCACAAACGAAGCGGCACCAAGCTCTCCCGACGACAAGCTGTGGAAAAACGGCGTTATTAGACGCCCATATGTCGCATCGTTCGATCAATGTGCAGACGATGCACCTTCAGACCATGAAGAACCCCTAATGTCTAGCATCTATCGTCATCCGGAAACTCGGCGTGGTGAGAGGTCTGCTTACAAACCAACTTATGATATCTACAGCCTCGGGCTCATTCTATTGGAGATTGGATTGTGGATGCCACTAGGTAGACTATGGAAGACGAAGTACGTCCGTTGGAGCTTCAAGTCAAGGCTACAGAGCATTTATATCAAAAAGTTGGCTGCCAAATGTGGAAGTAATTATATGCGGCTTGTGGAGTACTGCTTAAGAGCAGCCGATAGGGTCCCCGAAGCTCGAGACTCATTGCAAGGAGTCAATGAGGACAGTAGAATGCCCAGACTACAGACAGAGTTCTATTGGAAAGTCATCAAAGAGTTGGAGCGATGCTGTATGATTGATACTGAGATTGACGAAATGTCTGTGCCTGAGCCGAACAATTCGGCTAGCATTACTGACAAAATCGACGTACAAACCCCCATGTCAGGGAATGCTGGTATCAAACAAGAAGCACCCAGCTCAGAAGAAGCGAAAGATTTCCTGCAGCCTGATTCTGTAAGCGTTCTGCCCACACTGGATGAAAAGATAAAGCCAATCATACCGCCCAAGCGAAAGTGCAAAGTCTGGTCGCATGATCTTCCAGCGTCATGCACAGCACATTGGAACGCAACGATGCTACCACAACTAAGCCGAATTCTCAGTAAGGTCGTCGATCGACGGGAGTCTGTCGAGATAGAATTGGTCATGGTGGGGGAGACCGCAGAAGTAGCGAGACCAACGATTTACATGGTGTGTGCCAGCACAGAGAAGGCTCGAAAAGCCCTCCAGTATTTGAACAGGGACAGGCGAATGTTTGATATCAAGGTAGTGAAAGGCCAAATGACCCGTTCAAAAGCAGGCAAGAAAAGAAGAAGGGTGAAGAATAATAATAATAAAAAGAACCAACTTTCAATGACAAAAAGCTCTCAAGCAACTGCTGAGTGTTCCCAGACACTTGACCAGTACTATCAGGAGAGGCCAGCGTGTGGTGCATCTATCGGGGCGTATGCGGATAACCAACACTTACCTCCCGTGTCCTTTGGTGGGACAGTACTAGTTGATGGAGAACCTTACGGGATGAGTGTCCATCACATGCTCGAGAACGAAGAGCTGGATCTTGGGCTAGACGACGAATTCGATTTTTCTAGATCAATGGCCCCACGCGATCAGACTGTTTCGTTCGACGAGAGTATCTCAGGTCAATCGTGGTGTCCAGAAGATCTTCCCGAAGCTCTTTATCCGTTCGAAATCTCCGAAGATGAGGACGAAGGGTATCAATCCTCAGCAGCTGATGAGGAATCATGGCTTTTTGATGCGTCTCAGTGGGAGGACCACGACGAAAGAGACGAGGTTCCGGAAGAAGCCGATGTAGAAATGGGGGATACGTTAGGTATAGCACTCGGTCAAAGACCGGACCTAATCGTTACACAGCCGGCCATCGATGACGTGGATAGCGGTTTCTTCCCGTCAGAAAAGGATATGGACGATGATCATCTCTCCTCGCACACTTTAGGCCATGTCCATGCCTCCTCTGGCCTCAAGCGCTCATATTGTGGTGGTATATCTCATGAAGTCGATTGGGCTCTCATCAATATCAAAGAAGAACGATTAGGGAAGACGAACTTCGTCCTGGGTGGGGGCCGCCATTGCAAGCAAAAGGCAATGCGACAAGCTGATTCTCCAAATCCTAACGCAAGCAAGATCTCCCACAATGATCCCCATTCTTATCCATGTCATGTCCTGAAGACTGAAGAGCTTGGGGGCCTGAAAGTACATGCGCTTGGGCGGACAAGTGGGTTGCAGACCGGAACAATCTTACCAGCTATGACTATGGTGAAAATGCCAGGAAGAATTTCCTTTTCACATAGTTGGCGAGTCATGGGAGATTTTGGAAGTAAGCCCAGCTGTCTCTTTGTGGAGGTGTCTTCTTTCTGACCTTTATTCCAGTGGGCGGCGATTCTGGTGCTTGGGTTATTGACAACGCTTCCGGTGGTGTCTGTGCACACGTGCTTGCTTGGTCTTCGGCCAACAACACCGCCTACATATCTCCCATGGAGATCCTCCTCGATGACATGGCGCGTAACTTAGGAGCTGATATCAAACTTCCAGAACACCCAGTAGACCAATGTCGTTTGGCTCAAGAGAAGCTTAAGAACGTTTCAGCGGAGATACGAGTGGCTGAGGAAGCCCTTGTTCCGGCAGTATTCGACGACGGAAAACCCACCGTTCTGAGCCGACAACTAAAACCCAGCCCTGAAACCCAAAGCGCTCCGTTCAATCTAAGTAATCATTTCGAACTTGAAACAGGAGCTGACGCTGACCAAGAAGACTCCAACTACCAAGCTCCAGCCAGTCCTCCCCTAGCCACCTCACCTCCATACCATCTCGCATCAATCAGTCTGATCGACTCTGTCGCGCAACAGCGGTTCCCAGACACAGACATGCTCCGTCATGTCAACACGTCGTACAGAGCCCAGTCCAAGAAAGAAATGCTGGACGGGCGAAGACCAATGCGCTCTGGCGTGAGTGCTGAAAGTCGGGCAGAGAGTGTGCAGGCTCGGTGTTGAATGAATATTGCAATCTTGTCTCTCATTTGTCTCGTGACTTGTTCTGGCGTCAATGAAGTAGGGTATACCCCCATGAGCTGATGGTCTACTCGTATTTGGTGCGTGGCTTTGTTTCCATCTGTCATTGGTTGTCTGTTTATGCTTTCCTTGCTATATATGTGATATCAGCGAAAGCGGTTCGATAGTAACGCCTCGGATCCTTGAATACTTCCCCGGCCAGCTTTCTCTAGCCTGAATCTGATCTGAATCTGATCTGAACCTGATCTCTCAAATGCAGTCTACAAGTCTCTCTAAATGTATCTAGGAAAAGTTCCGCGCATCTAGCAAAGTCATACACAGCCTTGCTCGCCTTTGATTCTGCCAGCAGCAGTGCCTGTCACTACCTTCCTAGCCATGTCTCCGGGCATGAACGAGAAGATCACACACCCAAAATGGTTGCGTATGGCTTACAGATCTTTGGGGATGGGAGGGATGCAGAGGGATGTGGGTGAGGAGGACGGTGGGAAGAGGTTGGGATTTGAAGAGAATGGGTTGATTGGAAGTATATATATAGAGAAGAGAGGAATGGCAGAATGTAGTTTGGCAAGAATTGACTCTCTCTGGACAGACATCAGACTACAGACGTGGTACAACAGAGAACTATATACCTCACTAACCACCCTCAGTACACCTATATCACTCCCTAACCACCAACCCCGCCATCCCCATCCCTGTCCCCACACACATACCCACGACCCCGACCTCCTCCCCCCTCCTCTCCATCTCCGGCAATAGCGTCGCTAGCTGTCGCGCCCCCGTAGCCCCCAACGGATGCCCCAGCGCAATCGCTCCGCCCTTCGGATTCACCTTGTCCATATCCAGGCCTAGTTTCCGGATACAATACACAGCCTGGCTGGCAAACGCCTCGTTGATTTCCCAGATACCAACGTCGCTAGTCTGGAGTTTGAGCGAATCCAGGAGCTTGGGGATGGCGACGGCGGGACCGATGCCCATTTCGTCCGGCGCGACCCCTACGATTTGGGAGCCGACCCATTTGCCGATGATGCTGGTGCGCAGACCGAGGGCTTCGGCTGTGCTGCGACGCATCATCAGCGCTGCGGCTGCGCCGTCGGAGACTTGGGAGGAGTTGCCGGCGGTTGAGGAGCCGGTTTCTTTGAAGACGGGTTTTAGGGAGGCCATTCTCTGCGCAGAGACGTTGTGTCGTATTCCGTCGTCTTTGGATACCTCGACGGTTTCGGTCCGTGACTCGGATTTGTCAACGGCTGGTTCTTCAATGGGGTTTTCCACCGTCATGGGGACGATTTCACTGTCGAACAGCCCCTCCTTTTGCGCCCTTGATGCTTTGGCGTGACTTGCTGCTGCGAACGCGTCTTGGTCCTTGCGCGAGACACCATACCGCTCCGCCACATTCTCGCTGGTCAGTCCCATGGCCATTGTACAGTCTCTCGCATCCTTGACAGGCGAATTTCTTAACTCGGGCCACAGCACCCTAGGCACGGCTTTAGAATCGTAATTACGCGACATACTCTCCATCCCCGCTCCAATGCCTACATCTATTCTTCCCATAGCAATAGCATCTGCAATGGTCGTGATAGCTTGCAAACTAGAGGAGCATGCGCGGTTGACGGTGTAGAGCGATGTTGTGCTGGGATAGCCCACATGATTCAGCGCCATACGAGCGGCTTTCGAGCCGCCGAGCTCAGAGAGAACGGTGCCGACAGCGACATCGTGGACGCTTGCGGGGTCGAGATTGGGGTTTCTGGAGACAGTGGCTTTCAGAACCTGCGCATGGATTTTAGTATCTTGGCATTACGATTGGGCTGATTAACGCACTGCCGCGAGCATCTGCTCTGTGTAGGCATTTCGGAGCCCACCTTTGTATGCTCGTGTTACTGGGGTTCGGAGAGCGGAAAGGAGGACTACGTCATTGGGGTACTTTTGCAGGATGTTCTTCAATCCTTTCTGTGCGTATGCCATACCGTATGGCGATACGACTCTCTAATGCTCAAGGCAATGGTTGCAGAACTATGCATTGCGGCCTGTGACAATGGAACAACTCCTGCGTGGAGGGTTGCGGAGTAACTCCCTGGAGCGGAGTGGAGTGGTCGGCAGACTCCCGGCGCGATATGACGCATGCGAGACCATTTTATTTTTATGACTCTACAACACGAGTATGCCTACATGAAATGACAACCAACATCACAGTAGGTGTACTGGCCCTACAAGGTGCATTTAGTGAGCATATCAAATTGCTGCACCAAGCCTCCGAACATTTACTGCTACAGGAGAATCTAGAATGGAATTTCATTGAGGTCCGCACACCGGGTGAGCTCGCAATATGTGATGCTCTGATCATTCCGGGCGGAGAGAGCACCACAGTCTCGCTAGTCGCAGCTCGCTCCAACCTTTTGGACCCTCTGCGAGACTTCGTCAAGTATAGCCTTTATTTTTGCGAGTTGTGCTCCGATAGAGGCTAAAATTATGGCACCAGGGTAAATCGAAAGCCAACATGGGGCACCTGCGCAGGGCTCATATTACTCGCCGAGTCCGCCAATCGAACAAAGAAAGGCGGGCAGGATCTCATTGGTGGATTGGACGTGAGAGTAAACCGGAATCATTTTGGAAGGCAGACTGAGAGCTTCGAGGCGGAGATGGATCTCCCGTTCTTGCCCGTCGAAGATAGGTCAAGCAAGGCTAAGCCTTTCAACGGAATATTCATACGAGCGCCGGTGGTGGAGAAGATTCTGCCCGTAACTCGAGGAGAACAGGTAGAGGAAGGCGCTCGTGAGGACGCAGTAATTGCACCGGCGCAGAAGGAATCCCATACTGATCGATCCGTCGAGATAATGGCAAGGTTGCCAGGAAGAAGTCGGAGGCTGATAGAAGAGGTTTCTTTGGCCGGTTTGGATATGGAGGTAGGAGATATTATTGCCGTCAGGCAAGGCAACGTTTTTGGCACTAGCTTTCACCCTGAGCTCACCGAAGATGCAAGGATCCATACCTGGTGGTTAGATCAGGTGCAACAGGTCGTCCAGAATAGAGATCAGAACAGAACAGCTTGAGAGCCTTCAGTACTCTCCACAGCTGCCCGAGTTGTGGACTGGAAAGCCTGAAATGCCCAATGTCATGGTTGTTGTACAGAACGTACGCTCGAATGTTGCACTTGAAAGGCACATTGATTCGCCAAACGCCCGCTCCAGTGTCAAATTTTAAAGTCGGTGGAGATGTATCGTCCCTACCTTCCCCTGCCATATTCATCTTCCTCCTTCCTGCGCTCCGCCTCCATCGCCTCCGCCCGACGTTGTGCAGCGCCAGGGCCACCTCGCCCTAGATCGAAGTCCTCTCTGTACTCGTCACGAACCTGGCCACCGGACTTTCCTCGTCTGTGAACAGAGTTAATTACGCTACCTCAGCAGCTTCTAGGCTTTGGGCAAAGGGGAAAACGTACCCATACTGGCGTCCTTCTTGAAAACCAGGATCTAGGTCAGTCCGTACTATTCGTTCGTCTAATTTTGTTCCGCCAATATACTTCATGCAATCCAAAGCATCTTGATGCGTGTAGTATTCCACAAAACAAAACCCACAGGGGGTTTTGTCGTTCCGATTCAGGCCCATGACGAGCCTCTTAATCTCACCACATCTACATTCAATAATAAGCTCAATACCGTGGTATGGGAGAAAGAAAACCTACTTTGCAAAAAGTTCATGGATTTGCTCCTCTGTTGTATAGAATGAACTATGGTACATTAGCGATCTGGTCCGGACATTATCCTATGTGGATTGGCTTAACGAACAGGTTTCCCACGTAAAGTGTTGTGGCGTCTTTCAAAGGATCTTCTGGTTCCTCAGGCGTTCTGTCTCGTTCATCTTCATCATCTCGATCTCTACCATATTTTCGCTTCTTGTTCTGCTTTACTCCGCTCCTGGTCAGCGCTGTTTACGGTTGCACTGAGGAACTGAAAGACTGGCAAGTAGTGACTCACTCTACCTAGATAGTAAGCACTGGGCTTATCAAGCCTATCCACTGTGTTCCGCGTAGCTGCGGGCATTGTTGCAGAAAGAGCTTGATTGTTTGTGTAGCTTGTTGCGGGGAGACGCTTGTTGAAGCTTTGAGCTGCAGCTCGCTTAAAGTTGCCGGCATAAATTTACTACATAACGGCGCGCTTCCCAGCGCGTGTTTGCGACGATATTTAACATACTTGGACCTCATGCTCACATCTTCCAGGATTGATTACTAGATTCATACGGCTTTGGCGTCATGGACTAGCTGCTCAACAATGCCGAAGATCATTAGCTACACACCTTCTTGGCTATCCAGGCCCTCCCCAGGGTTCCAGATCTTTACTTCGTCACACAGCAGACCGAATTCTAGAGGTGTAGATGGGCAGGGGCCAAAAGCACGACAGAATGGAGGGACCACTGGAGACATATATGGAGGGCCTAAAAGAACCATAGCGACGAGAGGCATAGAGATCTTCGTGGTTATAGACAACGAGATTCGATGGACTGAGCTCTGCATGCTGAGAGACGATTGGGAGGAGCAGCAGAAAAGCAAGACATATCCAAACGAGGACAGCGAAAGAAGCGGGTCACCAGCGTTGGAGCAAGATCTCTTGACTAAACGCAGCTACAGGGTATAGGCTCCTGTTATGGATTACATACCTGATAATCTAATGACCGAACATTATAGGTTCTCAAAGTTGGTGTGAATGAGCAAATCAGACAGCTCAAAGCCTCTCCAAATGGGCAGCTTCTTGCCATTGTGACTTCTCACACCGTTCACGTTGCTGTTCTTCCTGATCCTTCCCATCTCGGTCAGACAAACTCGGAACCCATACGACTCAAGACTCATACGATTGGCCCCACCACTCATGTTTTGTCGCAACCGCCAGTGGCGAGCGTTCTCTGGCATCCTTGTGGTGTGGCTGGGAGTTGTCTGGTCACTGTCACTGCAGATGCTGCGGTACGTGTGTGGGAACTGGACCGGACGAACAGATGGTCCTTCGACAGCCCTTCGCTTGCTATAGATTTGAAGAAACTTTCCTTGGCATCTTCACAAGAAGATGATACAACTACATATAGAATCGGTAGGAATAGAGGTTTCTCTACCGATGATATCGGTATGGATGTTGCATCAGCCTGCTTTGGAGGGACTGGGTCTAGTGGAGAGTCTGCATGGTCCGCGATGACACTGTGGGTAGCCATGAAAGAGGGTGATATATATGCTTTGTGTCCTCTTCTTCCTTCAAAGTGGCAGCCTTCGCCTACTCTGTTGCCATCGCTCTCGACTGCCATTGTATCAAAAGCCTCCTATCTAGCAAAAGAAGACTCAGCAGCAGTTGGAGACACGAGACAGGACGACGAGCAATATCGGTGGATTGCCGAAATTGACGGTCAAATCCCAAGTCTCCTCCCAGGGCCCACAGAATTTTCTGCAGATTCTGAATTCTACAGTCGCCCGGCACATCCAGGGCCAACTCCTGCATTGCAAGGGCCATTCCAACTGCTCCCTGGGAATATGGAAGAAGAGCTGGAATTGTCTGATATTCACGTTATTGCAGCAAAGGTTGATGCAGAGGAGCTTATGGTTGGCGAAGACCTAGATTCTGAGCTGGATCTGATTGACGACACTGGTCTATCCGCATCCGTCGTCTGTCTTATGACCAGAAGCGGTAGGGTCTATTTGTGTCTAGATCTGGAAGGGGTAGAGGGGCAATGGCTACCTCGCAAAAGGGTGAGTGACCTATATTTCGAACCTTGGGCTACATGTTTGAAAATTTATATCTGTACTTTCAGCTAACAGCTTTACGTTACATCGACATAGCCTTCTCACGTGATGTCTCTATCGGAAAATCCTTACCTGATAGTGCTTGAAGCTTTAGAGACACTAGATGCTAGCGAGATCGACTATGCTGAATGGCCTACGTTCAGCTCTGACCCATCTTCGCGCTACTCTTTTTTCACTAATAACAGCAGAGCAGTCTTTTTTTTGGCGCTGAACCCCTGGTTGCAGACCATCGAGAACGAACTCCAAGGCAGCGGCGTTGGCACCCCATTCCGAATCGACGTCTTCAGGAATGGACCCGGAACACTTCAAGAACGAATGCTCTTATTCAAGAAAGACCAGCCACCTAGTATGGACATAGGTACAACAGCCTGTGTGGTATTCCAAGACTCAGATCTTGGCTACTTCCTTCTAACCACAGTAGACGGACAGCCCCAAGCGGCAACACTTGATATACCAGATGTGCGACTCATCAAAGCTTTAGATGACGACGCAGAATCCTTCTACGACGAAGAAGCGAATCTTTTAGCCATTGGCCCCGCAAGATCTGCATATCAACCTCCGGCTTCCTTCTGGCAAGAATCATCATTAACAAACTTTCTCGACAAACATGTACAAAGCCGCCACAAGAAAACCATGAAGGAGGAAATCCGCCCCTCCCACGCCACGCTCGACCTAATGACCGAAGCCCATCGAATTCTCAGCCAAGAAACGCACCGACTAGGCCTAGCAGCCGCAGATCTGTTCCGCCGCTGCGAGCGATTGCAAGTTGAGTTCCGTGAACAAATCAAACGGGTGAAAGAAACCTCCGATCGGATTGATCAGGTGTTGGGAGAGGACGCCGATGGTTATGAGGGCAGCGGAGACAAGAAGGGTAAGGTTGTGCTTAGCGAGAGACTGGACATGGCAAGGGAGAGACAGAAAGAACTGCTGGCGAGGTACGAGGAGACGAGGAAAAAGTCTGCGAAGATTGGCGGCAAGGATCTAAGCGAGAGGGAGCAGGCGTGGGTGGCCGAAATTGACAAGCTGAAAACATCTCTGTTAGAGCCCAAAAGTGAAAGTGACGAGAATAAGGACGGAAAGGAAGACCAGAGCCAAAACGGCGACCGGCGAGATGGGCAGCACCCACCACCCCCTTGGCAACGCTACAACGAAGCCAAACACCTCCTCATGGACCTCCTCTCCCACGCCCAGGACGCCCAAGACTCCAGCGACTCGAACCCTGATGCTGATCCCAGGGTCCCGCCTGAATTGCGAAAAGCTAAGGTCGAGCAAGTGATGGGTTTGTTGGAACGAGAGTAAGCTTCCCTCTCCCCTTTTTGGCGCTTGTGATATTGTTGATGAGGGGGTGAGGTGTGATCTATGAGCTAACTTAAGGCGCAGGTCGGCGCTTGTAGAAGCTACGCAGGCGAGATTGGAGAGGTTGGGCGTGGGGGTGGTGGTGTGATGTTTGGGGTGGGTGGAGTGGCAGGAGGAATGGAGATGTGTGGGAGATAAGGCGGAGTTGGCGCCGGAAATCGGCCTACGCATTGTCGAAGCGGACATCATGTTCAATTTTGAGACGGTGCTACATTGGACTTTTAACCCTGAAATGTCACCTTCATCCTCTTTCTATGAACCGTTGGTCCTTTGTCTTTTCCAGAGTTACCCACACTCCACTGTTTTCGACAGCCGACACGCTCCATCATCCTCTATCTCCTTTACCTCCCTCCACATCCTCTACCCTCAACCACCTCCCTCACTTTCCACCTACCTAAGCTTCCCCCCTTCTTCTCTTCTCCCACTACTAGGAGCGCAACAGACATCCCGCTCAAATGCATAAATCCATTCTGCGCTACGCAGAATTTGACCACACTCCCTCCCAAGAAGCATGTCACATATATAGAACCACTGCTAGCATATATTATTGCAGAGTCTGTCTAAAGCATTGACCAAAATACACCAATGGCACGTATGACGATTTCCTCTCTATTTTACAAAATCGCATTCTTATATGGAATATCACAGGCTACGGTTGCATTCCGAGTGCGTTAGGACAACAATGTTCGTACCCAATTCTATGATACAATGCATTCTACAGGCAAGAACGGAAAGAATGGCATTAGGGGGGGGGGGATATATATTGAAGAGGCTATCACGAAGTACGCCAAGGCTGCGCATATCAAGTCATTTGTCAATCTTCGGGGCATCGATTGATAGACTTCAAGAAGATCTAGTGCAAGCCTGTGTGTTGCTGGAAGTCTCCGCTTACTCCACATAAAGGGGCAAGTATCAAATTGTTATTAGGAGTTTAGCATGTAGAATATCCCTTCCTTACAGAAGTAGACAACCGGATTCCTACAACCCATCGTTTGATGCTCGTGGAGCTTCCTAATAGAACTATATTCAACCCCTGGGTACGATGCAGAGCGCGTGTCAAGGAACATCGTCTTCTAAGAGTGTGAAGATCAATTCAAGGGCCTTCAGCAAGAGTGACAGTCTATCTGCCTCCCATATAAAGCTTCAGCTGTAGCATTCAAAGAGATGGTACGTGATCGTAATATTCGGCCTCTGCGTCATTCTTACCTAAGGAAACGCGTGACGCGGTTTTGGACGTGGTAATCTATCTGCGTGTATAATTTTCCAATATCAACATGCGAGAAGGATTATGGATTTGGTACGCACCTTCTTAGGTATCTCGAACTGCTGATCTAGCTACTAATGTCTACCTCTGCAGTGGTCCCGCTTGATCGGAGGAACTGGCGCATCGCCTTCAACAAAGCAAGCATATTACAATGATCCTCAACAACGTTTGGCCCGCTTCAAACGGATCAATGATCAGCTTTTGGTAAACCCTCAATGAGTCCACTTGTCGATTTTCTAAATGTCGGGCAGCAATTATGGCGTACAAAGAAACCTCTATCCAGCGATCCTACTACCGCCGAAAACGTTCGCACATGTATCGAAGGCCTCAAGCGTATGCTGGAAAATGAGGTTCAGACGCTTGCACCTCATGTCTGCATCGAATACCTCGCGGTCTCGCGAACCTATACTGTTGTGACAAAAATGGCATCCACATCTCACAATGAGAGCATCATTCGTGAGACCCTTGAGTTGTCGAATATACTTATCGAAAACGAAGAGAGTAGTTTCCTCGAAGATCCACGCTTCGCAGATGCATTGATAGCTTTCGTCAATGCAATATCGGTGTCTATCCCACTTCTGGTGGAGACCGAGGGCAGCATGGTTGAACTTCTGTTCGGGATCGCGGCAAAGGTAAGACTGCAACCGAAAGTTCTGCCGACTTGGTTTAGACCTAGCACCCTCGATCCGGAAGATGTGGCGTCTGAGGGCCCTGAGATCGGATCCAGTTCAAGGGCACACAAGCAGGAGTTTCCCTTGTTCTACTTGCTCCTTGACTATGTGCATCACGAAGGCAAAGTTGGGGACTTTGCGAGGACTGGACTACTCTATATTATCGAAACCGCTACACATTCAGAGGATTTAGAAAGATGGATCATAGAGAGTGATCTGGCGATGTTAATGGCAAGTGGACTAGGAGCGTTATATAGCCAACTTAGCAGGTACTCCTCTCTCATTTTGAATACAAGCTACATAACTGAGTTTTGTAGGAAGCTTGTCTTATCGTTTCCCAAAGAGTCAATCCCTGCGGTAGTGGCTTTCTCGGATGTCGCTCGCCCTCAACCTCCTCCAGGCACAGAAATGTCAAATTCGGAAGAGTTCCAAGCGCACCTTGCAACCTTCTTGTCATATTTAGTTTTCTGGCAAGATATCTTGGAGCATTGTACCTCGAACGATGTGAAACAAAGTCTGCTTGACCATTTCGAACACCTGTTTCTACAGCAATTGCTGTAGGTCGTAGTCTATCGACTGTCGTTGTCGTTCCTGCTCACTACCTCCAGGTACCCTTCCCTGATGGAATCGTCAGACATTGATGGCGGCTCGGCCGTTGCAGTCTTGAGTTACCTCCGATGCATACTCGAATCGATCGATCATCCGGATCTTACTCATCTCATATTACACTATCTCTTTGCCCTGCCTAAAGGACCACCTGAAGACTTGTCGAAGGCAAGACCCACTACGCTTGTGAGGCGACGTAAGTCCGAAATACTTGTCAATACCTTGGCCACTGGCGATGAGAAGCCTTCACCGAACTTGTTTACTTTGGTTGATTTGATACTCACGAGTCTTCAGAGTCGTAACCAGCAAACAGTGACCGCAACTCTTCGATTGATCTCTGTCATCTTACGCAATCACCACCAGCGTGCCCTGTCCACGCTGATCAAGGTTCAAACTGGAAATTTGAGTGCTAAGCGTACAGTCGAGGCCCATGACCGGGGCCTAGGTTACCTTTTGTCGCTAGCGGAGGATCTTGCTCCTTCCGACGACCTGGAAATGGCCTATGAAACACATTTGCAAGACGCACATAGCCTTCTCGAGTCTCATTCATGTTCCGTACAATTGCTCGCTCTCCCTAGTATGGAAACGCTTACCATGCAATCAACGACGAAAGACCCCTGGGGGAAATCACATTTGGTGCAGGCACATACTATTCCGCCTGAGGATGCACTATTGGGAACACTCCTGTTATTATTCACAAGTTTTCTGCACAATGACATCGAGATAAATCTCAGTTTAACGCAGGCTTTTTCCACATATGCGTCATGTGGTTACACCCGCCTAGAGGGCTGGCTCATAACAAACTCTAGCAACACTGGCAAGACTAACTGCCCTAGCACACGAAAACCCTTGAGCAGTGATTTAGACCAGGAGACAAAGCTAGAGGACCAGAATACCAGCGCTTCCGACGATGACGGAGCTACCAACAACCGCGCCTTAGATCCTCGCCATGAAGATCCGACCTCTGAGTTGTCTTCGCCTGTATTTTCTGTCTTCCATTCTCTCCTCGATCAAGTAGAGGTCTTTCGAAGAGATATCCTCGACTTTGACACGTATCTGGCTGAGCGCCGACATGTCTTCAAGGTTGGGGAAGAGATCGACAGCGCTCTAGCGGGAAATCCTATTCCATCTCGGAAGTCCGAAGACTCGAAACGCACTTCACCTACAAGGGCTCGTGATGCGGCTCCAATAGGCTCCATCTCGCAACGATTGCTATCCGAGAATATCTCAGCCGGTGCATCTCGATCCAGCTCTCCGCGCGGCAGACAACGGAATGACCCCCCAATATCTACCCTGGTTGGCAGGTTGAGCCACTTACAGGTACCTCCTTCGCCGAGCTCTTCGAACCCGGCATCAAGAGCATATTCTCCTTCACCTCTCCGTAAAGATTCTTTTTCATCAACTCCCCCTAGATTCACCAACGCTCCCATAGGACCAGTAGACGCGCTACGGCAGAAGATCAAAATGATCATTCGGCCACTGTCGCAGCAGGACCACAGCCGGGGTCTTGGGAGTAGCGAAACCAGCAGTGTGCGGAGTGACTCTGTTGGGCCTGCGTCGAATACTGCAGACGAACCGAAGGAAATCAGCCTTAGCCACCTACTGACTAATGTGATCATCCTTCAGGAATTTATATTAGAACTTGCGGCCATTGTACAAGTCAGAGCGAGCTTGTTTGATGAGGTTGCATTTGTTTGATCATATATCTGATTTGCAGGTTGCCGCTTGGCCTTGATGGTAGCAGATATGGCTTTACGAAAGTCGTGTGAGCGAAACAGGTCGCCCAACAGGTAAGAAGCATGCACAAATAAGGATATAATACTTTTTAAGTAGCTCTGGAGGGCTACGAGATCATCGCACTCTGAGCAAAGAAGATTGGAACCCCTGCGGAATTTGATGGAGTCTAAGCACAAGGGAGCAACAATATTGTGAGTATCAAGATACCCGACTGGGCAGTTATGTAGCAGACTTTTGTTCGCTAACGGGCATCAATTTTACTGATAGGACGACCTCGTATTCTTTCGAATCTCACTCTGGGCCGGTTTGTCTGGATTTCTCGCACGCTTTTCCTTATCAACGATCAGGCTCATGCCAGATCCTTTTGTGCGAACCTGAATCTCACACATCAGTCACCGGGGGTGGCAGAAAGTCAGTAAACAGTAGCCGACAGTCGACTACGCTAGATCAATTATTGAACTATGTGACAATTTGAGTATGGAAATTCCAGGTCCATATTTTCTTTTGTTCATTTCTTCTCATCGCACAGCCTCTGCAACGGACCTCGAGTTAATGCATGTATTATCTCAAGAAGACGATGATTTCAGCTGTCCGTTTAGACATCTCTCCGGAGACTTGCTGAATTTCTACCCCTCTGTTGAATAAACGGAGAACATACGTCGGTCAACAATCACTACCTTTTACACTTATATATTCCTTCTATTCTTTACCGATGGTTCGTGTTCAAGGTGGAGAAAGCTGGTTATCCAAATTTGAGCCGTGCCCCAACATATATTTTCTACCACATACGATCTCAAATCCTATATATCTATATACTCGTTTGGATCATCGACTGAAGAGCAAATGGCACCGATCCGTAGATTTCAAAGATACCGAATATAGCATATATATACATATAATCTCAAGACTACTATATCACCGTTCTCCCAACGCAGACCTACCTTTCTCTCCACCTCTACCTTCTCAGGTCATTTGACTAACAACAAGGCATATGCACTTCAATATCTTTACTTCATGGTCCCTGCTTTTCATTCACCGCTACCAACCAACCAAACTTCACCCACCCACGCTGAGCTCCCCGCACTTACCACTAAATCCCAGCATCCACGATTCACAAAGAGCAAAAGGATAGTCACACCGAGGATCGAACTCGGAACCTTTGTGGTGTGAACACAAAATCATAACCATTAGACCATGCGACTTGACGAGTATAATATTTTGGGGCTATTTCTTTATATTTCACTTATCCCACAATCTTTTCACAATAGCAAAACGAGCTATTTCGCTTTCGAGTTAAGAATCTCGCTTATTCGCTCCCCAATAACAACCCGATCACTTCAGCACTATGTATTTCAGACTGGGAATATACTTTACACGTCCCCAATTCCTTCTTGCCACGCTATCACAATTCTTCCATCTTCCACACTATATCGACAACTGGATTTCACCTAGCACTCGGCTAAACCCAGCAGTCGTCAAGCCCTATAGGGCTGAAAATCCACATTTCATTTTATCGCTTCAAACGATGAACTACGTAGCTAATATGACCTCTTTGGAACCCTTCTGATACGCATGCCTCGCCCTGATTGATCAGTTGTAGATATCACGTTATTCCTTTGCTTCTGATCCTGCTTCCGCTTCAGCTTCAGCTGCCTGACCCGTAGCTTAACTATCAGCTGCTTCTTCTTCTTTTGTCTAGAGCTTGCTGTCATTGATGTCGAAGTGAAGAGCTCAGGGCCTTGGCGTAGTAGATCATTGATCTCACACCTTTGTTTCAAAATCTCAGCTCAACAAACAAAGATGTGAAATAGAGAGATCAATGATCTACTACGTCTAGACTCTGAGCTCTTCACTTCGACATCAATGACAGCAAGCTCTAGACAAAAGAAGAAGAAGCAGCTGATAGTTAAGCTACGGGTCAGACAGAATCAGGAGCAGAATCAGGATCAGAAGCAAAGGAATAACGTGATATCTACAACTGGCCAATCAGGGCGAGGCATGCGTATCAGAAGGGCCCCAAAGAGGTCTTATTAGCTACGTAGTTCATCGTTTGAAGCAATAAAATGAAATGTGGATTTTCAGCCCTATAGGGCTGGACGACTGCTAGGTTTAGCCGAGTGCTAGGTGAACCCTTCTAGGCGACTTTGCTCCAGGATCACCCGGATAAACGCCATTGAAGTATGTATCATTTCTACGATCCGTTAGCGTCTTCTACGAACTTAAGGTGGATCAGGGGACTGAAGAGTGAAGACTTTAGAGTAGAGGATCCAAAGGCTTGGTTAGACTCTGCATCTCTGAAGACTCAACTTAGGTAGCTGACATACACTAGCATTTGATCTGTTGATTGGTCGGAGCACATGCAGTGGGCTCTACAGATGGTGGCGTCATGAGTTTCAAGCTTCGGCGGTTGGACGATATATTTCGCGCGGATTCGAGTAACACATTCAGCCACAGCCACAGCTACTGTAAGACTCTGACTCATGAGGATTGTGGTTTGTGCTGGACGTGAATATGCTCTTTAATGATCCATGCTTCCAGATTGATGGCAATATGAATCAGAGCTCGCCTTTCGAGCCTCATCAGGCCGTACAATCGGTCTCTAGGGGCGCAGAAATGTTTTCTATAAATCGAGCTTCATCATCGGAACAGGCTACAGCTCCTTCCGGCGCACCTCCGTATTCCAACACTCTAACCTCAACACGAAAGACAAACCAACCAAGTTGCAACCTCTGCCGACGGCGTAAGGTCAAGTGTAATAGGACAGACCCGTGCTCCAATTGTGTGCGCGCTGGGGAAGTGTGCGTTTCGTTCGCGCCTTCAGGTGTGCCAAGAGGAAGACAGGGAGGTCGTCGCAAACATGACAGGAAGCTCTTGGATCGCGTGGCGAAATTGGAAAGTCTTGTAAATGATATTGAAAGAGGAACTATTGGAACGACACCTGCAGGATCAGTAGCAGCCGACGGAAACTGGACAGTATGACACCTCGTCTCGCCTATGAGGACATCAGGGCATCCCGCTAAATTGATCCACCATTAGGTGTCGGAGTTATCAGGAACTCGAGTCTCCAAGGTGCAGCCAGTAAAATCTGGCACAAAATTGCCTAAAGAGGGATTGGATCGGTATTTGGGAGGTAGTCTATGGATGAGCCTCAGCGACGAGGCAAGTGTCATTCTACTCATGATCTCTGGATTCGAGGAGGGTTAGGTCGGCAAGATGTTCAATCTAACAAGCTTAGATTCATGGCATGCGTGAGGTTCTAAATCAACCATCAGACGATGAGGATGATGACAGCGACCTGACGCAGTATCCACATCCTCCGGGCATTACTCAATCCAGTCAGTCAAACTTTGTAATATGCGCACCTGATGTCCTCTCCGACAGGGGAAGTGCTCTGAAGCATCCAACTCGCTCGCACGTCCGCTCCCTCTATTTAGCGTTCATGACAAATGTGGAATCGAATGTGAAAATGTTGCACGGCCCTTCATTACGACAGTATTTGGTTGAAGAGACTGGAGAACTAGACTGCAGTCCTGGACCGGAAGGATGGAATGCGCTCAAATTTGCTATATACTACATTACTACGACAAGCTTAACGCCCGACGAATGCTTACAACGACTCGGCGAAGATAAAGTTGTGCTGTTACCTCGATTTCGATCTAGCACCGAACTTGCACTGGCAAGAGCTGACTTCGTCAATACTGAAGACATGTCGACATTACAAGCCCTAGTTCTCTATCTAGTAAGTTACTCGCTCACCTTCTTCCCGCTGCTAATGCTAGTCAGTATTGACATCGATTACGCTTGCTGACTGGAAATACCGTACAGTATGCCATTCGGAGTAACGAAAATTCTCGACGTACTTGGACACTGATGAGTCTCGCTGTTCGCATCGCCCATGCCCTTGATCTTCACCGCGAAAAGGGCGGCGGTAAATACACTTTGCCGCGTCGACCATTCGAGAGGGAGATGCGACGTCGCCTTTGGTGGCAGATATGCCTCATCGATAGGCAAGCATCTGTCGATCGTGGTTCAGACCCGATCATCACTACCAATAGTTTCAGTACCCAGCTTCCTCTCCATATCAACGATGAGGAGTTAACCCCAGACGACCCTCATGAGGTCCAGCCACGAGAAGAGTACACTGAAATCACCCTCTCCTTAGTCTGCCATGAAATATTCGACGTCGAGCGTCGCCTCAACTACGTTCCTGCCGGTGAATTCGATTGCTCACAGGAAAAGACGGATGATCCATGGGCCCAGAGGAGAGGTTGGGTAACTGCATGCCAACGGCGCATTGAAAGCAAATACCTGCGGCACTGTGACATGACTGTACCTATCCAACGCTACACTAGATTGGTTGCAGACATTATGATAGCCACTATGTGGCTCTGCACCTACCGCCCCCTACAAAGGCATCCGGATAGCCCTACCTTGGTCAAGATACCACACCCCGGAATTCTCCATCTTTCTGTGGAAGTCATGGAGAAGGCCATACGGGTATCTAGTGATACTTCGTTTGGGCCATTCCGATGGATCTCCCGTATATGGGTTCAATGGCACTCTCTTGCCGTCACGATCGCCGAGCTTTGTGTACAGACCGAGGGTCCAACGGTCGAGCGGGCATGGACTATTGTCAACACTGTGTTTGAGGAAACCGCTCGGCATGTTGCAGATTCTGACAAAGGAAGATTATGGCGTCCGATCAAGAAGTTGATGAATAAGGCTCAAATAGTCAGGAAGAAGCATCTGGAAGACACTGCCGCTATTCCGAGCTTTCTTCCAACTAGAAAAGCTCTGGAGCCTACCAATCAAACGGCTCCATGGCCAGATACTCAACCTTTTGATTTCAACATGATGGAGATGGAGGCAATGCCGCAGCTGCTAGGTGGTTCTCTCGGACTTGTGCCACAGCTACAACAAACCGTAACGAGCACCGAGCCGGCACCGATCAACTTCGACCCGTGGGTAAACACCGGGCCATCAGACCAAGTGGACTACAACAATGAACTGAACCAAATGGCCTGGACAAATTGGGAGGCTTTCATTGATGACTTTCAAGCCAATGGAGATTATTCACCTGGGCAGGAAGGCGCGATACCGCCTTCTTACAGCATGTGGTAAGGCAGGGTGCTGTTGTTGTCTCGATTATGGTAAACTTCAATCAAAACCTGTACTAACCTGTGGAGAAGAGTTTCAGTTTTCACTGCTTTACACTCATGAATGCACTTCAAAATCTAGCTGTCCTACATGCCAGATGCTTATGAGTTTCCATAGAGAATTTGATGGTGATTTAGAGACAAATACTCATAGATTAAGGTATATTCTGGTGAGGATTGATTTTAACGTCCCAACGACTTTTAAGCGACTTATCGACAATTCGAAAAATCGAAAACTGCAAAATTAATTACATAAAAAGAATGTATTCTTCAAAGTATCACTTTTAACTTCTTGTACAGTTGCACAAAGGGATTTATCACTTTGAATTACTTAACCTTTATAAAGTGAGAACTTATATGCAGCAAGATATATATGATTTAAACGAGAACAAAACGTTGTGAACGTATTATAGTACAACATGACAGGAAGATAGATTGCTCATGATTCTCTGTGTTTCGAAAATACGTTTTCGTCACTAAGTTTATCATATCCCTCCGCGTCCTATCCACTCCCCTTCGTTCTACAGTAAGTAGGAAAGAAAAACCACTCCAAATTCAACTCCGTTGTTCGGGCATCACCGTACACCCACACCCACACCCACACATATCAAGTCCAAGTCCAAGCACACCGCATCAGCTTCTACACCATCAGCGAGATCATCCTGTCTATCCAGATGTAACCTTTCAGCAACCTCTAATCCCCTCCGTCAATTTCCCTCCAAGAGACAAGCACGTTGTGCACTGCCTCCGAAGGGAGAGAAATCGAAGATAGGGGTTCCCTCACTGTAACAATAACTCCACTCGCTATTTCTCGGACAGGTGCATTTCTAGTGAGCCGAAAGTCAAAGTGCAAGGCACGATTTCATACGGGAGGTAAAAGGTGAGAAAGCTTGGGGAATTTGGTTTTGAGCACTCGATTTACCTAATTTTGCGAGATCAAAAAAGAAGAAAAATGAGAAAGTCAATCATCCAGGAAGCCATCCACCTCGTCACTACAGCGTTTTCAGACAAGCTACGTCCGGCACCTAAAATCCCCACCTAATCTCCCACTAATTCCTCAACCCCTCAAGTTCCCGTTCCAACTCCCTAATCCTCTCATCTTTATCCCTCCCCATAAACCCCTTCAAATCCCCCACTTCAGCCTCCAGCGCCGCGATTTTCTCGTTCTGCGCTTTCATAGTCTCGTTCTGTTGCTGTAGCAGAGTTTTGATTTCGGAGAGATAGCCTTGGATGGGTTGGGTGGTTGAGTTCAAGGGGTCAGTGGGGGCGGGGATGGGGGAGGGGAGGGAGCTGGGTTGTGCGGAGACGTGTGGGCTTGACGAGGATGGGGCGGGTTGGGAGGGTTGGAAGGTCGATTTTTGCTCCTGGGATGGGGGTGGATTACTGAGGCCTTTTGAGATGGCGGTGGGTTCGGGACTTTCTTGTGGCGTAGCAAGGGTTTTCTCGGAGCGATCAATAGGCTTGGAGACCTCTTCGAAGCTGGAGGTATCGTCGTCATCGGCGGTCTCAGTTTCATCCTTGTCCGCAAATTTGCTGGCTAGATTGGCGATGGAGGTGGTCTGCTCTTTCATGGATGGAGGTGGTCCACGGCGGTTTATGGGAGGTGAATCTGATATTGTCGGTTCTGGTTCGGGGGCTTTCTTTGTGGGTGAAGGGATATTTGCGGCAGGGGCTTTTGTGGCGGGTTGGTAGTCTGTGGGGACCTCTGTAGGCTCTTCGCCGGCGTAGACGCTGGCGAGATCGATCTTTGGGGGGAGGCCTTCCATGCCGTCAAACCATTCAGCAGAGGACATGGCGGGCTTGAGGCCGAATGTTGGGGGGACTGTTTTGCTGTCAGTAAAGGAATCCTTGTGGCTGGGACACAAAACTTACATATATCGTCCTGAAATACTTCGGCTCGTCGCGGAACTATAAAGGAGATCGGTTCTATGTAGGAATCGTTGACCGTTTTAAAGGCGCGCATGACCTCGTTCTCATGAGTGTTAACACCGCGCTTAGGTAGGAAGGCCAGTCCCCGTTGAGGATCGCCAGACTTGTATTCGGAGAGAAGCTCGAATCTATCCTGCACAAATTCGAAATACCGGATGTTGCCATCACTGAAAAATGTCAACATATGCCTTGTAATAAATACTTGGTGACCTACCCCTTTCCAGCCAAGTATAGACACTGCGTGCTATCATCCCAGAAGGGCATGCAGACCCCAGACGACGAGTCGAGGCTATTAAAACCGCCTACTGGCTCTTGCGGGTTCTTGAGATCCCACAGCCCCAGTTGGCGATCACTCATTCGCGAGAAGCCTGTTGTAGCTATTTTGTCGTACTCTCCCATCCACGTAACTCGGCTATTCTTGGCCCCAGGGTGGCCCGTTACCTCTATAGCAGGCTTCTCCTGTCGTACATCCCATATCCGCAATTTCTTATCTCGAGAAGTGGTCACTAATAGGGACCCGTTCGCGCTCCAGGACAACGATTGTATGACGTCTTTGTGCTTGAGGGTGAGCCGTGGAGATCCAACCTCCACATCCCATATCTTAACGGTGTAATCGCCTGATGAAGATGCGAGAACATTTTCGGCCGATGGGTTGAAGAGGACATGCCCTATCTTTCTGAATCACTAAGTGAGCATGTTTCCACCACACACATCCGAGACAAATGTTACCTAGAGTGGCCAGTAAGCTTTGCGACAGGCGCGATATCACAAGGCTCTTCCCCTTCTTCGGTGTGTAGCGTGAATCCTTCGGGAACTTTCCATATGAAAATCTACATCCATCAGTGCAACGTTCTCTGGTTGGCTGGGGCCCTTGCCTCACCTTGGCATCGTCGGAACCCGAGACTACGATAGAATCATTGAATGGATGCCTATAAACTTATTCAGCGCCTGTAAAAGTGGCCGAACCCCCCTCCACCTACCAGTCCGTATCCAGAACAACAGCAGTGTGACCCCTGAATAGAGGTAGTTGCTCCGGTAGACGGCCCCTCTCATTGATCGGTATCACCGCAAATGTGCCTCCTCCGCTGGCTTCCCAATTGACTGAAATATAGTGTGGATTCGCCTAGTATCCTGTCAAACATGATACTTTTGAAAATTTCGGCGCCCAGCTACCTTAATTAAGTTTGTGTCCCAGGCGTTTTTTGAGATCCGCAGATTATCATAGCATGATTCCTGTATAGTTTAGAGCTTGCGACCTCTTGTAGACGCCTTACTGGCTGGTAGAGCGGGTCTCACTTTTCGAGTCGACCTTCCGAAGACGTGCCCTAAAGCATGATGGTTAGCTAAGAGGGCTTTCCTCAGAGCTCAGAGCTTTAGGGAATACCCACGATATTTCGACGAGCGCACAAAACGGCCAGACATTGGCGCTCATGCAGATTGAACTAACAAGAGGTTGTTCATAAAGTAGTTAGTAAACCACTAGGCTTTGTGCAATTAATTCCTCATCAGGTCTATAGAAAGATGTGGATTGAAGCAATTATTATTGAAGCATCTCTGTCCGCCGCGCTAAGAATTCATGCCTGCTCTAGGGCGATGATTGACCGATAGATGACAATAATGCAACAATCTTTTTTATTCAATTCAACAATGACTAGCATCTATACTAGCATCTATCTGCGACTATCTACATCATCCAAGCATGGACAATGTATGAGCGGTAATAAATTCCAATTCTACTGAATGGAACCCAGCGTTGAACTCTTAAGCCTCAATACTGTGCATGCGATGGCTACACCTACGATACCATGACACTGTGCTTCAAATGCTCTCTACTCGAAAAGAAAATACCCAACGGTACCACCACAGTTTCCTAGGCGACTTTCGCAATATACCAATACTTCCCCAACAATCGTCATACCACGCTTCGTCTCACATGACCAGGACAACACAACACAACCTGCAGTACTATGCTAAGCCTCCTGTCGCTGGTGGCGACGCACTCGAGTCTCGTTGCGTCACAGAAGTTTTGGTTACTTGGCGCTCTTGAGTTGCCAAATTCCTGCCCTCCAATCGAAACTCGGACATCTGGCATTGATTGAGGACTTGTGTCGATTTGACTGCCCAGAGTCTAACATCTTCATCTTCGTTTCTCGTGCCATCAAGAGGTGATGCACCGCTTTCCATCCGCTATTGAAGTTTCAACTTCCAATAACCTACGTAGAATTCTCCTCGTTCAGCGATGAGACGGTAGATATATTGCCTTCCATGGCTAAGTCCCGTCAAGTATTGGTGCCTTCCACAAAGCTATACGTCTCATGGGGCGTAAAGTGTGTATAATTCAGACGATCTCATCCTCGACGCTGCCTTGCCCATGCTGTGAGGAAACCGTCTTTGTCTCTTACACTCAGAGCCACTCGTTTGACTCTTCCTAGTCGTGCTAAAGCATCGGCAACTTGATCCAGAACCTTTTTTTCTCCAATGCTCACGCCTTCGCCTTCTTCTGAACCCAGCAATGTGTCCGTGCTGCTGCTAGTGTCGTCCTGCGTTGTGTCTAAGACTCTTCTAGGAACGGTGCTTTCCCGTCCTGAAGTTGTTGATGTGTTATACACGCATTCGGCTATCCTGACGCGGATACAGTGCGTAGGCTTGCTGACAAGATTCCAGAAGAAGGTAAGGTATGAGGCTGGAATGGGAGTCGTAATGTCTCCTGGAGTGTACCGGAGACTAATCGGGAATATCTTCGTCGTGGATGGTGCTGTCAGTAGTGATGGACTAAAAGCCAGTATTCCCCTGCCATTTGTCGTTGTGCATTCAGGAAAGACGACTATAACTCGTTTTGGGTGCTGCTTGAGCAGTGATTGGAGGTCTACTAGTTTACTATTGGCCGGAGGATCGCTCTGTGGATGCTGAAAGGCACGAAAGAGGGCTTGAAAAAGAGATATTTGGTGGACGAGGCGAGTTGACGGATAAGAGGCTGTAAAGACGGGATCGAAGATTGCTGCCAGATACAAGGCATCAATTGGTGAAGTAAGAGAAGATGCGATGATTGAAGACGGTTGCGGTATCCTTGCTTGATTGTGTCGCGCCAAAGAACTTGAGTTTCAATCAGTATTCTTGGGTGGCTCCTTACGCTGCAGCCATACATACCCTCTCCTAACGCCGTCAATCTGAAGATCAATCCACCAAATACCCGGTACGCCGAGGATAAGCCATAACGACGCCTTCTTGCCCAAGGATCCGATAGGTAGCCATTGGAGTACCAAAAAGTAGCTCAGCGCGACAGTGAATAGTAACGGTAGACGGGCGAGGAAAAGAAAAATGTGGAAAGGTAGGTATATTCCTGAGGCCTGCGTTGAGATGGGGAAGAATGGTGCTATTCCAGAGCCTACCCAGTCTCAGTATGATTGTCCACTAAAGCCAATAACTCCCGAGTATGCTGTGGTTACCTCTATCCCTGTATTGCGAGTACTTCTCCATCTCACACGTTACGCACTTTCACGTAATCAAAGAGTCGAGACTAATTTGTAGATGCGCAAGTAGATAGTACAAGACAACCCATCTGGAAGTGGATAACCATGAACGAATATCCAACAGCTTCAAATTCGAGGTGGAAATCATGACCTGTCGATGTAGAGTAAAGATTTATGTTGTCCATTTACATGTGACCGAGGAGCACACGAGACTAGGACAAACCCGCTAGAGTCTTTCGCGTTAGCGTATGTTTACCGTTCGACGACCAATGTTTACAAGCTTGGCACTTGATATCACAAACCAACATGCGGTGATCCATAGACAGCGCCCATTCTTTGCTGCCGCTTCGGCTTAAACCAGCATCTGTCAGCTACCATGGAGTATAACAATGAGAATCTGGTAAGTTGCAAAGCTTCGGGTTGTCGATAGAAGGCTAAGGTCCTGCAGTACACTTCCCAGCTGCGGCCACCAAGCAAAATTCCTTCTCCAGGTAGACTACTCGAGGTCTCAGCATCAGCTCAGAATGCCCGGTTCTCATCAATGATGCCACCTCCACCGAACCATCTGAAAAGGAAGACTCTTGCCGAACGAGCTGGCGAAACATCAAGACCTGCCCCAGCACCTCCAAGCTCAAGACCTGTCAATGCTGCAGTCAGAGCCACCTCGATAGCTGGTGCTCCTCGGGTATCACCTTTCTCTTCTTCGGTCTCTTCCGCACGCCCAGCCTCTGTATCATCTGTTCGAAGTGTTTCCAACAGCTCCTTCTCCAGCAGCGGTGGCTTCGGTGGCCGACCACCTTCAGCGCAAGCGAATCGGCCCTCAACTGCCATGTCAAAATCACGATTACAGCAACCCACCGCAACTCCAAGCCGGTCGTCAACCTCGTTGGACGTCCACCCAGAGACAGCGGCAGTTGGAAAAAGAAAGGGTAGGATCCCATTTCGTTTAAATTTCAGGTCGTGCGCAGAAGAGGAGATGGACCAAAGGATCAATGGCGGCTATGATCCCCTGTTGAATTACGATTCAACTCGGGTGAGCTGCCCCCCCAGGAAATCTCTATGGGAAGTATCGCTGAACGCTGCTATGAAAAACCTTACACATGACTCCAAAGTTGTTTTGGGTGCTCCATCCACACCGTCACAGATTCCAAAGCGCGTCCCCAGCGCCCTGAATGCTTCAGAGGCCTTAAGCCCGAGCAAATCCCCCCAGAAGACCCCTAAACCATTGCCAAAGTTCTTGAATCGTGATTCTAACACCACCATAGCATGGGACACCAAAGGTCGTCTTGAAGACATGGAACAGATGTGTTCAGAATTCAAAGAGAAAATAGACGGGGCAACTGTAGAGAGCAATGGATTGAAAGACACGCTTACAATCTACAAGTCAAGAAGTACGTCAGGCCTAACCCTTACCGCTTTAGTAAAACTAACTATGGCGCAACTGCAGTTACGGAACTGGATTTCATCAGGAAAGAACTGGCCTCGAACAATGCTACCTTGATAACAGATCTGGACACTACAAAAACTCTGCTGAGAGCCTCGACGATAGCCTTGGAGGATTCCAAAAGGTATCATGGCATTCAGATTGACGATATGCAGAGACAACATCGCCGTGAGCTCTCCAATGCCCAACAAGATTCTCAAGAAGAGATCCGTCTCATAGTCGCAAAATATCTTGACGAAATCAAAGATCTGCAAAAACGTCTTGAAGATGCTTTGGAGGACGAGAGGCTTCGACGTCAGACCGAAGTACAGAAACTCGCTAGTGAGGGTGCTTTATCTCGGCAGAAGGCAGAATTGGAACTTGAACAGCAAAGCAGGACAATACAAGCTGCGCAGAATGAGTTGCAAGACTCAAGAGCAAACCTGGAATGCGAAAGGAACTTGAACAGCAATTTGAGGGTGAAGCTTTCCGAAGCAGCGAGCAATGCTATTAGCCTTGAATCATCCTTGCGAAGTCTGCGTGCACAGGTCGAATTCTTGGAGTCGGACAACAAGAGCCAATCTCATGCCTTTGTAGACCTCGAAATGCGGCTTCAGAACGCTTTGAAAGCTGCCGAAGAGGCGAAGGACAAGTTAAGAATCGAAGAGACTATGCGGAGGAAGCTGCATAATCAAGTCCAAGAGCTGAAAGGCAATATTAGAGTTTTCTGCCGTGTCCGGCCATCTCTTGAGTCGGATCCGGTCGATGCTACTGCCCAGATTACGTATCCAGATAACGACAAAGACTCGAAGGAGGTTGAGGTTCTTGGGCTAGAGGAGAAAAGTAGCCTTGGTAACATCACCACTAAGACGCACCCATTTACTTTCGATCGTGTCTTCACCCCTGACTCGCACAATGCCGACGTATTTGAAGAGATCAGCCAACTGGTTCAGAGTGCACTGGACGGTTACAACGTCTGTATATTCTGCTATGGGCAAACCGGCTCTGGTAAGACTTATACAATGTCTGCAGATGATGGGATGATCCCTCTGGCGGTCCATCAGATCTACGATACGGCTAAAACCTTGGAGGAAAAGGGTTGGAAGTACTCTATGGAAGGATCTTTCGTCGAGGTGTACAATGAGAACTTGAACGATCTTCTTGGAGAGCCGGACGAGTTTGATAAGAAGAAGCATGAAATCCGTCACGATATGCAAAAGTGTAAAACCACCATCACAGACACCACCACCGTCGATCTCGATACTCCTAGCAAAGTGGAGTCTATTCTCCGCCGCGCATCAGCCAATCGATCCGTAGCTGCCACAGGTGCCAACGAAAGATCCTCACGGAGCCACTCCGTCTTCATACTGAAGCTTATAGGGGAGAATAGTGTTACAGGCGAGAAGAGCGAGGGAACCTTGAATCTGGTTGATCTAGCAGGCAGCGAGCGACTAAGCCACAGTAAAGCCACTGGGGAACGATTAAAAGAAACCCAGAATATCAACAAAAGCCTGAGCTGCCTTGGTGATGTTATTGGAGCATTAGGACAAGGCAAGGAAGGAGGGCATGTGCCGTATCGGAATAGCAAGGTAAGCAGTTGGAGCTGGAAAGTTGTTCTTACGACAGTTCTAACGCACCTGGGGATTGATGACTAACGATTCATGCAGTTGACGTACCTTTTGCAATTTTCTCTCGGCGGCAATTCAAAGACCCTCATGTTCGTCATGATCAGTCCGCTCCAAGCCCACCTGAGCGAGACGCTGACCAGCTTAAAATTCGCAACAAAGGTAATACGAGCCATACCGTCCGGTGGCAGATAGCTAACTTGGAATCTCAGGTACACAATACCCATATCGGGACAGCAAGAAGACAAGCCAAATGAAGCGAAACGTGATCGTAGTTAGCTAGGTACATCCAGTCCCAGGTCACAGGCTGGTTGCTGCCAGGTGCTCAAACCTGCTTAGTATAGAGATGTTAGCTTCTGGAGCTGCCTGTTGGGTTTGAAATGCGACTTCTCTAGGAATGAAGGGGCATTGGGATATTTTGTGGGCGTTTAGACGGAGTCAGAACTCAAGTCTAGGAAAGTCTAGGATATTGTACTTTGAGAGGTAGGAGTTTACCTTGTCAGGCTCCTGGATGTAGATCATCAATGGCATTATAGTGGTGATGACTTCGATTGGGTTGTTCGGGTGAGAAGGCGTGTGTCTTATCCGTAGATCTACTGTGCGGCACCCAAGAGCTCGACAGAGGTGTTTTTCAGGATTAGCCTCAGAGACCTCATTCTATGAAATACATTGATTTCTCGTGGTTTGCGTTGAAAGTTGCTCATGGTTCCTCGAATGGAAACATGTCATTCCTCTATCTAAAATGTAGGATAGGAGGAGAAGAAGAAGAAGAAGAAGAAAATCATCCTAATGTCTCCGAATCCCTCTAACATCCTCCCCTTTTCGTATTCATCTCCGCCACAAGCCACAAAGCTATTATCCCACTCAAGACGCTGAAGAAGAGATTATGCTGGATGGAGAGGTTGATTGTTGTGATGGTGGATGGGGTGGTGGAGGTGGGGATGTGGGTTTCATAATGCTGCATTGTGTGTGTGTGGGCAAGACGGATTAAATGGGAAGGGGAGAAAGGAGTTTGCGAGATGGTCATGGCTGTATAGAATTCAAGTTTTGTCTTTGTGGTGTGGAGTGGTCTTGAAGAGGTTTTTGCTCCTGCGAGAGGGCATCAGATGTTCCGGCGATCGTAGAACGCAGATTGATACTATGGTGAGTTGGCACTTGCGTTGGAAGCAGTAGTAGGATAATTAGGTTAATGAGAGGGTCGTGATTTGAATTATTTGTCAACGTCTCGAAAATCAGAAGGTGATTTCCGATGTGGAAATACGAACAGCGATTGGTAGTCGTGGTCTCTATCGATCTTCTGGTGATATCTGAGAATTCTCGGATCATCCCGCATCGCTACCAACTGCAATGGATGTTCTGTTGAGCTCGCTTGACAGCACCGAAATATGTAAGGGATGAGTTGACGTGAACCGTGCGAGTCTGAGGATCTCAACGGTAGTAGAGAATTGATCTGGGCAGAGAAGCAACGTAGCGGACTGTCCAGATCCATAGTCTTCTGGTGAAGGGGAGCATGCAAACCCAAGGTATGCTTCCTTTTTTGAGACATCAGCCTGCTTTCCGACATATTAAAGAGAACATACTTGACCGAATATGGATTCCTTAGCGAGGGTGCAATGCCCATATATCCCCTCGAAGAGATGATGGAACCCAGACGATACAATTACGGTCATCTAGTTCCTCCTTAACCGACTACACAAAACTGCTGATGTGCACTAACAATGATGCAATGAAAGACTGACTCGTGCACCCAACAGATCTGGCAAATTTCTGGGAAATCTGTATTGTGGCTCAAGACGCTAAAAGTCCATGTTCCTCGTATAACGAATATTTCGGGTGGAAACAGGCAGTGGGCTGTTGGTTTGATTTGTTCTGTTCTCTTCCTTATCTTCCACAGGGCGACCCCTTTCTGATTCGTAACTTTTTAGTGGTGCCACATGCAGTAATTATAGGATCGGTATTTTCCTCTGGGCTACTGCGTCCGATTTAGATATGGCAGTCCTACGGTCAGGGGCGGTTATGTTCCCGTCTTCATTCGAGAGTAGTACTGCAGCATAAGTTGCTGAAGTGACAAGAAACACAGGGCGGTGTACTAAATTTGCGCTCATCCGAGGTTGTTTAGCATACCTTGGGAAGAGCGATGCTCACAAATAGCGAATAAAGAACGTTAACGGCCCTCATTGGTGCTGCAGAGGGTCAAACCGTTACTCTCTCCAATAACAAGTGTAAGCATTCGTTCTGTCTCGGTGTGGCCCTTGTTAAGTGACCGGCTTGCACTCCTCTCGGCTTGCGCATCCCAAGTATCACTGGAGCTTCGATCTTGAGAATGTTGTCCAGCGCTGGCTAATCTGCTAAAATATCCGGAGTAAGAAAGGTCGAACTCTGTTATGTCGTTGGTAGGAATCGTTGCGGAATCGAGATACTTTCGCCACTGGCCGTGACTTGAATTCTCTCAAGGCTGTATTTCCCAACCGAGACAGTGTTGATCTCGATAGGGTCCTTTCGCTCCCACATACTCCGTAGCCAAGATATCGCTGGATTCCAGCTTGTGGAGCCTGGTGTTCTTGCAAGCCATTCAAACCCTTCGTTCGGCTTACCTGCTGCACGGAGTAAAACCGCAAGGTAAAGCTGGCTGATCGGAATATCGGATTCTGCGCCAATGGTGAGCCATTCTCTAGCCTGAGTGCTTTTTTCTAAAACCGTTTTTGGAGATAGTAAGGCTGAACCCTGGCCATTCAACACGTTCTTACCCTTTGGCATTGCCGAGTTTTTAATCTGTCCACTTGATATACTATTCCTAGAGGCCAAGGTACCTCCTTGAGATTGCTTGTGGTAGAGTACCCCGAGCTCATGCGCTGCTCTAGGCTCACCGGATGCCGCTGCCTTGAGCATATAGACTTCATAATCTTGTGACCATGGAGGCGTAAACGTCTTTGCTAGCTCGTAATATGCCACAGGGTCGTCAAGTTGCAGTGCGCAAGTTCTAATTGCAGCCTCGGCACCGTTATGATCACCTACAAAGGCCTTGGCTCTACTCATGGCTTTCCATATATCGACCAGGATGTTGTTAGGAGCCTTTATCCCTTCTGGCGCACCACCAACGCTTTCCATGGCCTTTTCATAAATTTTGATTGCATGAGCAAATTTTCCTTCATACTCAGATATTTGACCTGCCAAGTACATGGCTGTTGGATTTCCCTCATCAGCCAGTGTCCCGAGATGTCGTTGTGGGCCAGCGAGATCAGGACTTGTTAATCTCTTGAACTTCATTGCTTCTTTAATCAGTAAGAACGTGGCTGCGCTATCACCAAGTCCAGAGGCCGCAAACAAGAGTCTCTGCGCGAGGGGATTGTGGACTCTTATCCGCGTTCTGAGGAGGATCTTTGCTAGCAGAGATAGGGTTATTGGCTCTATTTGGTGGTCTAGACTGTTTTAGATGGAACATGATGGGAAGCCCGATTACTCATTCATACCTGTGCAGAAAGTCTGAACCGGCTTGGAGCCCAAAGCTTGGAAATCATCAAGTATTGTAATTGCCCTCTGTGGACTAACGGTAAGAGCTCCTGACTTTTCGGCCGCTGTGATAATAGCAATTGGCCATTTTGTGTAGTCAGTAGCTTGCTTCGACGCCAGATTACGAGAATGATGAAATCGCTGGCTCCTTTGCTTGCCTACAATTCTGGGGGCTCGAGGATCCCTTCGTGCAATGTTGTGGGTGGAAAGGTATGCTCTGGCGGAGAAAACAACAAGCTCAGAGTGACAACTGTACACAACAGAGACTTTTTGAAGAGGTGTGAGACGCATTGTGGGCCTCAACTTTTCGTAAGGTTCCCGAGGGACCACGGAGACGTCGTCGTGGTCGTGACATACTGTGAAGTCTGTGATATACTCAGTATGAATGCCGGAAGTTCGCCGTCTTAAGTCCGACGCGGTTAAGCCACTCGGGTAAAACTGCCTGCCAAGCCTACCAAACCCCCACAGATTTTCACAAGCGAAGGGCCAACCTTACATTATTGGCTAGGATGATGTTCTCACATTTTCTGAACTCTACAAGAATATTTTTTCTACGCTCAAGAACTCCTGCCAATCCGCGTTCTGGCCGCGAGGCAGAACAGCAGCTACAAGACGAACTTGTTAGAGCTATTTCAGAGAACATGTTATCAATGAGAAGCCAAGAACATGCGTTACCAAGCAATGACGGGCAAGGACTATCTATCAATGGGTTACCACCAGCCTCAAAAAGGAAGAGGAAGGCAGAGCGTAGCTTGGACACAACGCCCGTTGAAGAAAATACTAAGCGGAGGCGAAAGGATTCCGTAGCAAAGGCTACGTCGTCATTAGAAGACGGCGTCGATGGCAACGCCTTGACTTCACCTCGTCAACCAATAGAGCCGTCCTTCAATATAGAGGAATCCAAGAATAGCGAGATCTCTGGGCGGGTCTCTTTGGGATCAGACGAGACATCACCTAGGGCTCTGTATCCATCAGTGCCGACCCCTAGCGCTCCCGTCGGCTTTGTCCACGACGACACTGTTACATCTAAAGCTTTGGACAGACAATTGAAAAAGGGCAAGGTGGCCAAGAAGCGGAGGAAAGCTCAGAGTCCAGATCCGTCCGAGGACGCTCCAACCACCCAACCCTTACCGAACCCCCCAAAAGCGACCCGCAAGAGGTTTGGGAACGAAGATTTCAACCCATCGAAGACGGTCTCTTCATCCACCGGCATTGAAGACTCTCCCGCAGCCGTTCCTCCAGAAGACAACGTGGAAGCAGAAAACGAAGCAGACAGCTCAGACGAAGCTCCCGAAACCGTAACCGCTTCCGCCGGCCTCAAACAAGCAAAAGCTGCAGTTTCTGAAGCAGCAAAAGTCGCAAAAAGGTATCGTCCAATTTTCTCTTGAGACTTTCACGAACATTTTCTAACATTGCCCAGACAAGCAGAAGCAGAAAAGCAGAAACGCAAAGAGCGTGATGCGCGATTGAAGGACCAAGCCAAATTATCCAAAAAGCATAGAAAACTCCCCATCGACGAGCCATCCGACGACCAATCTTCGTCCTCCTCCGAACCCACCCAAAACACTACTGCCCATAACAGACCCCCATCCAAACACTCCCTCCCTACCCTCCTCCCCCTAACCCTCCTCTCCGCCCCGGCCCCCGCCCCCCCTAGTCACTCCACCCCACCCCCTACCCCCCAGCCACCCCACCAATCCACTCTCGCCCGAAAACTTAAACGCCAAGACGCCGCTTTGAAGCCCGTGAAAGATATCATGCGCGGGCCTGTGAGGGTGCGTGTGTTGGAGAAGGAGAATGCGATGCTGCCGCCGAAGGTGGAGAGGAGGAGTATGGAGGTTAGGGAGAGGTGGTTGAAGGGGAGGGGAGTGGAGAGGAAGGCGATGAGGGGTGGGTTTGTTAGGAGGGCGTGAATGGGAAGAAGCTCGAAAATTCCAGAGACGGGGTTTGGTCTACTTGCTATTGTTGGCTTATGATCTATAACCCAGCTCGGCCATGGTCCCCAATTCTCCGCAACCATCAACATTGCATCCGCCATTCGAAATGCGGACTGGACAGAACCCAAAAAAGCTGCCATCAACAACTCAAGACACCTCATACCTCCAACGAGATTGTTTTCCCACCCTCTTGCATTCTGTTCGACTAGAAGTTCCAAATTCACCAACCGAGAACAAAGGCGAAATTCTACCCATCGGTCACATAGACATCTGCCAACATCTCAGCTCCAGCTCAGCTCACCTCTACATCTCCCACTACCCCTTCTTCGGCATACCTAAATACCCATTCCATTCCACGCCCCTTCACAGCTCTCCCCATTCCCAACTCCACCAAAACCATCCTAGACTTCCATTTCTAAACAACAAGCCCATTTTCCGCTCTAAAACTCCATTCGTACACATACTACCGCCATTTCCTTTCTCGAATCCATCTAAAACCACTCTGAGCTACCCTTCAACCCAGTCACTTTTCTATTTCGGAATATTGCATCGTTGTTTCTATTCTTTCTCTGTACACTCTATCATCACTCTCACCCTCTTCCCTACCGATGTACAAACACTCATCCGCCCCTCCCACTCCTCCCGGTTGTGTCCTCGAAAAACCTGCGGGCAATCTACCAAATCCCAGAAAACCACACCCGGCGCCAACGCTTGCATGAGTATCGCTCAAATCCAAAAAGCAGAAATGCGGCCTTTGTAAGGACATCATTACAGTAGACCAGAACAACAGGGTGTCCGAAATCTCCTCTCACGACGGTGGATGGGGTTCAGCTTAGTCAACTCCAGCGTAGAGATCGACGACGATGTTGATAGCGGCGACGAGAATTTCGGCTGCAATGAGAACGATGACTAAGACCGATCAATTGACTGTCAGCATTGCAATATCTTACGTATTCCGCTCAAAGAGCGCGAAGAATTCGAAAAAGAAGAGAGAGAGAACTCACCAATCCACTCCAAATACTCCCCATGCTTCGTCCCGACCTGGTCCTTCAACACAGCCAACAAATCCGCAATAACATCCAACCTCTCCGTCAACAGCCCCACCCTCTGATCCATTTCCAGATAACTCCTCACAGCCCCATACACCGGCTCGAGTTGCGGTTCCGCCCACATCAGTTCCGGAGAATCAAGCACACTCCCCTGGAGATGGATGTTTATCCTCAGAATAAACAGCTGCCCGATTTGCATGGTTATCTGCCTGCGCGTTAGGGCAATGCTGCCGGTGAGTGCGATTTGCTCGGGTAGGGGCGTTGTGGAGGCGATGGTGGTGCTGACGAGGTCTTCGAAGAGGGAGGTCTTGACGGATTGGGCGAGGGCATGGGAGATGGCGAGTTTGGTCATGTAGTTTTTCTTTTCCCGTAACGATATGAAATCGTTGTAGATGCGGGCCTGATACTCTCGTGTGTAGTAGAAGTTGAAATTCTCGGTTTGCACGTCGTCTTCGGCAAGCTTTTCAGACTCGAATTTGGAGATTTCTTTGAGGAAGCGTGTTTCTTGTGAAACGGTCATGCCCCAGATTACTACTGTGCCGTATTCGAAGAGGAAAATTTCAGGAGTGTGGACTTGGGTGTCGAAGTCGAGGGTATCGGCTCTAGGCGGTTGCGGTTGGGATAGTTCGGGAAGGGTGTGGTTGGGTATTGAGGATTCGCCATTTTCGAGGGTGGTGTCGCCGGCGGAAGTGTGGAGGTCTATCAGGTCTTCGCGTCTTTGGTGGCGAATTTCTTCCACCTCTAATTCGCTGTCTGAATACCTCCGCTCGCGCATCGGAGGGCGTTCGGCGTCTAATAGTAGGGACTCAAGGATTGCGGCGTCGGTGTCGTCATGAAAGCGGTCTTTGTCACCTTTGGACCGGCCGTAGTTGTAGCTGTAGGGTGAGTATATGCACTCATCAAATTGTTTCGGACTTGTTCCTCTTGTCCTTGCTCTTGACTTCAAGAACTTCATAAGCCCCTCCAACCGGTATGCGCTCGCCGTGCAGTACGCCGTCACTCGCGGCAACTTGTTCCTATCCGCCTTTCCCAGCCTTGCTGCGTCCCGGCGTGCAGTAGGGTCTTTAATCCTAGTAAATTGGGAATACACATCTCTACCACTTTCTTCATCGGGACCGTCTTCTCCCGGATCAGGATTGGGCAGAAGCTTCAATTTTTGGGCATTCTTCGTTGTTCTTTGTGGGCCAATCTTCGAGCCGGGAAGCATTGGTGGAGCTGCAAGAGGCGAACCATGACTATTCCTTCTTCGAAGCTTGCTGTTGAATGTGGAGAGCATTGGCTGGCCAGTGGAACCATACTGGGGATTCGAAATGCTCGCAGAGGGTTGGTGGGCTACTCGAAGGGGTGATGTCTGAGCATTAGCAGTGTTTGGATTATTGATGGTGGTATGTGGGCTGAAGGTTACTGTTCTCTGCGGCTTGGGAGTGTTCGAAGGATTAGCATCAATCGGTATTGACGGCATGAGCGGAGACGTCTCAGTGGAAGTTGAAGCCATTGTGTTGTTGTGATATACCAATCGTAGTCAGCGTGATGAAGGTAAGGTAATGTTCTCACTGAGCAAACAACGTCATACTTGGATCAAGGTGCATAATGTTCGGCAATTGCTCATCGTTCCTGCACCTTTGACGTTTGACTTATTCGTCCGGAAAGTCCGTGCTTGACATCCCTGCAAGGCCATAATTTGACGCTTGACCATATCAGGCTCAAGGCCAAAGGCCAAATTGTGCCAACACGATAGAGAGTATCTTTGATGGAGGAGGACTCTTGAATCGTTCTTGATAGCCTTTCATTAGACCTGAGTTTAAGCTACAATCTCAAGCACACTTGTCCAGTCGCGTTCCCCACTATGCGGCCAACAACCAATGCAAAATAGCAATAATCCCGCGATGGTACAAATTTCCCTTACCCAAGCCAACCCATTGCCCCCTTTTCTCCCAATCGTTGGTCGTAAGCCTTCCTCACGTCTGGTTTCCACACGATTCGGCCCCTATCCATTAACAGCAGTAAACCCTGCCCCACTACCACTTCCGCCCTGCTCTTCCATCTCGGCATCCCTCGTCTCTCCAACATCCATATTCCTCACCCGCTCCCTACTCCCTCTCCTCACCAGCTCTGCCCTAGTCTCCTGATACTCCGCTTGCCTTTGCTCATATCTCGCATTCCACGGTTCCCGCTCAGATTCATTCATAGCGTGCCAGTGTCGTGTGGCAAGCGCTACCATGTCATCTTGTGAATGGCAATCGGGGAATTCCTGAGGGCGGCTTAGGAAGGCGGTTTCAATGAAGTCGTCGAAGGGAGTTAGGGGCCGGTAGCTACGTGCCACTTGCTGGCTCTGGCTATCGGCGTGGACGAAGGAGGAATTGGGCCGGGGTTGGATGTAGGTGGTTGATGTGCCGTTAGTAGTCGGAATGGCGGAAAAAGAGGCTTCTTGATTCGATTGGAAAGCTGTTTGAAAGCCCTGCGCTGGATGAAGGTGGTGGTGGGCGTTAGGAGTGGAATTTTGGTGGTTGAGATGAGGTGGTGGGGAGGGCATCGGTCGGCGATGGCTGCGTTTGGATCGCAAAGGTTTCTCATGAGGCTATAAAAATGAGATGTAGGTTTGCAATCGGCTTACGATAGCTGAGAAGGCGTGCACTGCTCTTTCAGGATCAGGTTTCACGTACTGTTGGCGGACCCTCGCTGCTGCCTTCGCTGTCCTCGTCATATATCCCTTGCATGCCGTTGATCCCGCTGCCGTTCTTTTTCATCCGCTTTCCTAGGGTTTCAAGAAGAAAGGCACGTTCCAGGCGCATTTTGCGAATACCTCGCATGAGACGCACTTTGCGAAGGCGAAACGTATCGTTGGTTTCTTCGACTTCTTGTAGGCGACGTTTGAGCTCGATGCATTTCTTCTTGTAGGCTTCCTCTACTGACGGAGGCAGAGTTGGTAGGAGCGAACCTGGTACCACTGAAGGTGGTGATTTATTGTTAGCTTTCTGATCTGAACATATCTCAGACATCTTCAAATAGGGCCTAAACGAAACTCGTTCATGCTCATGCTCATGCTCATGCTCGTCAAGGATTATGATAGGACTAGAAGCAAAACGCAAAGTAATATCAGCTTGACTTTGAGACTCAGGCAAAGGATCCCTATCCATCACAAACCTCAAAGCAGGCATCAGAGTCGGTACTTGTGGATAAGTGGGGCCGAGGGACTGGTTAGGTTGAAGCCCAGAAATGACGGGCTTGGCAGCTTTCCGAAAATTATTTCGACCTTTGCCGGGCCCAGATATGTAAGGCGCTGACGCAGGAAACATCTTCTTCCGCAAAGTATCGGGTGTTTGAGTTTCGGCAAAAGGGTCATCCATAGACGCTGGCTTTGGCATCCGATTTCGCCGTTCCTTCTTTTGCTTCTTAATTTGGCCCGCTGCTTGAGCCTGCTCGGAGATGGATTTCGGCGTAATTGGGTGGGCTGGCTGGATATTTTCTGGCTGGAGAGCTCGAAAAGGTTGCTCGGCCTGGCCATCTGGATCAGAAGTCCGGGTTGTTGTTTGCCGGGTATCTTCAGATCCAAATATTGACAGTGTTTGTGGGCCAAACGAAGACCCGTACGTCGATAGATGCGGCTGTAGTAAAGGAGCCCGTGCAAATGGCTGAGCCCACTGGTCCGGAAGATGTTGGGTAGTCGGCCGAGCCGGTAGGTCTGCAGGTATGAACCAAGGTGGCCGACCCGACTCAATAAAAGGAGGGGAGGGGGATAGCTTAGGCCAGTCATCCGTACAAGCAGTGGGAAAAGTAGTTGAGTTATCATCGGCATCAAGAGCGGTCTCGTTGTCTAATCGGATTGGCTCAGGATAAGGTCCCACGAGTCCTTCTGAACGCTCCAGTGATAGTGATGATTCATGATATGGAAACAGATGCTTTTTCAGATAAAAATATGTTCTCTCCCACTTGTCCAAATCCTTACTGCGTATGTCTGCTTGCTCGTGGGTAGATATAACCACGTCCTGAAGTGATTTGCCTACGAGTTTGGTCCTAGTGATGGAATTCGCGACGGGTAGGTAGAAATTGTAATCGTTCTCTTTAAGTCTTTGGTTGTATATACTTGTACTGAGTGCTACGTCTTGGTCCATGATGGCAAGATGCAGATAGAGATAGGATAATAAATTGAAAAGAGTTGAAAGTATACATACTGGTGTTACTTTTTAAACTCCAAGCCTGTCGCTCCTTCCTCTTCTGTTCACAAACTATGTGCGATAGTATTGCCCAGCTTGCTTTCTGAGCGATCTAACTTTCGAGAACGTCGAGACCTGGCAAATATGTTGAGGGTTGAAGATGTGAAGTAAGGTACCATTCCATAGCCGCGCTCACGATCTTATTCCTGCAAGGATCGACGAGCGATACCGAACCCGGTTAGCTGCTGGTTCTGTTAAGACCAAAATTGGGTTTGATTTTCATACTCATTACAACAGTCCTAGAGTCTTGTAGATGTGAAACTGAAGAAAAGATGAGACTGCAGTTTGTTTACCACGTCATCGAATATCTACGGAGGTAGGAGGCAGAAAGACAGTTGATGCTGTCTCTGTGAAAAGGTAGTAAGATCCAGTTTCTATATGCATAGTTCTATTCACATTATCGATCTCTGGCTTAACCTTTGATCACAGTCGTAGTCATGCAAACGCCCATCCAAGCATTTCTGCCTCCATCTTCTTATTTTGCATTGGTTTCAAGCGCTCATGTCCTCCAATCTGGACGATGCGACAACTTGGCACATAGCAGCCAGAGACTACATCACCATCCCATCTTGATCTGGGTCCCCGGAACCGCTCCGTTCATTGTCGCTTGAAATGCCGAATGTCTGGCCTCTATGAGTACCGTGGTCCACCACTCAAGCGTCCGTAATGCACCCATGACTTGCGTCGGTCACAAGACTGGCATATTTTTTCAATGTCCCCTTCTCATACTTTAACGCTGGCCTAACCCATGCCTTCCTTCTCTTTTCCATCTCCGCATCCGATATCTTCACATCCAATTTCTTAGCCTCCGCATCTATCACTACCTCATCACCATCTTTCACCAACGCTATCGGTCCTCCTTCTTGCGCTTCAGGAACGATATGACCAATGAGGAACCCATGTGAGCCTCCGCTAAACCTTCCGTCGGTAAGAAGCGCAACATCTTGGCCCAGTCCTGCTCCCATAATTGCACTACTTGGTTTCAGCATCTCCGGCATGCCGGGCCCACCACGAGGGCCTTCGTAGCGTATTATGACAACTGTTTTCTCGCCTTTCTTGAGGGCACCCTTCTCCAAAGCAAGGATCATGTCATCTTCGCTGTCAAAGACTTTGGCCTTACCAGCGAATCGCATACCTTCTTTCCCAGTAATCTTACCCACACAGCCTCCTGGAGCGAGACTTCCGCGTAAGATCTGAATATGACCAGTTTTCTTAATTGGATTGCTGAAGGGTCTAATGATTGTTTGGTCGGACGGAAAATCTGGAGCTTTTTCAAGGTTCTTCGCTAGAGTTTCGCCTGTTACAGTCATGCCATCGCCAGTGATGACACCCTCTTTCAGAAGGAATTTGAGTAGAGCTGGCGTACCACCGATAGTGTGTAGGTCAGCCATGACATATTTGCCTGAGGGTTTTAGATCCGCAAGAAAGGGAGTGCGATCGCTGACGGATTGGAAGTCATCGATTGTGAGTTTGATACCAACGGAATCGGCAATGGCGATTAAGTGCAAAACGGCATTAGTAGAACCGCCAGTGATATTCACGAGGATCATTGCATTTTCAAAGGCTTGCCGGGTAAGAATATCAGAGGGACGTATGTCTTCGGTGAGCAATTTCTTGATTGCACCACCAGCAGCTAGGCATTCAAGGATCTTGGCCTTTGATACAGCGGGATTGGAGGAGGACCCGGGTAAAGTCATGCCCATGACCTCAATCGCGGTAGCCATGGTATTCGCAGTGTACATTCCTCCGCAGGCCCCACTACCAGGGCATGCGTGCCGAATTATGTCAAAGCGTTGTTCTTCATTGATTTCCGCAGTGATGAATTGTCCATACGCTTGGAAGGCTGATACAATGTCGATGTCTGCATTGTTTTGAGTGACAGCGCATCCTGGCTTTATGGTGCCACCGTAGACCATCAACGAAGGGCGATTGACCCGACCCATGGCCATTATGACTCCGGGCATATTCTTATCACAGCCCGGTATAGAGATGTTGGCATCATACCATTGGCCACCCATGACAGTCTCAATAGAATCAGCGATAAGATCGCGAGACTGTAATGAGTACCGCATCCCTTTGGTGCCCATTGATATGGCATCGCTGACGCCAACAGTGTTGAACTGATAGCCTATAAGCCCCGAACGTTCGACGCCTTCTTTCACTTTGTGATTGAGGTCTAAGAGATGCATGTTGCAAGGGTTTCCGGAGTACCAGACGGAAGATATCCCAACTTGGGCTTTTGCCATGTCCGAAAGCTCCAGACCAGTCGCATAGAGCATAGCCTGCGAGGCTCCCTGTGACTTGGGTTGCGTGACATGCTGACTTGTTTTATTAAGCTGTGGATATGATGGTCTTTCCTTTCGCCGCGCAGTGGTACTAGAAAGGGGGCGCCTGTTTCGAATAGTGTAAGCTACTTTCTAGGTATTCGGAACCTCAACTCACTTACGTGTTAGGAAAGTAATTGGAAAGGCTTGTATTTGGGCGAGCCCCACGGGCTCTTATAGCAGAGAACATTGAATACCTTAGGACACTGAATTTTTTAGCGCTTCAAAATCGCCATCCCCCCATCTCCCTGGACTCGCCTATTTCGCTGCTGCGGGGTTGTAGGGTACTGTAGGTATGAGTAGGGTTGGCCCGAGACCGACAAAAAAAGTTCGCCAAGTTTAGATGATAACTTTATTGATTTCAAAACTAAAGTCTCATCAGCAGAATTCACATCTTTCTCTCATCAATGTTCTGATCATATAACATCTTGTCTGACATACATTCAGATTTGAGGTCTCTGATTTGTCTCTTTTAGAGCTTTCAAAGACCATTGATCATGTGGACGACGCAGTCTCGAAATTTGCTGAGATAGAAGTCAACGTAGCAAGTATGATATTCATTCAACAGGGATAAGCCGCCCTGAAAGGGTACGTGCTGAGCTCAAAACTCAGGTCATATTCAGTTCGTGTTGGAACTTGGAAGCCTCAATTTCCGTGCATCTCCACCGAGTATAGATTTGACCTTCTTTCTGCCACAGAGCGCGATGTTCAAGAGTTTGCAATATTCTCACACGTTGCGCTCATCGGCTTGGGCTGCATTTTACACCTGTCATACCTAGAAGCATCGCTGTCTCCTACCACGCGTCACTGACTCAACGATTCGTACAAAGGTGTGTAGTGTCCCGTTGCGTCGGCTGTCAACCTTATGCCGTTTTCGGCGGTCTTGGCTCAATCTTCGATACAAAGCAGCGCACATTACGCCTCCCTTTCCCACATCCCAACTCTATCCATTCACGCGGTCTGCCCAGTTTTCAAGAGCCAAGCTTTTGCAGGGTACGGACATCCTTGATTTTCCCCGTCGCCATGCGTCTCGAAATATCTCTGATCGTGGAGGAAATGATCCATGCGGCGCAAAGTGCATTTTCCAGCCCCCAATATTTGAAAGTGACTACGGACCAATCGAAAAATATGGCAAGATCTCGAAATGGATGACAATAAATAACGAGACGACAAATACTGTTTGGTCGATGGCAAAGGAGATGGAGACCGCTTTCACAAAAGACAACATCTATGTCCAGGTACTCTGGCTAGCAAGTTCCATGGCAGGTGAAGGGATGATGTAAGGTCGAAAGTACTATGCGCGCATGGCATAGAAACTGCGTCCAGACAAAAGAGACCGGCAACTTGGTTGAATTGTACTGAGACGCCCTTTTGTACAGCAACGGCTAAGGACCACGTTTCTGGCGTCGTGGCTTATACCGTTACGCCCAAGGATTCGATCGTGTTCTGCACAAACTTCTTAGAACAGTACAAAAATCTAAGGGATATCCCATGCGAGGATGGGAAACCCTTGGGTAAAGTCGACTCAAAAGGGCATTTGACCCCACAAACGTCTATTCTGTGGAAGCCATTGGCCAGGAGAACTCATCACTGTAGCTAGAGCGAGCACTAATACATGAGCTGGCGCATACGGACCTACGATACTCATACATGGATGGTGAGCGCCTTTCGGCCCAATTGAACATTTTCGGAGCATTTGTGGGGGAAAGAAAAGGTGCCAAATATATTAGTTCACATACCGTGATCTACTTAGGAACAGCCAACTGGACCGCTCTACGAAGGCCCATACAAATTGCATGCTGACAGCATGCTCGCCATGGAGCGAAGGATCAGGGCTCAAGCAAACCCCAGCAGGAATGCAACTTCGGACCACATTTGGGAATCAAGAAATGCAACCCCCCCCCCCGGGTCAGGGTAAAGCATCATCGGACTCACCCTCAGAGCTAGAAGCGGAAATGGACGAACATTTTTGTGTTCATGTCTGTAGAGGCAGAACGGGAAATCTTTATCTAGATACCTTCAAGGTAGTGGACTGTGGACGCCGGTTAGGGTTAAGCACTCCAACACCGTGTGATGCGTGTGCCAATCAGGAAACCAGCCTTGCGAATATTTTACATTGTCACTACTCAGGGCAATTGGTATACTTTAGAATTGAACTGGTTGAGGTCGATTGGATTTGAATACCCCGTGTCTATTGGCAGTGATGTCGGGTTCGATTGACATCTATAAGTAACGTATTATACCTACAAGCCTTGTGAGGTCCCACGAAAGTCAATCGTGAAAATACTAGCAGAACTGCAGCTTGCACCGCCTTTACAATTCAGTCGCCGTGGCAAGATACCCAAGGCTAAGTCTAATCGCCTTTAACTGAAGTCGTGATGTGCATAGTTGTACATGGTGTCGTCAATTTCGTGATAATATGGTTAAGCGTCGTCATCTTCGTAGTCATCCTCCGCACGTGACAAACCACCTTCGACTTTCACAGCCTGGCTTACCCATTCGGTCTTCTCTACCTTGTCTAATCCCCAACGGCTTCTCACTCTTGTTAGGAGTCCTTCGACAATTTCCCGTCCTCCCTCAAGAACCTCCCCCTTCTTAGGATCCCATTCGCCATCATTGTCTGCCCGTCTGACCCAACTCCACTCGCATCTGGCAATTCGATGGCTTGTGGGGCTCTTCTTCCTACTTCCTGGTGTTGGATCAAATGGTAGCCTCCCTTCCATGAGAGCATACAGAAGCACGCCAAGAGCCCACGCATCGGTAGCACGGCCATCATATTCTTGGCCCATGAGAAGCTCAGGTGCAGCGTAATCCTCGCTTCCGCAGCGAGTGTCGAGAAGAGGCGACTCTGGGGGTTTAGGAATCCGTCGTCCGAGACCAAGGTCTGTCAGCGTGACGATTGGGGCCGAATAAGTTTGCCAATCCTTAACAGTGGGTAATTTGGAGGTCTGAATATTGACCAAGACGTCTAAACAACACTGTTAGCAGCCCAGTCATCGTAGCAGGCAAAATCAATGTGAGGCATACTTTCGAGCTTGATGTCGCGGTGAACAATAAAATGAGAGTGCAGATAGTGCACGGCCGCAACAAGTTCCGCAAAGATCCGACGGATCAGACTTGGTACGAGAAATTCCAGTTTTGAGCTGGCCAGGTCGAAAAGGTCTCCTCCAGCGCAATAGTTGAGGACCAACAACGCGCGTCGGTCTGTGACATTGAACGCTTTGAGGTGTACCAAAGATGGATGATGTATTGATTTTAGGATTTCCACTTCACGCTTTAGAGATGTTTCTACTTTTGCTTCGTCCGCACCTCCTGCCGGTCCTTGTTCACAGACCTTCACTGCGACCAGTGCACGAGGATCGACTTCGTCTTCGTCAATTGATTCGCCCAAGACATCATGCGGCTGGCTTTTAAAAGCCTTATTACCTACAGTTTCCTCGACGGCAAGCATCACGGTGCTAAAAGTGCCCTTACCAAGTTGCCGAACAGCTCTCCAGTGTTTTACCTTACCACCTCGGATTGTCCTCGCTTCGTAGCGCAAGGGTAGTGGTCCCTTGGGCGTATCAGGGCTTAAACTTGAGCTTTCCAAATCACTGCTATCGGTTCCACGATTGCTTCTGGGCGGCGTCGGGGGTCTTGGTATGGGCAATGCCAATCCGCGTTGTACAGCTAAGTACTCTTCTCGATGCATATGCGAGTCCGGTGGAGACAAAGGTTGCAATATAGGTGGGACACCGGAGCCAGACACAACGACGTTACGCATACGAGGGGCTTGCACAGAGTCTGGTACATATTCGCTAAGGCTTCGATTCCTGGCGTGACTTGCCGCGTTGGCCCCTATAATCTGCTGGAGATCGGATCCGTTGGTGCCTTGCGCTGTCGATAGAATACCTAATGGCGCGCGGCGTTTTTTAGGAGACGTTCGCGCGAAAACTATAGGTTCCAGATTTGACGCCGTGGACATGGAGACCGTATCCATCTCTGGTGTGTTTTCGTCGCGGTCTCCCTGGTCGATTGATCTTCTCCAAGAGGCAGGGGATCCCACAGCAGTCAGAGGCGAAGGTAGTGGGGTGAGGTCCATTAGTGGGCCTACACCGGGTGAAGACATAGCAGAGGCTGGGGATAGGGAACCCGCTCTCTGACGCGCTGCCGCAAGGATGGTCCGCACACTCGAGCTACGAACAGGTAGCCCTATTGCAACCGAAGACTCTAGAGACTCTGTTTGACTGTATACAGCCATAGGAATAGTTTCCGATGAGTCTTCACGGTCTTTCTCAACCACTGAATTGGTTCTTACTCGGAGGCCTGCACTGAGCGGGGTTTGGCTGAGGGGCGATACTATCGTCGGATGCGCTTGTGAAGGAGTGGTATCGAGAGCGTGGAGCGATGCATTGTATTGGAACAGTGGCTGTAAGACACTTGAGGGTATTGCAGAGGCTTGCCTACTTCTCAAATGGTTGGGATCTGAGTCTGTGTCACTCGAGGCGTAGGCGCAAAAGTCTTCTGACGTAAAAGGCTGATGGGGCTGTCCGATTTGTATCACAGGCATTTGAGCATAGCCCTTGAGGTGATGCTTTCACGTGTCTTCACAGCGATGGAGTTACACGAAAGAGGCATTAAGCGCAAGGCACATGGAGGAGGAGGAGGAGGAGGAGGAGAAGAGGATTGAAGGCGCGCAAAATAACATTGCAGCCTTTCCAAGTAGAGTATGGACTAGAATATGGAGCTACGGTACATAGAGTAAGGTACTACTGTACCAAGTAGTCTGGACCCCTCGGACCGCCTAGCCTGTGCCTGCAGTGGCCCTACATACTGTATAACTACGGTATGTAACACCAAATCTTTTTATGGAACACATCAAGCAGTCAAAACGACTGAATAAACCGTAAACAAACGCTTAAACTCGTAATCAAACGGTAATTCTACGAGGTCAATCGTTCATGTTAGTGAATTGATCTCAAACCGTTAAAACCTACTACCTTGATCTGCTAAGGTACCTTACTACGAGTACATACATACTCTCTGGGTCCTACTATGGGGGTACCTAGGTGGTCGAACACTTTCAATGCTCAAATGTCTAAGCGCAACATTAATGGTTCTATGGAGTGCGCCTTGATAGACCAATCATCGATATGCTCGGTGACCGTGGAAGTGTGAAGAACGCAATACTTCCCAAGAAAAGGACTACCTGCTACTCCTAGCACGTCCTCCTCTACCAGTTATATCTAATGCTCTTGCTTATATTATAAAACTCCGAATACTATTAGTATTGAAGCTTCAGATTCATTCTCAGCTGCAGAGGAAAGTCCATCTTATTCGTGTCGACTTTTGTGCTTCTCAACACATCCTGCCTACGGAATACTCGCCAACATAACGTCTTTCAACGAGATGCCATTTTTGCTTCTACGTACATCATGCTCATGTGTGCCAGGAGTCTTATGTAAGTGGGATTTACTTGCTATTTCTGTCGGTGGGACTCAGCTTGCATCCAGACAGCAAAGCTCTTCCTTTCCCCATGGAACTTTCATACTTCGTCTTTCGTTACCCTGTACCTGCGGCAGGTGGTGATATATTGGCAATCCTAAAATCGATTTACCACAACGCCGCTACCATGACGAATAGGGCAATAAATCTGCCAGTAAATGCCTATTAAAAACCACCGTTTCGTTTAGTTCCAGATCACCGACAATGACCTTTTATCTCAAGGGGTTACCAATCGATATTTATATATCAGTAAAGTCGATACGAACGTTCCTATAAGATAATTTGGGGCTTTGGCAAGAATCCCAACGCTTTTCGATGCCAGGTTCAAAGTTGAATGATATTGGGGAGTCGATCAACATGATCTACGGAGATCGCATCGGTTGTCCGCCATATGCCATCTTTTCGCAGTCCCTGATGGTCCGCATGTGAAGGGTCATGGCGGTATATTTATACCCTCGTCGACTTGCACTGTCAACCAATGGCATTGGATTGAGGGAGCTTGCATTGAGACGGCGTCTAATAGCGAGGGATGAGTCGTCGGAACTCAACCCCCCTTGTCCTTTGCAGAAACGTAAAGGAAGCTCAGCATCCAGAATAATCTCTTTAAGATAAGCGTAGCCGCTCAGAAGAACTTTCGAATAGGAATAGACTGAATGTTGAATATCAAATATCAAATTTCTTCAGCATGATCATCTTCAACCCCAAGCGGAAGCGGCCACCGCCTTGTCGTGCCGCCCAGAGTGGCTCAAGCAATCCTTCCCCACCATCTACCCCTCCAATCCTGCCGCAATCACGTCCGCTACGTCCAGCTCCTTCAGATCCTCCACCGTACGCGTTATATCCACCAGAAAGAAATCCACCGAGAACACTGGCGCCTACATCAACCACGCAACCAAGACAGAACGGTCCTGCATCTCGAGTTGCTGTCGACTCGTCTCAAGCAACCCGAGATGGACCTAAGCAGTGGCAGCCTAAAGTGCCGGATGCTCTGCGTCACAGAATATCTCTCTGCGACCTGATATCCTCCAAATTGGACGCCGTCATCACCTCCATTGATGGAGAAGTCTTTAGCGGAGATGAGCGCGAACTTGGTACGTAGTACCTGAACGCTACTCGTATGTCGGATCACGATGTAATTGACTGGAGTCCAGCCATCTACGAAGAGCCGTCGCCAGCGATTCGGGGAGGTGGCCCCACAACCAGAGAGGTATCCAACAGGGTCATCACTTCAGCTATCATCAGCACGAACTATTTCACCAAGGTCAATCTATACGCCAATTCTAGGTTACCACCTCACCTTCCCGAATTGAAGCTGTAAGCTCCTTACAATCACTCACCGCTCTGTTGACGCTGATTTCGGTACACAGGTATATGCCCTCTTACCCACTAGTATGCCTTGCAGCGCAATACTCTCAGCGAGTATACACCCGAGCCACCGGCAAAGAAAGAGAAGCCCATGTCGATGCAGACTGGCGTCACGGAACAAAAGCAATGGTTATTAAATCCGTCCCCATCGACGACATGAACACTGTCGTCTTTGCCATCAGAGGCAGCCAAACATTTCTCGACTGGACCGTCAATCTAAACTCCGCCCCTGCATCTCCTGAAAATTTCTTGGTGAGCCGCTCCATTCCATATGATTATCCAGGCTCAAAACTTACAATTCCTCTAGGATGACCCTGGTAACCTCTGCCACTCCGGCTTCCTCTCCGTTGCCCGCAAAATGATCAAACCCGTCGCCTCCCGCCTCCGGGCCCTCCTCGAAGAAGACCCCACCCGAAGCTCCTGCTCCCTCCTGATAACTGGCCACTCAGCAGGCGGCGCCGTTGCCAGCCTGCTCTACGCGCACATGTTCGCCGAGAAAGTGAAATCCGAGCTCAACATTCTGACCAGCTGTTTCAAACGCATCCACTGCCTCACCTTCGGCACACCACCCATCTCACTACTGCCCATTACCAAGCCTCCAACCTTAAGGCACAAGAAGAGTCTCTTCATGTCCTTCATTAATGAGGGTGATCCAGTACCCAGAGCAGACAAAGCCTACGTCCGCTCTCTCCTCGACCTCTACGCCTCTCCCGCTCCCGGTACCACCTGCACCATCACCAAACTCCTCCCCTCCCCAGCCCCCGGCTCTCCCTGCAAACTCGGCCTCAAACGCCCAAAAGCAAAACGAGCAAATAGCGCGCCCGAACCGCCCGCTCGGAAACAGCAGTGGATATGGAAAGTCCCTCCCAGCACGCTCTCCAACGCCGGACGGCTTGTGGTTCTTCGCTCCGCAGACGACGGGAGGCACGGTGGGAATGGCGCGGGGGATGATGTGAGAGCGGAGGTTACGTGCGATCAGGAGCTCAGAGGGGTGGTGTTTGGGGATCCGGTGATGCATATGATGAGGGTTTATGCGCGCAGGGTGGAGGTGTTGGCGACGAGAGCGGTGACAGCGAAGGTGTGGGGGTAGGAGAATGGCTTACAAGAGCTTGTCTTGTGGGGATGGTGCTAAATCTGATGTTCGGACGGAGCTGGATGGTTTTATGACAATGGACGGGTTATACCAAACACCCAAGGGGCGGGCTGGCGGGCTAGCTCGGAAAACTGGGGGAGTTGGAAGGAATTCTCGGTTGGTATATCTAGGTATGTTCACGAGCTGAATGAGCTACGGCCTAGACGATATCCTTTCTATTGTGAAGATATCTTCATCTTCCTCAGAGTTCCCACATCACGTGCTCCTTGTTCAATCGCTGCTGCTCTTATCAAAGTTCCCACGCAACTACTTTCTCATGGCTGAAAACCCCTGAACAAAGCCCCCACTCCAAACGTCCTATCGTTTCCCCCCCAGCTAACCGACCGCACTCAACATCCCCTACTTGTAATCCCCCCTTCTCCTCTCGTCCACCCCCACACCCTTCCTCCCCTTCCCTCGCCCTCCCAGACAAGAAACTGCCCACTCGCCCCCTTCCAGCCCTCTTTCTAATCCCCTCCCATGTCCGCACTGTACAGTCCATTCATTTCAAAGACTAGCATTCTATGAGAATCGCTGACGTGGTAGTCGAAATTTCACGGAGCGGGGGGGGTTGAGAATGGGAGCTAGTGGGGGGTGGGAGATTTGTTGGGTGGGGTATGTATGTGGTTGGGCGAGGGAGGTGGTGGGTGGTGTTGGGTCTCTTTTTGGGGATTTTTGAGGCTGGGGAGTGGGGGAGTTGGGTCTCTTTGTGGGGGTTTTGAGGCTGGGGAGTTGGGGCGGGGTTGGTGAAGGGGGGGGGAAGAGGCAGATAGGGGTGGTGGTGGGTGTGGGCGTGGGTTTGGAGCTAGCTAGCTGGGCTAGGAAAAGGTGGGAAGTGTTTGAGATCGACCCAGCAGTGGAACACGTCAAGCAGTCAAAACAACTGTGAATAAACCGTAAAAAAACGCTTAAACTCGTAATCAAACGGTAATTCTACGAGGTCAACTGTTCATGTTAGTGGATTGATCTTAAACCGTTAAAACCTACTACCTTGGTCTGCTAAGGGGCTAGGTAGGTAGGTTTATATGTAAATAATTTAAATGTAAGATCTTGAATAGATACTGTTACAAAATAAGACACTCTGGAAGAAAAATCAAAGAACACAGATCCTGAGGATACAGACTGTGAGGACAAAGCAACTTTCAGGATTGGATGAAGATGTTTTTGGGAGGAAACGAAATCTCCCACTCGTCCGTCCATGCCTCAAGGCAGCTCTTCTAGTGTGTATCCTCCCCGCTAAAAACAACCGCAGCCACATCTATTCCGAAATCCGAAAGACGACACACATCCATTCCATTTCCTCGGGCAAGATACGGCTCCGCAGCCGACACTAAATCCTCGCACGCCGGATCCTTGAAAAGATATAGGCGCTTTGACGATTCCCAGTGGACGCCGATGTATTGGCCTTTGACAGCGTTCAATGCCACGCAGCTGCCGGTACCATTGTCCCTGACGCTTTTGCTAGTGGGAGTACCTTTGCAGTCGGGGGTGGAGAAGCCGGCAGCGGAGCCGTAGGGACCCCAGGTGCGCTTTGAGAAGGGGGTGGAGGAGGTTTGGCTGGCGGGGGTGGCGAGAGTGCTGGCGCTTAGAGCGAGGAGGAGGGTGGTGATTGGGAGATGCATCTTTTTGATCGTTTGCTGTTGGGTTGTAGACAGTGGATGCATGTAGTAGAGAGGTGATAATGTTTTTGTACCTTTTTGGGAGTATACTTTGCTTTTTTGAGAACCTGTTGATGTTGAAATAGTAGAGAGAATCAACGTCGTCTTATACATCGTGAAAAAGAGATTAATCGGAACGAAGTGACATTCAGTGAAAGATTTCGAGACGCTGGTTTCTTGAAGTTCCTTGACTGGCTCGAGGTGAATCATCCGTAGTTGAAGGTGGATGAAGGAAAAAGGCTCCACCCATGAATCATGTAACGGAAACCTGTGATTTCACAACCATCTATCACAGCATTATCCAACTCGAGATAAGTTTCGAGTTATGAATGAAGCAGGCTCACCACCACAGCCTGATCAGAGTTCACAGTATGCGCGAGTGTTGCGAGAGCCCCGTTTCCAAGTCTCAGCGTTTGGTGTTTAGATGGGCTAGAGTGGTGCCATCGATCTGGAGGACGGGAGACGAACGAACAAGCACACTTGGCGTTTTGTTCAAGTCGTCGAGAAGCACGGAAATTTTGGTGGCCAGGGCTCTGCATTGGTCCGCGCACCTTCCTGGCTGTATCCGATTGCTCAATAGCCTTCTAGGCTTCGATACGAGCACTATGTGCAAACCGGTTTTAATTTGTGTACCCATTCTCTTTATAAGCAAGCCCTTCTAAATTTCCTTCTCTTGACTTGACAACCGTGCCCCATTGGCTTTTCCAAAGCTCACTCAACGTCCCCTCATATCTTCGCCCTTCACCCCAATAAACCAGCTCATCTCGCCTCCGGTATACGTATGCCTCTCCGCTCCCCACCTGAATCCCCACCCTTCTCTCCTTACCCTGCCCTCTTCCTCACCTGTCAACAATCCCAGCACCTCCTCTGGCGTCCTTGTCCGCAGTGCACTGATAATCCCATCATGTACCACCACCGCCGGTATTATAGGAATGACGTAGGTAAAGAACAGATGGGACCATTGCCCCCAAAACCAGTACCAACTCCCTAGCCAGAGGAGGGGCCCAATGAGGAGGATGGTGAAGAGAGAGCCGAGGGTGCGGGACTGGAGTTCGAGGATCGCGAAGCCGGATGAGGTGGCGAGAGTATTGAGAAGGATTTTTGCCGCGACGGGGTCATCGAAGTGGTGGAATGCTAAGCTAAACAATCTGAAGACCTTCTTCTTGTCTTGCTCCGGCGCATTGGCCAACGCAAGAAGATTTTGCGGGGCGTCAGCCGCATCGACAGGGACAGATACGTAATGTAGATGCTCGCTCCGCTTAGCCACTGCCTGCCATGCTTCCAAATGCGGGAAAATGTCTGTCAACACGAAGTCGACGCCTTCTCTGCCAATTGCATGTCCTTTCGTTCCTTTTCCACCTGCGCCCAAGTCGGCGTTGACAGCAATTTCAATTTCAGGGGTGGGCCCGCCAGCACCAGAACAAAAGTCCACAAAGGAGTAGGAGTTTATGTTCTTGGCAAGAATGCGGCGTAAGGTACGGGCGACTAGGGTTGAAGGCGAGGCGGGTTGTATGAGTGGAAGATGGACGGTCCAGAGGAGGGTGAGAGCTGCCTGGACCTTGGTGCGGAGAAAGGCGGGAAACCTGTGGATTCATGTTTAGTTCTTGGCTTTGAGTGAGGAGTCAAACAAATTACCAGGGCTGGTCATTAATTTCGAAGAAGTGATAGCGGGGAATGGGGAGGACCATGGCTGAGCGAGAAAGATGTGGAATAGAGCGTAGAGGGTAGGTGGGAAGAGGGAATGGACGTCAAGTAGTTGAGAAGGCTTGGGATATTAGGGTTATGAACACTAAGCGAGCATTGATGCTGTCATACAGTCTAATAGCTTTTACCCAGACTTCAAGCACTTATGGTAGATGCATCGAAATCTCTATCATTCTCAAGCAGCCCTCCTCTAATCGTCTTGATCTATGTAATCTATCGTTAACAGGCTGACCACTCTACTATGTACGTCCGGCCAGAAGGAGATTGTAGATCCTATCATAGCCATGGCAGTAAGTTCCGGCCCAAAGATGAACACTCGCATGTCGCTCAAAACGTCAAAAGGCCCATTTCCATGTCTTCGTTTCAATCCACGTCCTCTGCTGCCAGACCCTCCAATTGGTTGTGTCTCCTCAATATCATCATCTCTAATGAAATACCTGGACCAAACGCGCATGCAACAACTTTTTCTTTCCCTTCGCCCATTTTTCTGAGCTTATCCATAACGCTCATAACAGTAGCACTGGAACTATTACCATAATTGACGTATATCTCATAGCTCGCCCGAAGATGTTCTGGGGTAAGATTCATGGCTTGCTCAACGCCGGTAATTATGGTTGAACCCCCAGGATGTAGGGCCCAGTCGAAGTCGGCAGCGGTCACATGGCTACCATGGTTGATTGCTGGAAGCGATTTCACCAAATCCTGGAAAGCTGGTAAAACTGCGGCAGAGGCTACAGCCGGAACTCTTGGCGTTAGAACAACCTTCCAACCTGAAAAATGTTAGCAAATTTCTACGCTATATAGCTCTAGAGTCTCTTGGAACGGGTCTCCATACCTAATGGATCGACGTCGAAACCTAGGTCATTCTCCGTGTCGTCTAAAATCTCATGTTTCCAACCAAGTACATCGTATATTGGACACGAAGTCTCGTCCTCACCAATACCGTTACTTAGAACGCAACTTGAAGCACAGTCGCTGAAAAGACAAACTCCAATCCTCGTGGTCTGGTCCTTGTCGATCGACTCCAGCTCCGATCTGACAAGTAGACTGGAAACCTCGCATGCCAGCACCAAAACTCTTGCAGGCTTGTTCCGAAAAGAAGACCCCAAAGCCATATGTGCCGCTGTGCGTATAGCTGCAAGGCCTCCAGAACAACCAACGCCATGTAGCAGGACCTTCTCAACATTGGTAGTCATACCCAGTTGCTTGATGACAAAGTGATCGAAACCTGGGTTTGCGGAATTGGTGCATGTTGTTGAGACCACATGGGTGATGTCATCGACGCTCCCTCCCCATTCCTTGATTGCTTTTCTGCATGCATTGACAGATAATTTTACCCCTTCTTCAAGAAATACCTCATTGAGCTCGGCAATACTTGGGGGGTTGGGCTGATTAACGAGGGGATGGTCGATATTGCCAATGGCGGCGCGGGAGTCGATACCAGTGAAGCGATTGATCGTTAGGACTTTCTTGAGTCTACCAATGTATTATAAGCCACATTGATAGCAGAAGTAGGAGGGCACGAAAGAAAAGTGCCCGAACACAAGCGATATGAAAGAGAGATCGTACTGGAAAGTCTTACGCTGTTGATGGAGGGTAGAATCGGTTTGCGAGTGTTTCTAAGGCGTCTGGGCCGAGTGAAAACGGCGGATAGTCCACGGCGAGACCGACAATGGACAAATTGAGATCATCTGCGAAACGATCGTGACCAGTGCTATTATGCACCGCAGAAGGCGACATTATTGAAACTGTGATGCTGTAACGAATGCAGGAACCATTTACAGTATTGCGTAGTACCTTATGTACATCAAAGATTGTTGGGGGAAGCTAGTCGTGTGCGCAATCACACAGTTAGCGGCAGCGGCATTGTGACATCAGGCGCACAGCACAGTGTCATAAGGCAAGGGACCATCGGCATGCATGGATTTCCAAGGAAGTGTTTGGGTGTGTTTCCATTCATGGCATTTTAGTTGCCTCAGGACTAGGGTCAGGATTGTATTAAACATGTTTATTGCTTAACCAAATTAGGATAGTCAATAAACGTGTTTAATACACGTTTATTGAAGCAGGTATTAAACACAGGGGTATATATAAATAGCATCAATTATTTGGGTGCTCCATTGCCACCTCACCGTCGACGATGCTATTCAGAAACTCCTCCAGCACCTCATCGTTTGAAGGATTTAGCCTAGCCATAGCAACTTCCTTCTGCAGCAGTCTATCTTCCATATTCAAAAGCTTCTCCTCATCGATTTTAATGCTCTGTGTATAGCGAAGATTCTGCTGACGAGTGACTTCGAACGTCATTTGACGGTGACAGTATAAGCACTTCACTGCAGGGACGATTCGGTTTGGCAGGATTATGCTCTGAAAGGCATCAATAACAGCCTGATTGCGAGGTTTGCCACCGCGTTGAGGCGGCATGGCTGGTGGTAGGAAGGTCTATCTATTGCTGGCGACAGCTAGATCAAACCCCCCGAGCTAAACCAGCTGGGTTTAGCTTGCTTATATAATATAAAACCAATAAACAAACATGAATAAACCGCTAAGAGGTATTAAACACGTTTATTGTAGAATAAACGGTTTTTTCCTGACCCTACTCAGGACCTCAGACGTGTAGGGCTAAGCCCCTGCGGGTTAGCCTTTTGCTTACTACGGAAGCTGCGATTACATGGAGCTAACCCGAAGGGGCTTAGACAAACACGTCTGAGGCTAAGGCAACATTTTTGAAAGTTATCTTACTAATGGTAGGATTCCCATTGGCCACTAACCCTAGCCCTAATACATCATCTTAACCTCGGCATCTACGGAAGTACGGAATAACTAGGTACAGTACCGACATCAATAGACAGAACGGTGTTCGAGCTTGAGATTCTGTGTTAGTGACGCATCACGATTGCTTCCCTGTGCATTCTACCTTATATCACATCGTAAAGACATAGAATTGTTGATAATGCTTGGTCTTTCTTCATGTGATAGATACGAGTAGTTGGAAGCTTTCAGCTTTCAGCTTTCGAATTTGGAATTCCTGATATACCTTACTCAAGTCCAAACACAGTCACCGTAAGCTGAACGCTTCAAAGTCGAGGCGTCAATTAAGAACCTCGTGTGCTAATCCATCACTCCACGCAGGTAATGGAGGCCTAGAACAATACTTGGCTTTAGAATTGGTCTCTAAATGTATACTCTTGTACTCTGCATTATAGTTCTTGCAGCTTTGTGGTTCTTTCAAGGCCATATAGGGCAACGCTCGGGCATAAGACGCAATGGGGAACGATTACCGTATGGTTTCTGGCATGCCGTAGAGGAATCTGCTAAAGAAGCTTCCAGACCACCTCCGGGTACTATTGCCTTGGCTGGCAATGGTTTGTGGTTCCTCAAACCAAAGCGCATGATGCTGGAGTGGTTCGCCCAGTGCGAGCGAGTAATGGGGGTTCAAACGGTCGAATTATTTATTCCTACATTGCCACCGACCATCTTAATCACAGACCCTAGAAACATTGAGCACGTCCTGAGAAACAACGAGATCTTCATCAAAGGCGAGTTCTTCCGGACACGGTCATGGGATCTTTTTGGTACGTGGGTGAGGCCCTTCGGCTTATGTATCTAAGGAGCCAGGAAGAATAGTGGTTCTGACTCTGTTTACTTGAAGGCAACGGTATCATCAATGCTGATGGTGAGTTATGGAGAACCCAGCGGAAAGCTGGTCTGCGTTTCTTCAGCAATGCAAACCTGAAAAGTTTCATTGATGAGGCACTTCCACCATTACTATCAGATATGGAACAGAATCTCAGTAAGGCAGCCAAAGATTATGACCAGATTGATTTGCAAGACATCTTGTTAGAATTAACCACGAGACTGATGGGTAGAGTGGCATATGATGTACGTTTTCTGTTATATGGATAGTCTAGGCTTTTCCAACGACCTGTCCTACTTCCGAGATCCACGAACTGAGTATCTTGCACAATACAGATGGACATGCCAGGCTCTTTGCCTTTTTCAAAGGCCTTTGATCACGCGTCTGGCGTTACCGCACAACGCTTTCAAAATCCGTTCTACAAATTTAAAGAAGTCTTCTTCGGGGCTCCCTTGCGAAGATCAGTGCTTGAGGTGAAGACATTTGGCAGAGAAATTGTCTCCGCAGCTGTGCAGAAAAGGGAAGACGAGGAGAGTCGCAAAGACCCATCGATCGGCGAGAGTGCTGATCCACTTAAGAACAACCTGATCAACTCCCTGCTCGACCACATTGAAGATCAGCAAGTAGTTGCAGATGCAGCAATGAATTATCTTTCCGCTGGTCGAGACACAACAGCGCAATCTCTAACCTGGACCCTCTACCTCCTCATGCGCCACCCGACAGCTCAACAAAAACTGCTCGAAGAACTACGAGCAGCGTTCCCTGATTCCGGACACCATCTGCCAGTATCTTTTGATTCTGTACAGCCTTCATCGCTCCCATATACTATGGCGGTCTTCAACGAAAGCTTGCGTTTGTATCCCCCTGTTCCAATAGAAATAAAAGAATGTACCGCAGACTCTACTTTTCCTGATGGAACAAACTTACCAAAAGGTTCGGTGGTAATGTGGGTACCATGGGCAATGGGCCGGTCGCATCAAATTTGGGGTGAAGATGCTAACGAATTTCTACCGGAACGATGGCTACTGTTGGATAATGAATTGAAGCAACCGGAGCCTGCAATGGCCGTTGACGTCAAAGACAAGAACAAACCAGCACGGCTGGTCTCGAAAAGCGCGTTTGAATTCCCAGTCTTCAACGGTGGTCCACGGTCATGCCTCGGGAAGAAATTGGCTGAGCTACTGGCTGTCTCCGTTATCGCCAGTCTGATATGGAATTATGACTTTGAGGAAATTATTGACGATAAGCTAGGAGGCTGTGGACCTGGGAACGCAAGACTGAGCCAGGATAGCTTGACATTGCCTATGGAAGGCGGCTTGCCTTGTTTAGTGCATATGAGGAAAACCGAGAATGCAAAGGAGGACATCACAGTGAGGTAGTCTTTACGCTTTTAGAAGGCAGATAGTAGAGAAAGCAATTCTCTATTTACATGGAAGCGAATCTACCAAGCCGACATCGATGTCCACATCCTCCCTTGACTTTTCTGCTTCCTGACATAAATGAGATAAATTTACTAGACACCTGACGTTGACTTTCCTATCACACACCTAACGTCCCTTGAAATATGCGCCCGTTTAAAGAGAGCTTGCAATTGCCGAATATACTCCTAGACGAACAACGCCCGATGCAGCCGTACATGTTCCCTTTGCACCTGCACAACAGATTCCGAGACTCTTGCAAGCTGCGGCATCCGCTCTCTAAACAGTGTAATCCTCATCTGCTTAATCATTAGCAAGCTTGACTCCTCTCTACACGAAGGCCAGACTCACAATCTTGCACACGCTTTGCACTGATAGTCAGCAGTGTGGACCAGAAGAATAGCGCTCTATCACCCCAATGATCAGCTCGGCCATACGTTGTTGGTCTGGGAGTCTCTTACATCTGTACACAGGCTACTGCTGCGCCCGCATCCCAGGTCCCGTAAGGCGGCTTGTCAAATGCGTGCCTGAAGTCTCTCCCCTTCGGTAGAAGCATGCAAACGAAAGTCGTAGTCCACAAGCCCAAGATGAGAAATTCAACAAGAATCTTCAGTCCTTTGAACACCGTTGCTTTCACACGGCCCGATCGTGACGACGAGTTGACACTGTAGGTAATGAGATGGCTTAGGCTGAGGGCGGCAGTTGCGAGAGACGTTCCGATGCCGAAACCGCAGGGAAAGGAGACATTCAACCACCAGCCTTTGTGGATAACAGAGTAAATGAGAAGCCCAAGATAAAGGGCAGCGAGAAAGAGTTGCCCGATGATCAGGTGCAGGCGGGTTGACGGAACGATGGTTCGGATACCCCAGGAAGCCATGGCAGCGGAATGGGTTGGTAGAATAACGAGTAGTTGTCGGGGTTCGGTACTTGCTGTATTGGGACTCTAAGCAGACGCTTTGGCTACTGGTTGACTGTGCTGGCCGTAGGAGCTTGGTCTTGAGTAGGAGGTTGATCTTATGGTAAAGCAGACAAATTGATGTGTTGAATTCTTTGCGTGAACTTGTGAACAACCTGTGTAGGAAGAAAGTGCTTTATAGATTTATGGCTGGTGATCGGGCTTTTTGATACCTCACTGTCCTAGGAACTGAAGTGACCGGAAAAACTTCTTGTTGGTCAGTTAAGAACCGGGAGTAGAGGTGTTCTATAGGGCTATGGCCTGGTGATGAGGTTTTTGATATCTCACAGTCCACGAATTGAGATGGCCGGAAAAACTTCTTGTTGGTCAATCAGGAATCGCCTAGTGCTTGCTGGATCTCGGGCCTGGTCGTCCGCCATACTTAGAGATATTGACTGAGATCAAAGCAACGACAAGAGCAGAAATGGAGATTCAGCGGCAGGACTTCGTACTACCCAAGTAAGTTACCCACTTCGTCACAAGCATTAACCGAGTCGGAATTCCGGGCTACAGTATGAAAGTATCCGAGGCTACATTGGTTGATTAAAAGAGGGACATCAAGCTGGAGGTATAAAAGAAGAGTTGCCCAAGAGCCCTAGAACGGGTTTCCAGCATCCTGGCACCATCCTGAGGATACTATATCAAATGGCCGACAGGATATCTCGAGGCAGCATACCAATTTCACGACCAGAGACGCCATGAAGAGAAAACGGGATCACTGTGCAGCTGAGCACACTTACGGAAAACAGCTTTGTGCAGGACGACACTGTTTAGCAGCATGCAGTCATTTATCAGAACATTGCTGGCTTTCACTGTGCCAGGAGCACTTCCCGTAAAAGGGTATTCGCGTTTCGGAGACGGAGATGAAGCGGGCAAGCGAAGCCGGGGAAGTGAACATTTTCAGACTCTCGAGCGGGGAATATATAATAATACAACGACATCCCATACAGGACTTCTTTTGCATGCGCTCCGAGAGTGGAAAAGTACGCGACAGTGATGATAGAAGAAGAAAGTCGAAGGATTTATTGTCGACTTAACGTCGGTTGCTAGCCCACGCCGGACAGCCTAGGAAGGATCTGTGCCACAGCCGCCGGACCCCCCTGTTTTGATTGGACGTGCAGGTTTTATGCGTCTTGCTGACGGTCCGATAGAAGATCTAAGCTCGCGGACATATAGTCTCTGGTCCTGCCGAGTGTTACCGTCTACCTTACACGTTGGAAGACCATACTCGGTGGAAGAAGAAGGTTGCGTTTACCAATCTACAAAATTGACGAAAAGACAATGCACCTCCTCGACGCGCGCCCAACATTTTAACCGTCGCTCGCTTGTTGAGCTATTAATTGGTCAGGAACGTCCGGACTTAGGGCGATAACTTCTTGTACCTGCAGTTTTTGACCAGGAACGGCCCTTGATGCCAACCTGGTACCAGGACACCGAACAATAGTATGATCACAAGCTTTCCGGAATCTGAGACATTTGCGCCGACTACAGCTGTCAGAAGATCCGATTAACGTCACGAGTTCTAGGAGCTTGACGACGACGTCAAGAGTCTACATTGACTCACTGCCTCGTTTGAGAAAAGGCGCCTGGACGGACGATGCGGCATACGAATAGCAAAAGCCACTCGAAAACCATGTCCTTCAACTCGGACAACGAAATGTCCACTCATACGAGACCTTCGCCAGCGCCGGTGAATGTTCTCCATCGACCGTCACGACGGAAAGAGTCAACGCAACCACCCCATCCTAATCCGCCTCTGACACCTAACACTGTTCCTACGCCGATGCCTATACCGAATCTTCAACCCTCCGCACCCGCCTCTCCTCCTACACCTGCTCCAAGTCCCACACCACACCAAAGAGCGCCTGCGTGGCATAGTACTCCGCCCGAACTTGAGGATCAGAGAATGCGCGACGCCCCGTTTCTTTTCAGCCGACTGAGCATCATAGAAAAGGAGGCTTGGTTGGCCTCGATAGTGGATGCATGCGACAACCATTCTCTAAGCTTCCTACATCATCTTGTCAGCCCAAGACTGAAGAAGGATCCATTTCGCACATTGCCAAACGAGCTGTGCTTCAGAGTAAGTGCTTGCCTTTTAAGGCCCCCAAAATCCAGGCTAACCCGCGGCCTAGATTTTAGAGTTCGTGGACGACCCCAAAACATTTGTCCGAGCCTCGCAGGTCTCAAGGCGATGGCGCGAGATTGTCAGCGATGATCAAGCTTGGAAAACATTGTGCGAAAAGCATGCTTATCGAAGAATGTCAAGTGACTCTATCGGGTCAAGCTTCACTGCCGGGTACCCTTCGGCAAGCCAGATCCTAGGATTAGGCCACCAGCGCTCCACATCTCCGAGCCGAGCTTTAGACAGCATTTCTGCGATAGATGAGGATAGGATGGCCGACCTCCTTCATTCTGATTCGTCCATGCGGTCAGAATCGCCTCGTGGAGCTAAGAGATCAAGGCCAAAATCGTCACATAGATCACATTTCAAGCACCGATACTTAGTGGAGGCGGCATGGAGGAAGGGAGGACATATGACGGCAAGGCATATCACACCCGACCAAGGTGTCGTAACCAGTCTTCACTTGACGAAAAAATACATTATCGTTGCTCTCGACAACGCAAAGATCCACGTTTTCAATACACGAGGAGACCACCAGAGAACGTTAAAAGGGCATGTAATGGGTGTCTGGGCAATGGTGCCTTGGGATGACATACTTGTCAGTGGAGGTTGTGATCGAGATGTTAAGGTGTGGAACATGGCCACTGGTGCGAGCATGCATACCCTCCGAGGCCACACTTCTACAGTTCGCTGCCTCAAGATGTCAGACGCCAACACCGCCATCTCCGGCTCCCGAGACACAACACTCCGCGTCTGGGACATACCCTCAGGAACATGCACCAACGTGCTCATGGGCCACCAAGCTAGCGTGCGCTGTCTAGAGATCCATGGCGACTTGGTCGTGTCCGGAAGCTACGATACCACTGCCAAAATATGGAGTATATCTACGGGGCAGTGTCTGCGGACTTTGCAAGGCCATTTCAGCCAGATCTACGCTATCGCCTTCGATGGGCAGAGGATTGCGACGGGCAGCTTGGATACTAGCGTTAGAATATGGAATCCTCATGATGGGTAAGCCTTTCCTTCCCACAATGCACATAAAACCCCAGTGACTAACCACTACTTTAGAACATGCCAAGCGATCCTCCAAGGCCACACCTCCCTAGTTGGTCAACTCCAAATGCGCGGATCTACCCTCGTAACCGGCGGCTCCGACGGTTCCGTTCGTGTATGGTCTCTCTCCACCTACACCCCAATCCACCGCCTTGCCGCCCATGACAATAGCGTCACCAGTCTCCAATTTGACGATGCGCGCATCGTGTCCGGGGGCTCAGATGGCAGAGTCAAGATCTGGGATGTGGCAACCGGGGGTTTGATAAGGGAATTAAGCCAGCCAGCGGAGGCGGTCTGGAGAGTAGCGTTTGAAAGCGAGAGATGTGTTGTCATGGCGTCCAGGGGCGGTCGGACGATCATGGAGGTCTGGGGATTTGCGCCCCCGAGAGAGATTGGAGACGTCGTGATCGAAGGGAGCCACAGCATTCCTGATGTGGGGAGTGGAGACGAAAGCGTGGAGATGGTGGATGCGTACGGAAGTGAAGGGGACGGGGGACTTACGATGGATGATTGAGTGTCATGGTTCTTGAATTGTTGCCAGGAGTCTAGAGATTTCACGCCTGCTTGGTTGAGATGGGAAAGGAGGTGTTCTCGTTGAATCTGGGGAGCATGCGGTACCAGGAGGGATGGGGATGGGCTTGTATTTTGCACAATTTCGGTGGCATAGTCGAATGGTGTCTAGGACGAATGATAGAACTCGGTCTACTTTGCTTGCATGAAGGACTTTTAGTGGTAGTGAGTAAGATTGGTCCCATTTCCGAGACTTTACAACCGTGATATTAGAGAACGAAAATTCGATACGATATGCTATGATGCATTACTATCAACCTCGCTAGCCATCTATGAAGCTACTAAATACATTCGTGCTCCAAACCTGTAGGGACGATCCATTTCTGCCTCCTGTTCTTGCCCATTGAACTACGTCCATTTCCGCTCAAATTTCTACTACCAAGTTTCTTCATCTTTTAATCTACACCTACTCTGCTCTGAAGATGTGTTCATCGACTAGCAAGTACTTTTATTGAAGAATCATCCTCCGTGCGAAAAGACGCCGAAAATTCTTCTGTTTCGGTATGCCCTCTCATCGAAAACATGATCGCTCGGAAACGTACATAATTCATCGGCTCTCTCGTGCTTCTCTTCTTCTTTCCCTTAGCACTGATTTCAAGAAATTCACTCGATAAAGATCGGTAATAAGGACCCTGGTCAGAAGTTCTGGGAATGGGATTCATCGCAGGGAAGAGTTCAGGTTGGAACGTCTAGTGAGGCGCTATGAATTGAAGAGACATTGGTTGAAGGAAAGCCAGGCGGTTCTGGGTGAAGAGTTTACTGAAATACGTGCTACTAGATGGCACCATTCTCACAAGGGTATCAAATCAATATCCCTTCACCCGAACTGCATGCTGAAGCATTCATTAATGGTGCCATTGTACTTCAATACGTTTCTCTTCACCTCAACTACATGCTACAATCACGGGGAACCGTCAACTGTATCGTTCTTTCTGAACAAACCGCCCTTCATCTTCAACCAAGTTCGAGAAATCAAAGAATTGTCACTTTCAATGTTTACTGAGTTTCATAGACGTCCTCATGGTGTATAAGAAAGCATCCGTCCACTGCTTCTCTTCTTAATATCAACATCATCAACTTCTTCGATAAAGCAGGTTCTTTTCCAAGATTTTCAAACATTCTTATCCTTCGATATAATTAGCACATACTGTCATCAACACAATAGCCACAGCATCCTCTAGAGAGATGTTTTTACCAACGACCACCATCCTAATCATCGCTCTGGGCGCTGGCACCCTTGCCTTACCTGCCGACTCTACCAGCCTTATTTCACCAAGTATTCTCGAGGAGCGAGCCTTTAAAACACATGGCTTAGGCTCCATCGCCGGCTTCAAAGAGCCAGACTGCACCAAGGACCCCGTCGGGGACCGCCCACTAGACCTTGGCTTGTTGAAGGGCGAAGACAATTGCATCATCTTCAGCTCTGATATGGCGAATATGATTGGCATCAACTGGGGAGACACCGGTCACTATATAGTGAATTCCCTATCCGTCTATTCAGATACTACATGCACAAAACGTGTAGACAGTATTGAAGCCAAAAAAATGCGCAAAAGGGGAAAGGGTCCATCAACGAACTCGTGTGTTAGCCAGAAGGACCATGGAGGACCCTGGGGATCCGTTAAGTATATTCACGAGCCAATTTGTTCGGACGCAGATGTAAACAATGGGAAGTGTATAGTGCCAAACGTTAGCTCCCTCTGGGCCCGCGAACCAGAACCCAGTGCCCTCGCCTTACCTGACAGCGACGACGACCCTACTAAGTCAACCTCTCCATTCGATCTTGAGGAGCGAGCTTTCGAGAAACGTGGCATGGGCTCCATCGCCGCATTTAAATTATCTGACTGCACCGGCAATCCCGATGATAAGCCTAAAAAGGACCCTGGCAATAACGACTGTATCACTATGACCTCCGGGACCCATGCGATTGGCTTTAATTGGGGGAATTCAGAGGACGAATACACAACAAGAGCAATAGCGTTCTACAAAGACGACAAATGCACAGTACCTCACTCAACATTCACTCCAGCAGGTCAGTCACTGGTCGCAAGGAGGAAGGGAAGAGCGACCAATGCATGTATTGCGCCGCCGCCACTGGAAAATCCGTTTAACTCGGTTCAATTCTTCCACTGAGCTGACTGCTGAAAGGGTGCAAAGTTGTTGGAAAGTTTCGATAGATTGAGCGGGGGTGCCGGTACCCTAACTCTTCGCTCTCCAAACATCTTCTTCACTACGGAGTCCATTGTCTAGGTGTAGATCAGTATGGTGCTCAAATCTCTTTGTTAGAGAAAGTTAGAGAAAACTTGTGCTTTACAATCTCATACTCAGTACATGTATGAAAACCTCTATCACACTACTATTTCCATTGCATCATCCTATCCCTCTTCTCCTTGGTTGTCTTAAGCCAGTCCCAACTATCATTTCGTTCTGTCTACCTCCAGTCAGCTGTCTCCTTGCCTGAACTGTCGCAGAGAACTTGCTCTTAGCCATCAAACCCTTCAGAACCCCTCGCCATCACCTAGCGTCTAGCTATCCTATCCCCTCACATACGCTTTCTCCTTGAACTATCCCAACCAACTCTCAAAGTCCCCCTTCGGCACGTTCTCCTCTCTCAACCCCATCAATCTGTCTCGTCCAAAGCTTGCATATCCATCACTCGCGCCAGCATAAGAGACCTGTGATAGTGCATTGGTACGGTATACTATCATCCCCTCACGAGTTCCATATATCCACCTCTCAATGAATCGAAACCTCTACTTCGAGATCTCCAAGAGCTCAACGTCCGCTTACAGTAGTATTAATCCTACCTCGCCCCCATCATCCCTTTCTCCCCTCATCCTTCGCTTCCACCACCCTCCCACCCCACCCCACCACCACCACTCCCACCAACCAACCAACCCGCAATACCACCCACCCCACTCGCCCAACCTTCACCCAAAGAAACCGAACCCAAGGGAGTAACAACAACACGGAACCTAGCGCTCCTACCACGCACATGTTGGAAGACGGGGCAATCTGATAACGGGAATCGGGGTCGAATGGGGGGATGTGGGGGAAAGGGCGAGAGCGTAGAACAAGAAGAAGAAAGGGGATAAGGGGAAGATGAAGGATGAGCAGAAAGAAGAAACGGGAGGGGTAAGGCAGATAGATAGGTTCGGTTCAAACTAAGTAAGGTAAAATAAATCAAACGAAGTTGAGGGGAAGCTTATGAAATCGTCTATACCATACCATAACTGCAGCGGTGATAGAAAGAGAAAAAAAATATTCAAAGCACTCGTAACACCCCCCCCCCCACAACTACCCGAACTCCCCGAACTCCACGTTCCTGCTTCAGTTCAGTCCCGCTCCGCCCCGCCCCACCCCTAGCCCTCATCATCCCCCCAGACCAAATCTTCCCTAAACCCATAACACAACAACCCAGCCCTCTTCATCTCGCCCCCTTCCCCCCCCCCCATCCAAAGCGTACACGAGATCCAACGCACGAAAGATTCCGAATAGCGGGGACTCAGCCCCGCTGAATTGATGAAGATGAAGTAAGCCTAGAAAGAAGACTGTTTGTCCTTTCAAGAAACCAAAAAAAGAAGAGAAAGAAAAAGAGAAAAAAGAGAAAAAAAAGGGGGGGGGGGCCGCAGCAAGCAAGCAAGCAAGCAAGCAAGCAAAACCTCGTAAGAACCCTGCTAAAAAAAAACAAAAAAAAAAACATGGAAGCGTGAAAAGGTATATAAGAGAGAAATACATCAACACACCACCACACCAATACACCACCACACCAATACACCAACCCAAAACCCCCCAAAACCCCCCCCAAAAAAGAAAGAAACCCGCTAGACTTGCTACCTACTTCCTACAGTAGTACAGTATCTAGTAACGATGAGTTCGAGATAAATACAGTAGGGAATAACAAATAGATGCGGCGAGTGGTTCTGTCTGAACTGAACTCTGAAAGTGTGTGTGTGTGAAAGAGGTATTACATTATACGTTTTGCGTTTGTGATTTTGGTTGAGAATGAACGAATGGGGGTGAAAGATGGGAGATGAGATGAGAGGAGATGAGTAAAAGGGTCGTGAGGGATGTGAAGGAGAGGTGAGACGGTAAGGGGGAGCTTGTGTAGAGACTAGAGAGAGCGTCGATGAGAGTGCAAAGGGGCTTCCGTCTGGTTTGGAACGCTGGATATGTATAGTTGAGCAAATGCTCTTCATCCTCTATGGGTATAACGTAATCTTGCTCTAGAATCGCAAGACTCCCATCTGCTACACATCCTTCTATAAATCACCCAAAACCATCTCGCAGTATAGCTCTCACCCCACACACCCATATCTCTACGCCATCTCCACCCTCCTCACCCCCCCATCACCCACCAACTCCCTCGAATACGCCGGAACATCCCTCCCATCAATCTCCGCCAACCTGCCACCCTCGACCTTCTCAGTCCCACCACCCCTCATGCCCGCACCACCAATCCCATTAGCAGCTTCGAGAGTGTCGAATCCACCCCCGTCGAGCGCTTTCGAGTGCCGGTGCCGCGAGGCTTTGGCGTGGCGGCTGTGGCGATGGATGAGGAAGGCGAGGGCGGCGAGGAGGAGGAGGCCGAGGGGGATGCCGAGACCGAGGCCGATTTTGGAGGATTGGGATAGGCCGCTTGTGGAGGAGGAGGGGGTGGGAGATTGGGAGGTTGAGGTGAACGCTGTTGATGAGGTTGGACTGGAGGTTGCTGATGGATTGTTTGTGGTTGGAAAGGAAGAGGTGGTGGATTGGGATGGAGAATTAGCCGAAGCGGCAGGTGTAGCTGTTGAGCCAGTCGCGCTGTTGACGACGCTGCTTGCTGACGCGGTTGCGCTGCTGACGATACTGCTTGCTGCTACGGTGTCGGAGGCTACTGCTGGTATGGTGTAAGGCGCTATCTGTATGGGAGATAGTACTCGTCAGCTGTTGGGACTGAGACATTTGACCAGAATGAGACTATGACGCAATGGCAAAGAACGGCAAAGGGATTTCGCAAGGATCCAGTGGTGACAGTCTGAACAGTTCGTACCGTCGCGACCGCGACACCACCAGCAAACACAGTGCTCCCTTGACTCATGGCTGTAAGAAGCGAGAAAGCAATACCGTATGTTTTGGTGATTTCTTCGAGGACTCAGAATCCGAGTTATCGTTTCCTCCATCCATGGTATCCGAGGTTCGTCAGCCTTTGCCCTGCACACGTACTCGTACCATCTCGATACGCTGTGGTATTGATGATCTCCCCTCTCATCTCCCCATGAGGCCGAAACCTGCAGCAATTGATCTGCGACGCCAATCGAAAGCCAAGGAAACTCAACCTTGTCCTCGCTTCGCTTAGAACTACCTCATCTACTCACTCTATCGACCAAGTCACCAGGGCCACTACGGAATACATACTGTGATACCGCAGTAATTATTCCTCTTGGTCGAACGCCACCATCCAATGCCGGTGGCTTGTATAATGGGGCGCTTCCCGAGGCACATACGAAGTAAAGTGTCTTACAGTAGAGTGTCTTATGATGTAGGTGGTGGAGTACGGTCTCACCGTTTGGCGGAAGATAAGAGACGACGGGAGGGAGGATTCGATCAGGATAAGGAAGGCCTTGTTGCGGGCCGATCCAATGGGGACTTGTTGGGGTCATGCATCTGCAGGTAAGCGACCCTGCAGCTCATTGGCGAGCGAGCTTCTCGAGATACATACGGAATACTCTAGTCAGCAGTATTCGTCTCATCTTGGGCTACCAACACAGCAATTGGCCAATAGGTCATGGTTCTGCCTCGAAGGCGAGCTGCGACTGCGGTGTGCCCGCCCCCATACCTACTGCCTAGGTACTTCTGTGCATTTCTAGCGCTTGGTGGATTATATCGGTATGAGTAAAGTATGTGGAGAATTTGCTCAAGTAATTAGCAGCATCGTCAATGAATCCTCGTCTTTCAGCAAGTTGGTTCCGAGATGTCCTGGATTCTGAGATGTTGAATGGCCTTGGTAGTAAGCTAACGTCTTCACCTTTTTCGTCTTGAATCTCTCTTAGAAGTGAAAAGGTAAAGCGTTGTAATTGATCAGGAAGAACTTGATATGGATACTCCGAGCCCCCATGGTGATCTTACTCGGTACTGCTGTTCGTCTCTTCCAGGACAGTCAACTGCTTTGCGCATAGACTTCTAGCTTGGGAGCATGTGCAACGAACACCAACTCGGGTAATTTGTCTGCAGAGCTCGCCCCGCTCGTACTCAACAAGCATCCCTGGTGCCATGCCTTGAACAAGATTTAGACCCATTCACATTATTGATCAAGGTCAAACCAGTCCCCTGCATAAGCAGCATGGCTCCAACCGTGGACCGTGGACCATGGACCGTTAACGTAGCATCGAGTGCTGGGTCCGAAGAAAATACTACTGTCATTGTGGCCTGCTGGCCTCGCCAGAAGTTGTGATCCTCGCAGTACTTCTTTGGTTTCTCCGTGTGTACAATCCTTCCTGTTCTTTCCCTTGGCAAACACTGCAGGCACGTCTTTGTGAGGCTATCTTCCACCCACCCACCTACCCTATCAGGTAGACCATCTCTCCTTTCTCAAAGCCGTCACGTAATTGGTCTGGAAGCTAACAGATGAATCGAGCTAACCGAAACTTGCGTTCTGAACTGTAGATGATCGTGAAGGAAGCTTGCGGTAGCAATGGCAATGCTCGGAGAGCGACTCTGAGAGTTTAGGAGCTGGGAAGAAAAGTAGAATGCTGGAAGCATTATGGTCATTGTGGGGAACTCGTTGCGCCAGAATTGGTAGATGGAAGATTTCCGGCAGTAGGAGGTTTTGTGAGAGAATTCTTTCATCTCAGGTAACAATATTTCCCTACGGAGTTACATACTTAGCTGAAGCTTGCGCCAGGGCTGTTGTATAGTAGCTTGCTTTAACGCCCTTGATTCTGCATCGACTACATCTTCAAACTCATCAATTTTTGAGCCTGAAGATATTAGTGACTTTGGACCTGACGTTGTTTGAACCGCACATGGAGAACGCCCTTCCCGTTGCATCGTTCTGCTTTCTTGAGCATTGTGAGGTTCAGTAACCCGCATAGCGCCAGATGAAAGATATTGCTATGCCCACATGGTCGACCGTTCGCCCCTTGCAGTCCTCCTTTCTCCAAGCTGCAACGGCCTACTTCAGGAAACCCAGACAGTAAGCTTCCTCAACCTTATTATTACTCGTGCCTGAAGGCTAAAGCTCGAGTGGAAAATAATGCTTTTAGGTCGATTCTGTAACGGCAGGTCTAAGTTCGACAGGCTTCCGCACTCTTCCATTCGACTCGTACTCGGTCTATGTTCGGTGTGAAGTTTCAGAGACAGGACAGCTTTCTTTGGCTATCTCTAACCGCCGTGGAAACGGTCGGCTTGTATCGGTTCTGTAGTGCATTTTTCCATAGCGGAAAGACAGATATATGGTGGCAAGCAATGTCTTTCAGTGTGCCGATAACGGACCAGCTTAAGTCAAAAGGCTGCTGCCATCACTTCTGACCGGGCATAGATGATGTAGTGATTGCGTTGAAGAAGGGGAACAAGCAGCATCGCTCTTGCCAAGTGATCTCGCTCAATCATCGGCAAATCCCACCAGCTCAACCGTCCCACATCCTTGTTTGGCAGGAACGAAAAGGCAAGCAGGATTCCAAACACCCTCGAAGAGCTGCAGCACTTAGCATTCAAGCGAACGACCCAAAAGAGATCGCAGCAAATTAAATTCGAGTGTTGAGTGATACCAACAAGCACTTTCAGGGAACATAATGGGTCAGACTTTGCCATGTGGAAATTTGCACTCCTCAGCCATGACTTACGGACCTCAAGGTCTGCTGCCATGTATTACGATGATCAGGAATATAGCCAGGTGCTTTTTTTGTGCTCGCTTGGAGTTTGTTGACTGATGGTAGTGTGTACTAGCTATGTATTGGGGTCTTTATGGACATAAGACCTGATACAAGCATGGTAGGATGCTTGGATGTAAGATTGCCCTGTGAAAGGACGATTGATGACACATCGTGCGACGGAGAAAAGAGTATTTATCGATGAGGCCTTGATATCTCAAAGACTAGAAGATAGCGATGAACGGCCATCTGGGCAGAATGAGATGGACTCCCATCGGTCATACAACGAGTCTTCGTCGTACAGTGGCGACGTTTCCCCGTCGGCAGTCCGGAGCAAGGTAGTCGAAAGACTTTGTCGGTTACAGAACGCAAGCAAACTCCATCAGTCGAAGTTTCGATACAGTTGTCAAGCACACTACAGCCACGGGTAAACAACGACTACATTGACGAATACTACGAGCGAAAGCAAACCTTGGAAAGACGTTGCTCTGGCGTTTCTCCATTACCAACAAAACGCGGAATGCGCCTCGTTGCGGGTATACACAGAACTCAATCAGCCATGTGGGAAAGGTTGAACCGGCAAACCCGCAAACACACTAAGATTGAGAGATTGTTGCCATTGAGTCGTGGATTCTCTGTTGGTTATGATTCACGCGCCTGGTGAGTGGCGATGCTGCCACAAGGATCCTGGAATTGCGTGTCCAAAGTAGTGTCTCGTAAGAGCACGCCAAAAGCAGGCAAAATGTGGCTTTTCGGGTCCGTTAGTCGTTGCGGGAAAACCCATCATTTCTCTGTCTGTCAAAGCGCAATCGATTTCATTCCCTCCTCATTCACGGGCTTGTTATTGATATCGTACTCCCATAAGCCTTCGCATCAGCCACCTGCGAGGCTGCCAAGGGGTTTATCTGCCACAACCACTCCAGGCACACATACCGAAGAGATCGCTATGTTCAGCGAACTAGGGCAAGGGTGACTGTTCGTGCATTTCAGCATGCAGGGACAAAGGTTTACACGGGATCCACAGAACCTATGGAACAAAAGCCACGAGCAACCAGCCAAGTGGTCCAAAAGAGAAAAGATAACCACAACACCATTGTACCAGCGCTGTTAGGAATCGAACCTAATATAAACTAAATCACTCAACGACTCGACCGCAACCAACAGGCGTCCGCCCCCGGACGAGGAACATTTCGCTTCGCGTCCACAGTGGAGGGTCAGCACGGGATTCGAACCAACGCACGTCTCGGGGTAACAACGGAACTTTTCAATACCTGCGGCTAACAGCGCTGCCAAAGAGAAAAGATAACCACAACACCATTGTACCAGCGCTGTTAGGAATCGAACCTAATATAAACTAAATCACTCAACGACTGTCCATACACTCGCAATTCGCACAGGCAAGAACTATTAATATGATAACCTTACCATGGTCCAAAGCCCACCAGCCAGTCCGAGCTCTCGAACGCTTCTACCATGGAACTCACCAAGGCCCAAGGTGCGGAAGGTTTCGGAGAGCTATGTGGGGCCCCAGGTTTTCGGAAGAATAGAAAGGTAAAAAGGACACAATTAGCGGAACTGGAGTTTCGATGCGGCGGGCGCCGAGCGGCGATATGCAATCCGGGACGAATCGAACACCTGCCCAGAGTTTCTTCTCCATGTGATGGTGTTTGATTCCCCACCTGCAGGTTGTCTGCTTTTTTGATCGGGAACGAACATCGCGTGGGAGAGAAGCTAGAGTAGCTTGACGCTTATGCGGAAGGTTGCTTCCTTCATTGTGATTACTGTGTCTTTTCGTCGACATCATGTCGGTGAAGTTCTTGGTCGACCACGTGCGGTTGTTAATCTTCCTTCAACGGTTGATCGGAATCGGGCTTTCAGGGTTGTGTAGGTAAGATGGCGTGGACGCGCAGAAACCAGCCAGGCCAGTCGATCGATTGACATGTTAGCCGGTTGCGCCTGTTCTTCAATTGGAGATTGATCCGGGGGATTTGCGCAGATCTCATCTCTACGCCAGTAGTAGTAGTAGTAGTAGTAGTAGTAGTAGTAGTAGTAGTAGGAGTACCTTAGTAGGAGTAGTGAATTTAAACCAACAAGAGAAAGGTTGCGGATATCTGGTCGCATCAAGACGAGTAGCTCGTGCTCGGCTTATGACGACTTCTTCACAGTCCACAACCGGGAGCACATGGCTAGCCGAATTACTCTGCCTTAGCTCGCGGTGCAATAATCTCAAGAATTACCTTACCTACTCACCTACTGTACAAGAAAATCGAAGTGCTGACCGCATCCTTCGATTGCTGATTGCTGACTGCTGAGACTTGCCTCTATACCTTGCCTTACTTAGGTCTACTGTTGTACTGGTCTCTATCATTCATCACTGCGTGGAATACGAGGTACCGATTGATCACCAGGTCGGTCAGCTCGGAGGATTCCATGAGGGCTAACTTCACAGCCTCCTGCCCCTCGTGCATACGCTATCAATCAATTCGGTTGTATGACACGCAGCTGAATCTAATTCGAGATGGGAGAAGATGACTGGTTCCTTACGTATTTGCATCAGAGTTCCAAAAGGAAATATTCGGCGAAAGGAACGAGGATTGTAGGACATCGCTTCGGTTATCCGAGAACGAGCACAAGAGGACCCAAAGTTGAAGCTTTGATAGAGCGATTCCGACTAATAGCCATCTGGAATTCTTAGACTTGTCCTCAGGCCATATATGGCCCATGGCATATGATGACATGCAGACAGGCGTTATCATCCCTTAGCCCTTGATGTTCAAATAGGGTCTGAGACGTGCGAAAAGGCTTAACAGATATGACGCGGATCACCAACAGGTAGAAAACTATGAAGCGGCGATCTGATAGGTTGATGGTTCAAAAAGCGCAATGCGGTCGAGGTTGTCAGACCAATCGTTCCTTTGAGCCCAGGGGTAGGGGCCGCGTCTTGAACCCGAACTCTCGGACCTACCATAGTCATGAGTAGGAAAAACACCACTGTATATTTGAACCTCGGAAACACCAGCGCAAATCTCCCTGGGCATGAGATATATGCAATCCGTCAGGTTACGCTGCACTCCGTACCCGCGATGCGGATGCTTTTGTGAGGGAACCTGGGCTTACAACTACCACTCCGTAACCCTCTTCGGAGACAGCAGTAGCGTCTCGGGCAGGCCGTCGCTCACACCCTCAGCATCCCGGCACGCAAGGCAGAAGCCTGCAATGTTGGCCGGCACAGAGGAAAAGTGTGTGGAAGCCCGTGCCATGTGGGCGCTGATGGTTTACGAAGACGGGAACTGAATGGCGCAGTACCTCGCAGAATAGTCTGTACATACCTAGTAGTCCAACAAATTCCTCGAGTTTCATGTAGTGTCTCGAAAAAATCCAGGACCTGCCGGACAACCCGCATCAGCAGCAATCAGATGACAGCAATTCAGCAGCAAGATAACCACGTAACGGCCGTGCCTGAGGGACGGCATAAATAGATAGATAGCTTGGTGCATTGCATCTATCCTGTCAATAATTTTTAAAGCTGTCGATTCTGCGTCGGTAGCGAATCTTGGCTGATCTGACTTTGGGCCTCACTCTCAGGGCTTCAGACATCATAGTCGGGAGAGAGAGCTGCATGACGGCGAGGCAAAAGCCATCATCGACTCGGGTGCCACGAGATCCTTAACGATCCTAGCTGAGCCTGCTGAGGGACTCTTCGGTTCTGGAGTGCTTTCCCTTCCCAGCCCCCTGCCTTGTTTATAGAGTTTGTCCACATCCCCCGGCGTCGCATGGCTCGCCCAGGAGGCTAGGAGCACTAAAACAGCCGACCAAAGCGGATGAAATGTCTGGACCAGCGCCAGTTCCAGCAGGTCGAATGGCTGGATGCCTGCAATTTCTAGAAGGTCCAGCGCAAGCGGTGCGGTAGCGTCATGCACTCTAGACTGGCAGGCTGCTACCGTAGAGATGCATAAGGGCGAGGAGTTTAGTAAGAAGTAGGTAGGAGTGGGAGGGGTGGGTACTGTAAAGCCCTAGCGTGGTCGCAAGGCTCTGGGGGCTACCTAGGTAGGGTGCACAACGCCGTCAGAATCAACAATTGGGGGGGCACGGAGGGATAGGACGGAGTACTCGTACCGTGGTATCTACAGTAGTATGTAGAAGTAGTAGTGCTGCCCCCAAAATTCCAAAATTAAGGTATCTAAACGGAATCTCTCCAGTTTGATTATTTGATTTAATATTAAGTTGGCCCGAGTAGATTAATTGTGTCGCAATTTGCTGGAAATCTCTTGCTTACTCCTGCACTTGCAGCAGCACCGGACAGCGAGCCCGCCAGCCAGCCAGTAATTACTGGCTGTAGCAGTAGCTGAGTACAGATTATTGTACATTTCCAGTCTTATTTACCTTACCGACTACTGCTGCGACCAATACTACTAATAATAACTACCTTTTCCCCCCTTTCTCACCTTTATGTCGTCGAGTAATCTATTGTCTACCCAGCGTCCCGGAAGTTTAAGGCAAGGCAGCAGCTACAAAAGTCAAACGCAAAAGGTCGTCAACTTGACAGATCTGGGCCTGTTGCCAAGGAAGACAGCTGACAGACCATCGATCAAACGAAGTAAGTCACCAAATCAGTCGTCCTTACTCTCAATCATCATCATCAACGCCCAAATGTATCCGAGACAACATCATGTTCCATCGAACCCGGAACAACGGTATTGTTGTATTCATAGGGAACTGGCAGCGACTAAACTAAATATCGCTCAACCTTCTAGACAACTCCTCCCAAGCAGCATCCCGCCCTGCCTATACCACCACCAAATCAACACAATCTCTTGCGAGACCCACATACAACCGTCAGATCTCCAACTTCTCCACCCACTCGCCTTCAGGACGCGAACACCCACCCGTATATCCCGTGCGCGCCGAAGAATACAAACCGAAAGGGAAGTCGGTGTTGAATCGGATTGTCGCTCAACAGAACGCGCGCACTCCGAACCCGATCTACAGTAACGGCGTCCAGACTTCGTTTAATTGGCGATCAGGACGTCCGATGGCGGGCATGTTGGAAATTGAGCGGTCACGGACACGGCGAGAGAGAACTTTTATCGGAAGTGAGTGTGCCGTATGCGAAGAACCTCTGGAGCATACGCTTCGAGGTGAACGGATCCTGCAATTCTCTTGCGGACATGTCTCGCATGAGGCTTGTTTCTATGAATACATTAAAGAATTCGAGTCGCAATACTGTCCGACGTGCAATGCACCCCTCGGATTGGACACGAGTAGAGGCGGAAATGTACTGGATCTAGGTAAAGGAAGCTCCCGGGTTGTGAACGATGTATAGAGCTAACTCTCGATCAGAGAAACTGAGCAGCATAGTCCGCTCTGTTTCCTTGAATAACGAAGCTCGAGAGCAAAGTCAGCGCAGCGCTCAGAATACGCCTGTACCATGGGATGGTCAGCAAAATCAAGGGCGACCCAAAAGCCGGGAGTCGATGCATCGGAACACACAACGTGATAGCAGGGACTCACAACCACAGCAACGAGATCGTGATGTTAGGGAAGCGCAACGGGAAAGAGTGGAAAGATATGGAAACTCGCCACGACAGCCACATGTAAGAAATGGAAGCGGCAATACCGGGAATACCGGTGTTGCATCTACTGGCGATTACGCTGAACCTCATAATGCCAATGGTGGCAGAAGGCACGACTACGACGTGCAATCAATGGAAACCAGCATCAGCAGCCCCAGAGCGAGCATCACGAAGAACCCAATTCCTGCGCCCACGGTCACTGTGAGGAGCGAGTATCCTACTCTGAGCCGGTCGCGGCAACAGCAAAGTTTGACATGCTTGGTGACTATTGAGGTGCCAGAGGGCAAATGGAGTCCTGACCCAGCAGACTTACGTGGCGCGCCTGTCCTACCGTCCATGCAGCAAAACAATACCTATGCCCGCCCAAGATCTCCTCCGGCAGAGCGGCAGGCAGACTGGCCCTTTGAGTCCTCTGAAGTACTCGAGGAGATAACCGAAGACCTGCGCGTGCGCGTGGACAACTGGCATGGCTTGGATTTTCAAAGGCACGTACAATATCACCTGAAGCGCATATCTCATAATTCTAATGTATGGCAGATTCGGCAAGCTGCGTCTTTACGGGACCGTACGAGTTGGCAAAGACCGCCAGTCGTGGCAGGAATTGGAGTGCTTCCTCTTCGCGGAGATGCTTATATGCGTAAAGGAAAAGAAAGGCGCCGCTCCACAGTATGCAGACGGCAATTCTAAGCGCAAACTTACAAGATGCACGCTTAAGGGTTCGATCCTGATCAAAAAGCACTTGAAGCATGTCGAGTCAAATCCAGGTTCGTATGATGTAGTCTGGGGCGCCAAACACGGCTAACACTTCTCAACGTACAGATGAGCCAGTCCTGACCCTAAGCCTCTCTGTACAGGACCTACAACAATTCCACCTGCAATTCCAAAGTCAAAACCAAGTCGACCAATGGAAACGCGCACTTCTCGATCTAAACGCTACGGAACCGCCTATGCAGAGTAATGAATATGACCAGGACAACTCTGGCACAGATGAGGAAGATCGAACCACCAACAAAACCAAGAGGGTGTCATCAGTGAACTCCTCTTACGGAGCTGGCAAATCAGTCAATACTGCTCCCACAGAGTACACTACCTCCGGAAAAGGCATGGCAATGCAAGACGTGCATCTGCCAACGTCCATGCATGTACCACTTGATATCGTTGTTGTCATCCCGGTCTCCTCATCGATGCAAGGTCTCAAGATTACTCTCCTGCGGGATGCCCTAAAGTTCCTTGTGCAAAATCTAGGGGAACGAGATAGGATGGGTCTGGTTACTTTTGGGTCTAGTGGAGGCGGTGTGCCGCTTGTGGGTATGACGACCAAAGCGTGGACCGGCTGGACGAAGATTTTGAACTCCATCCGCCCAGTAGGGCCGAAAAGCCTGCGAGCCGATGTCGTCGAAGGTGCGAATGTGGCTATGGACTTGTTGATGCAACGCAAGGCCAACAACCCGATCGCCACTATCATGCTCATCAGCGACTCGTCGACTTCAGACGCAGAAAGCGTTGACTTTGTGGTATCACGGGCGGAAGCTGCAAAGTTCGTATATTTCGTTTCGTCATTCGCTCGGATATCTGGCTCTCAGATGTAGGAGCCTCCATGCGCCAAATGAGTACTGACCGTTTTCGTTCGCTAGGGTCGCAATCCACTCCTTTGGCCTAGGTCTAACGCACAAACCCGACACGATGATTGAGCTATCGACCCGTACAAAAGCCTCATACACCTATGTCAAAGACTGGATGATGCTGCGGGAGTGTGTTGCCGGCTGCCTGGGGTCAATGCAAACGACTTCTCATCAAAACGTCAAATTAAAGCTGAGGCTGCCGGAAGGTTCTCCCGCGAAATTTGTCAAGATTTCAGGTGCCTTACAGATCACGAAGCGCGCCACTGGGAAAGACGCAGAAGCCGCGCTAGGGGATTTGAGATTCGGGGATAAGAGAGGTACGTTTAGACTTGCCGGCTAATCTTACTTTTATATTGTGGCTTTCTTTCTAACAGTGGACCTCTTCTACAGATATTCTAGTTCAATTGGTTATTGCCCCGGACAACACGTCTCAGGACCACCTGCCCCAGGATCCATGGGAAACCATCGTCTCGGGTCTGGAGGCCCTTGGCGGGCCACTTGATTCAGACGAGCAGAGAACGCTTAGTGTTGAGGAGGTGCCTTTGATACAGGCTGATCTAAGCTACGGCGACATTTTACGCGAGGGCACCCTGACACACTCGCCAAGACCCTCGTTATTAGCCATCACTATGCTACCAGCAAATTCAAGGGCCAGGTCGACGGCAAGGCCTATTACCCCCCCAATACCGCCCCATCCTAGCATCGTCCAGCGACGAATGGAGTTGTTAACATCAGATATGCTTACAAGAGCCTTGACACTCGTATCACGAGGACAGCACGACCGCGCACATCATCTCTTAAAGGAAACGCGAAGTATCTTGAAAGGCTTAGGAAAAGGTGGCCTCCCACCAATCCCACACGCAGCTCCTAGATCGCCTAGTGCCCCCACAAGTGTTCACGGTAACGAGGGCTCGGGAAGTCCTGAGCGGCAACCGTCTCCAGCATCCGACAGTAGCATGGCTCAAGCTTCCGGCATCGACGCCATCACCTTGAACTCGCTGGACACCGAACTCGAGGCGTCTCTGGAATGGATTAACCATCCTGCCGTTTTTGGCCGCGACTCGAGGAAAGCGGTTTTGCAAGCTATTGGGGTTATTGCGTCACAAAGAGGATATACCTTCCGCACACCTGCGGAGAGTCTGTGGGCAGGAAGAATAGCGGGGGTGAAGAAGTTGACGAAGCATTCGAGGGAGTGGAGGGATGCAGGGGATGAGGCATTGATGGAGGAATCATGATTTGATGATTGAAATGTCGATGTCGCGATGCACGATCTGGAATCATACTTTTGGGACATATTAGGGATATCGGGAAAGGGCGGCCGGAACCGCTAGAGGGGGCAAGTCTTATCGAGAATGCTTCGAGGCTACGAAGAATAGGCAGGTGCTGCCACGGAACGCCTGAACGCATGGGGACCAGTCGGAGAGCCCCAGGTATCCGACCTACCCCATATCCACGCGATGAATCGGCCGGCCTTACATCCTTTATTTTGGAAATTCTTTTTGCAACGGCGGGCATAGCTATTGATACCCAGGTGCGGCTTGGTGGACTATGGATAAAATCCTCTACGGATACGTACGAAAATCATTTCTTTTGGTTCTGATAATGAGGCGAAATGGAAGGGAAGGGCGGGTTGGTCTGTAGCAGGGATGTTGAGAAGACTACGATGCTGACATTCCTGGGGTGGATGTCTGGTATTGGAATCATGGGTTGGCCGAGGGTGGGATTTGTGCTGTATAGGAACGATAGTGGTATGCAATATTCTTGGATAGTAGGATTAGGATAAGTAGATAGGCCTCTACGGAGGTTTTGGAGATGTGTTGTGTATGAGGGTATGTTTTTATATCTATCAGATTCTTGGTACCCGTTCGCATTGAATAATAGTGCAGAGTTATTCTGTTATGTACCCTGAAATATCTACATGCTAAAAAAGCATCTCACACTTGATCACCCATTCCTTTAGCATTAAGGATTCCGTCCTAATGGGACGCGAGGGTATGGCATGACGCATCATACTACGGAGGCAACTCCTGCGATGGAGGAGGAAATGAAAAGCATGGGGTTCTAGTGAAGGAAAGGGACGAATTGGGAACAGTCAACGCCGATTTGAGACTGGGAGGAGAATTGTACGGGTATAGGAGAGGAGGGGAAAGGGCAAGGGATTGATGGGGATGGCAAGTGGGAGGGCTGAGAGGCTGTGCGTTGGAGAAGAGGGAAAGAGGGAGGAGGAGAAAGGCCCGCTCGGAAAACACAACAAACCAAAAACCGCCCCTTTCTGACCTTTTCACAACGGCGAAGGAAAAGCAGGACTCCTTACCACTCCTACCACTAAAAACTTTCCACTAAACCCCTAACCACCCCTACCACCGCCCCCTACCACCCTCCCCCCCCCCCGCCTCCATGCCCCCCCCGGAATTCAAACATCCCCGCCTCAGAGGCGGTGGGGAAACCACACAGCTTAAACGCCCATCATCACGATCTTGATAGTAGAGTCTTCACGATACAGTAGCAAGCGATTGTCGAGGTATGGAATGCTTTTTGTTTGAGAGGGCGGAAGTGGTTGGATGGGCGGGTTAGGGGGTGCTGGTAGGGTCTTAGGAGGGTTTAAGGGAGGGGGTAGGGCTGTTGGTTGGTAGTGTGGGCGGGGATGTTTTGGGGGGTGCGAAGGGGGAGGTGGGGGTGAAGAAGGAACGTGGCAGAGGGTTGCTATCATGCTCTTTCACCGGAAAAAAGACTAAAAGATAATGTTCATTTTCGTGGGAACGAGATGTCGTTGATGCATAGAGTATTTCAATCTGTCCGAGTTTCAGACAAACCTCTTTCCTTGCCCTGCTGAGCTGAGTGTGCCCCCTTCAAATGGTTGAGAGGGACTTCGTTATAACGTACCACAAACGCCTGCATTAAGTCCGAGGGTGATCCGCTCGAGAAAGGAGCACGTCAAGACACGGAAATTGAGGTTTGAAGGGACTCGGGTTACCATCAGCCCTCAGAAGGGCATCGCTGTTCTGAAGGCGTCGGCTGTTGAGGGAAAAATATACTCAGCTACGAGTGCTAATTTGTTACATATGAGAGGATTCGAAGTTGAGACATACCGAAATGGGCAGTGTCACCGCATTCGCTTTGGTTGCGTTTTTCGAGTGCTTCGGGGAGCCTGCCACTGTTGTCAACCCATGGGTAGAATACTGGGTGTAGTTGTTGGTTCGGGAAGACTCACCACTTCTGTATCGTGGTCATTCGGTTTTTGCTCTATATCCCATCAGCATCTGGATATGTCCCATAACAGGCTGGTAAAGCCTAGGTACGGAAGGATGTGTGGACAGGAATTGAGGCGGAGCAAACTGCTCTGCTTTCGCCATTCGTTGCCATCTACTTGTATGGTTGTTAGTGTGGATCGAGATCGCTTGTTCCTTTCGCTTGTTCCTTCCGGGTGTTCCTTCCGAGTGGGGGGTGGGGAATTAGTCAGCTCCGCCCCCCCACCACTATTTAGTTCTGTTGAGCTTCGATCCCGTCCAGATTAGAATACTACCTTACTCCTGTTGCAACCTACTGAACCGGGCCCCATTCCAAACTGGTGAACGTGCACGGGATTTCAAGTAGCCCTGCACAGGAAGTGTTCTTGTTATTATCTGTACCTGTTCCATTACCGTACCTGATCAAGAGTGTGATTCCAGTGTTTTGTTCCGAGATTTTCACCACCTTATCCCATCCTTCAAGCTTCATCCAGTTGTTTAGGCTGCGTATCAGCCAGTCTGGCCGACCTTTTCAGCGAACTGGGTCGTCATTACCACCTAGACGACTTTGAACAACTTCCTAGTTCCTGTTCCTTTTCCATTAGCTCAGAAAGCCCTTCTACGATCTCAACATCTACCTCCCCTGTTCTTACACCCTATACGCCGGTCAACATGGCTTATCAGCAAAGCGGTCCTACCTTCTCCTTCTGTGGCACCTTCTCGGGTGCCGGCAACGTGTCTGCTGCACGCTGGATAAAGCGTCTGGAACATGAAACTGTCTGGATACAAAGTTAATGACGTCATCAATCCCACCACCTACCTTGATTCCCTCAATATGCTACTTACTGATGACGCTGCTGAATGGGCCGAGTCTCACTCAGAAGCCGTACGCCTTCTAGCAATAAAGGAGCCAACGGCTCAGGACCTAGCGAATTTTAAGTCCCTACTATGTGAAAGGTTCCCTACTAAAGCAGTCGAGATATTCCTCATATCCTTCGATGTCGAACTGTCAGAGCTACATCAACGCTCTGACGAAACCTTAGCGTCCTTCTATAAGCGTGTCACAAGCTTAATGCAGCGTGTTGGTGCCAAGGATAGACCGGCACTCACCTCCTCAACTACTCTCACACTGCTGGAGTCAGCTATGTTGGATACTATTCTACGAGCTTTCATAAAAGGAATATCTGATCATATCGTGCAGAGGGAAGCCACAAGAGGCATGGCCGCTGCAGACCGATCCTTGAAGTCAATCTACAACCTGGCCAAGGAGGCGAGGCGAACGAACTTGGAAATACAGAAGCTGTTTGAGGAAGAAGTTAAGTCAAAGGAACTGGTTTTCTATAAGGACCTGGCCGAGAGGAATATGTCCAAGAGTCAGATAGACGCGTTAATGACTGCATATCATTCAGCGGCCACTCCAAATCAGGGACCTGGTTGGACTTTCCATTCAGATCCTCCACAGTTCCAACCCGCCCCTCCCCTTATGCCTGCCACATATAGACCAGAAATCGCGGCTAAGCCCCCAGCGCTGCCAAAGAGAAAGATAACCACAACACCATTGTACCAGCGCTGTTAGGAATCGAACCTAATATAAACTAAATCACTCAACGACTCGACCGCAACCAACAGGCGTCCGCCCCCGGACGAGGAACATTTCGCTTCGCGTCCACAGTGGAGGGTCAGCATGGGATTCGAACCAACGCACGTCTCGGGGTAACAACGGAACTTTTCAATACCTGCGGCTAACAGCGCTGGTACAATGGTGTTGTGGTTATCTTTTCTCTTTGGTTAGTTGCTCATAGGGTGGGTGACCTTGGGAGAAGATTGACTAACAGTCCCACGGCTGCTTCGGGGTCATAGCAGCTTTGAGCCATCATTACTGCAGGTAAATTAGCCATGGAGCCTACCACCTTGATCTGGAGACAAGCGCACAAAGTCCTATGTAGTCCGCTTCGGACTGAGATTTCCTTATCAGTTTACTCCCCTACCCTTACACACCCTGTTTGGCAAGACATACCTCCTGCTTCCTGGACCCAGGCCTCGTATACGCATAGTCAATGGCAAGCTGCAAAAATTGGCTGGAGACATCATATATTTGTGATGCTAAAAAGACGATGGGGATCACGATGGCTAGTTGACTAAGCTTCTCCTCAACGTGATGCGCGACTTTGTGGGCAATTTCGTGCCCCAATACCGCAGCTAGGCCATCGTCTCCGTCGCAGATGGGGAAGATGCCGCTGAAGACGAAGACTTTCCCTCTGCGGAGCAATCAGCATGCGGTTTCTAAGGTCTTCCCTGAACGTATCGTGCTGGAATCGTCAAGTCTTGGTTCCCTTTCCCTCATGACCTGGCCCCAGGCAGTGTAGTATTAGTCCGCGACCTACCCCCCCCCCTGAATGATAAAAGCGTTCATATTATCTTTATCCTCAATAACCCTCACCTCCCAACCCCCCCGCGCCTCCAGACCACTGTGCGGCACCAATCGTTCCAACACCCTCTTCACCATCCGGCTTTTTGGGTGATTGGCTGGCAGCACCCTCCCCTGGTACTCCCTCATCACCTGCTTAAACTGCTCTTGGGCCATCTGTTCTTCATATTGCGCTGGAATGCAATTGAAACGTAGGCGCCCGGAGACGGGCACGCGTTCGAGATTGTAGACGTAGAAAGTGCCGCCGCCTAAGCCTGCGGCACCGATGCCGTAGCGAAAGCCTGGGGAGGTGAACCAAAGCTCACGAAGTTGTTGGGTGCGGGAGAAGCGGTTGTAGCGGGGTTGAGGCCGGCGGAATTGGGAAGCTGTACGGAGGGAGGGAGCGGGGAGGACGGGTCGGTTTGTGGGATGGTATTTTGGGGGTTTAAAGAAGGGGGAGCAGAAGGTAGAGAAAAGAGTACGGGGAGGCATGTTGAATAACCTCGAACAAATATTAGAGAGCTTTCGCGCCGTCGGTTTGTGTCATGATGGTATATGTCAGAAAAGGTGGCGTACTCTCGTAAATCATGCCGACTCATATTCAATAAATGAGTTTTGATCATTGTCACCTTGCTTTCTTGTTCTCAGTTCTTTGCCTACGACTGTTTGTCACTGGCCCAATCCGAGGGCTGATCGGACTGATGTCTTCCATTGTTGTGTCAGCGTGACCATAGCCTGGTGTCGAATATGTACAACATGGACCAGCCGTATCTAATGCAGTCTGTACATTTACATCTCCTTGTTGAAGATGTCCTCTAGCCATGCATTCTATTTCCCGTCCAAGAACGCCGCAACAGAACAGTTTGCCAACCCCTCTAATTATATGCTTACCCCTTGCATCCCATTCACCAATTCCGCCCCTACTTCTCCGTTGACCAGGCTCTTCCCACCGGCGTTCTTCACCAAAATCTCCTTCAAGCACCCCGCGCTTGCTGCCACAAATCCCAAATACGGTTTGCTAGGCCTCAGCACCCGGCTGAGATACTCTGGATGATACTGCGTTCCGACGAACCACGGGTGATTCTGCAGTTCCAGGATCTCCATACGCTCGCCCGTATCATCTTTTCCTATGAAGGAGAGACCGTGCGAGGAGAGCTTGTCGATATAAGCGGGGTTGACTTCATACCGGTGGCGGTGTCGTTCGGAAATAGACGGTGGAGCGGTGGGGTCGGGTATGGTGGTTATGGCGCCGTTGGCTGTGGTACCATTGACGGTGATCCCACCTTGATGGGCTACTTTCTCTTCTTTGGAGGTTGCTGCTGTTTCGCCATACAGAGCGCGGAGTTTGCTCCATTTGCTGTTAGGCTGGAAGCATGTCTGGCGTAATCCAAGTCTCATATTTGCACCCATCGTCGTGCGGTCGATTTCGGGCATGAAGATAATTACGGGGTCAGAAGTCCGCTCGTCAAGTTCGATGGAGGCAGCGTTGGGGATATTGCAGACGTTTCGGGCGTACTCGATAACGGCTATTTGCATGCCTGGCTCGTGGGCGTTAGTCGAACGATTGCTGAACCATCATTTAGTCAACGCACCTAAACATATTCCCAGATATGGCACATTATTGAGACGAGCCCATTTTGCAGCTTCGATCATGCCCTCCGTGCCACGGTGGCCAAAGCCACCAGGAACGAGTATACCATCAGCGGTGCAGATTTCGTGCCACGCTTTATGAAATTCTGCTGGAGAGCTCGTAGAGGTTGCAGGTTCGAGGTGAGAGGCGTCAACCCAGATCAGGTTTAGTTTACGTGAACACGCCATCGCGGCATGTTCGAGGGATTTTACGACAGACAGATAGCTGTCATGAAGGCTAGTATATTTGCCCACAAGAGCGATGGTGACTGAGTGGTAAAGATGGTCTTGGGATGTTGTGAGTGTTTGCCAAGCCTTCCAGGTCTGAGCACCCTTTCGAACGAGCGACGGCGAGATTGTGAGCCTATCAAGGCGGAGAATACCACGGAGAACAGGAATAAGGCCTTGCGTTTCTATGTCGAACCAAATTAAGATATAGGTTGTAGATAGATCGGAGCGTCACCTACCGAGCAGAGCAGGGACGTGGTAAGTAGAAGATACGTCGTGAACGGCAATGACTTGATTTGACTCAACCTGGCAAAATTGGGCGATCTTATCTATAGTGGCTCTCTCAAGGGGCTTGGGACATCGGCAAGCGATCTGTAGACATCAATTCTGCTATTCAAGTCCACCTTACGATAGTGCTTACAAGATCGGGACTCAAGCTAGTCAAATATTCGGTCAGAAATCCTCATGATGTTAAAAGCATTTAAGCTTATGAGGAAGACGTACCCTGCAGACTACACTTATCATTAGCAGACGCCTCCACACATCTAAAGAGTAAAAAGCGTTTTTGAGCATACCCGAACATCCCTTATAGCCTGCTGTGTCGGTTTGGTCTTCTGTTCTCCTACAATTACTGGCACCTGTGTCCAAATGAGTTACGACTGAGCAATTTCCTAGAAAAGATAAAGTAACATATGAGACGTGTATCTGCAGAAAATTGTCTTTGCCAGCTCTTCTCCTCAATTGTCTCATACTCTCGATAAAAGGCCCGGACTCGATATCTCTGAAAGATGTCTCAGCCTGGAGGTAGACAAATAACGTCCGCCTTGCTATCTCAATAACATACCCTACAGTCCCACCAAGCTCTATGATACAGACATCTGGCTCTTCACTGGTGTCGTCCACCGGTATCCTTGCAACACGCTCGATCCAGTCCTGCACGGCGTCTGTGAGGTGGGGAACGACTTGTACTGTCCGCCCCAGATAGTCTCCTTTCCGTTCTCTTTCGATCACATGCTGGTATATCTTGCCGGTAGTAATGTTATTTTCTCGAGTCAAGGTAATGTTGAGGTAGCGCTCGTAGTTGCCTAGATCGAGGTCGACTTCTCCACCGTCGTCGAGAACAAATACCTCTCCGTGTCTGTAAGGTATTAACCTCGCTATCCATGGCTACTGGTCTTTCGAGGGTTGTAACATACTCTGTAGGTGCCATTGTCCCGGCATCGACGTTCATATAAGGATCGATCTTGATTGAAGTGACGTGCAACGATTATCAGCTTCCTCGCCATTTTAAGCACACCGCCACGCGTCATTGTAGGTAACATATCTTCAACCCTATGGTTTTGAGCAGCAGACCAGTGGAAGAGGCTTTGGTCGCGTCAGAATTTTGTCCCATTGACTGCGTAAAGTGGGTTTTAGGCCGCACCTATTATCCCCTTCCCAATGCCGCTTATAACACCTATAAATCGTCAGAATATTTATATCAATTGCAGAACGATCTTCCTTGCCTCCTGATACGACTACGTACTTCATGGTCACGGTGTTGAAATTCTGTGCGGTTTTGCAACGTTACTGTCCTGGGCCTTTCATTTGCCAGGCGGAATGAAGGAATTTGGCATAGAGGTTGCGTTTTTTATCTAGTAAGACATCTACTCGCTTTCGGGTCTTGATCACACATCCACTTGCATGACTATAACTGATCCAATTCAATTGATAAGGGTCTGAGTCATTGAACATGAAGAATCCTTACTGACAGAAATCTGCGCCGACCTCACCCCCGATCAAGTGTAGGGTGAGTGCCGCCCTACAGTCTTGCCACACGGTTACGAGTACTGTCACCCATGCTTCTCCTCACAAATTTTAGAATCGCTTCGATAGTATCTCTGCACTATCATGGTAAACTCACTAGCAATAATTGAAGATTTATATAAAACCATGCACTCTGTTCTCATTAGCAAATCATCTGCCAGACGTTTTAAGCAGTACTCAGAAACGATTCAAAGCGAGGCCGCTATATTCGAGTCTTGGATCCAATTGGGTTATGGCAACAGCTTTTAGTGCCAATTAAACATCTTGACCGACAGTACACGTTGGACTAACGATTCTATTTGAGGCACCTGTTCATGTATCAGAGTAGAAAATTATCAGCTAATTATAGGAGAGAGAACAAAGCATGCGAGAGTCAACCGAATACAGCCCTAAGCAACTCGCGATCGGAAGAATATATCAAACAATCTCTTCTGCGTCTCTATCTTCGCTATATCGGAAATCATATGAAAAGCAGACCCTTCATAGCGGTCTAACGAGCCGTCGTTACTGTTTTTTCAACACGCTTCTGTGCTTCCCGTCGCTCCTGCTCCTTCTTTTCCTTCGCCCGCCGCTGTTGCGCTTCTAGTTTCCTTTGTTCTTGTCGCCGTTTCTCTTCTTCACCCAGGCTTGTCTGTTAGCTTTCAGGATCTCGTTCCCAATCCTGCACAGCGTTGCTATTCCACGAAGAGAGATCAGGCCATACCAGCAGTTTGCTGCGCAAGCCCTAGAGTATGGACCTCGGACCCCGCAGACTGGTTCCCCTGAGAGAATGCGCTCGCTCCAAGGATCACCAAAGGAGTGGTGGACTCCACGATATAGAAAAGCTCGGGATAAGATTTCGCTTTATCTCGCTTGTGCCAACGGAGTTCCACCCTCCCAATCGGACGATGGCTGGTTCGTTTGGAGTCTGTAACCGGCGGTGGTTGACATAAAGTGTACGGGACCCTCAGCCGATCGACGGTGGCTTTGGAGATTATACTGAGTGATAAGGCTCTGTCTGCCTGTGCGCGAATAGCTTCTTCGGATTCCTCGCTCTCGGAGAAGATGATGATGTCGACATCGGACTCCTCCTCCTAGTTAAACCATCAGCCTCGTATTTGGTTTGCCAAGGTGCGAGCACGCCTGGCTGGAAGTTACCATGGATGTTAAGGCGGGGTTATCGATCGGTGTAAGCCGACGAAGCCAGAATATACGCAACAGGCGAGAGTAGATATCCAGACTGAATTTTGGGCCGAATATTTCCTAGCAGACGTAGCTCGCACATGGGAACGAGTTGACTGCGAGCTTCTTTAAGAGCGTAGAAATACCACAGCCTCGTTGGAACTGGCTGCGCACACTTCAGAGCCGCAACAAAACTTATGAGCGGGCTTCAATAGACAACAAGGCTCCATATTCTCCTTTTAAAGCCGGGCGCATCTCCAGAGGCATGCAGCCTCTTCCTGAACCAATGCGAAATGTTCGGCGAACAAAGCCGGACACGGTGAGGTGTCGCACAGCACACTACTGGTTGCGCGTGCATGCTGAAAACCCGGTATTAAACGTGTGGAAACAAATCGAGCAAACGTCGGTGTGTCTACCGGATAGCTTTGCTGCGCATCGTAGGACCCGACTTCTATGCCACTAGATTTGGTGCAGAATGACGTCAATGCCACCTAATCCTTTGGGCAGCCTTACCTACCTGTAAGTACTGTCACACGGCTCATGATGCACAACTAAATATCTTCAGCATCAAAGATCCTATTAGTGTCAAACTCCTATGATTTACAGTGCCATTTGGAAGTCTTTAATTAAAGCAGAACTTCCAATTGGCACCGCAGATGCGCCCCTTAATATCTCTTACCTATCTCGCACTATCCGCGAAATCGTTCCCCAGGACACCAGTCGCGCCACTAAAGCCGTGAGTAACCTTGTGTGCATGACTGAGCAGCTGCAACCTTGGCGAGCGAGGATTTTGGCTCACCAAAGGTGCTGGCGGACTGGGTTGGTCTGGTGGAGTGGCCTTGGGCATCAAGCTCGCCACAGACTACCAACCTCTGTTCTTTTGCCAGAACAAAACAGCAGAGGCGCGAGTACTGTTGTTGTGGTGTGTGATACACTGGAAACTTTCACATTCGGGCAAGGCCGAGTTCGGGGAGTACAAGGGACCGAGGTCATGGAGTGGTGTATCGAGCGTTCCAATGAGAAATTCCGGAGTATCTTCTTTCCAGTGCTGGTGTCTGGGCCTTGGCCTCATCTGAAAGCTATGAAGATTAGAGGTGCAACAAGCTGGGAACATGGCAGATGGAGATTAGTTACAGCAAGCAGTTGGGTAGGAATTATACCTTCTGGTAGAGGAGTACTATGAGCATGTTGTGTAATAGGAGAGCCTTTAAGGGAGGCAGGAGGTCTTCCATTATGGCGGCAGTGGGTTCACTTAGCAGTCAGCATAGTCCGGCGCACAAAGGAGTTGACAGAACAAGCTCTAGATGATGTCTTGTCCTAGCCGCTAGAGAATCAATTGTCACGTCAATGCATTTCGCAGAAACCTTGCTGTACATTGTATTAGAATGATGGTAATGATGATACTCAACTCTGCGACACGAGAAATGATTGTAAATAAACCGCAAAACAAGATAGCACAAGAGAAGGAACAGTCTTACGAAGATGTTGATGAGACGCTGCTGCTGTGGTGATTCGAAAAACGGACAAGAAGTAGAGGTAAGTCCAGGCACAGATGGGAACCGAACAGGTGATTGGAGGCCGGCGTTCTCTAATATGTCGAGATCAGATCAGGCTCTCCTTACCGTCCCGAACTGGAGTGAAAGGTGCTAGCCTGAATCTAGCCTCCACAGGGAGAAGTTCTTGACAAGATGTCTATCTATGAACAGTGTAATCGTCGCACGCCCTTTTAGCTGCGGGATCACCTATGCTCAAACACTTTAGTATAAGTATCTGTAGCATGTGGTCTGTTCCAAGCCTTCTAAGCCGTTTTACTAGCTACAACATCACAGAACAATGCTCAGTTACCGCGCCATAGCATTTTGGGTAGTTCCTCTTATTACATGTTTTAGAGGCTCAGGCGGAACAGAGGTTTGTTCCCCCAACAAAGACTACCTGTACCGCTGCAAACCTAGATCAGTCAAACATTTTAGCAAGTAGCTGCAGTCAACCCAGCTCGAGGCTTACGCTGTTGTTGCGGCGAATACATCAATCCTTCTAGCTTTAGTAACCGTAGTCAATGTTAGCGAGAAAAGTGCTGTGAAGGCCATTGTCGCCGCCAATCTTGCGCCAGGGTTTCGTATAAAATACAGAACTAGAATCGAGATCGTGGGCAAAAGCGAGGAGAGAACGGTGCTAATAGCGTTAGCAACAACGACCAATGTCGCATGTTCGTAGTGCCATAGGCCATTCCAGTCTTGGCTTGAGGCAGACTGTTGCTGTCATGACAAAGTCTCAGTGCTGTTAGGTCGTATTTGGCTGTATAAGCAATACCTTGAGCCGATGTCCCCAACGACAGTGGTACCAAGGAACTAGCTTGTCACTTATGATCCGTGTTAGGCTATCTTTTTCCGCTTGTCGACTAGACAAAGCAACGAGATCTTTTTCGCTTTGCCAAATCTCTGCTTCCCGACCTCGCAAGAAGAAATCACCGCCTTCAGGACGGTCCAGCCATTCTTGAAGGAGCTTCAAGTCCGTGTTATTTGATCTCTCGAACTTTTGAATCTGAGCGTATTGTAGAAGAGCATCATCTGAAAAAGAAGGCATGATTGTGTTAATTTTCGTTCTGCAAAGCGTGGAGTTCTGAACGTACTGTAGGCTTTCAATTTCTCACGAACCTCTAATACTTTCCGCCATTGCAGATCTTTACTGGTGCCAGAGGACTCCTTTAAATCAAAGAGTGAGACCTGAAATAAAGCCTTATCCCCGTCTCCAGAGCATCCGTCTTCCAGTGCAATGTTCGCTAACTCGCCCTCAAGGTGAACCAATTCTGATTGCATGTAGAGAAGATTCTTTGCGTTCAAGGTTGCGAATCGTCGGAACAGAGCCATTTCTTGATGTGTTCCGATCAAGGCGGCGAGTCTGGTATAGTCAGCCATAATCTGAAATTGTAAGATACCGCGAAAGAACTGATTCGTGGATTTTCAGTAGGTAGCCTCCCTCTCAAGGAATCATTCAGTTCTGTCCCATGAAGGGATCTCAGAGTCCAAGGCAAACAAGAATGCAATGGAAATTTTTGCTTTCTCGTAGCCTTGCCGATCTATCGTTTGTCCTAGTATAAACGACAGCCTTGCCAAATTGGCGGGAGCATTTCCTGTTCGCTGCAGCAGAGAGGTAGCCTTTCTGCACATAGCCGTAATCCCAGGCATTCATGTAGATTCACTGGTGATAAATAGATAAGTATCGTATAAGCCCACTCCGCGACCGTCAGTGGCAAGGGCTGTTCTTCTAATCACTCTCGAGAATCTCCGAGAACACCCTTTGGCCCAATGACTTGAGGAAGATGGAGATCAATCGAGCAATGCAAAGGTTTGTTATACTGCCTACCGATGCTGAAGATTCCAATTTTGTGGCCTTTAGTTGGTGCGATTGCCCAAGAATCCGTCCAGTGACGTTCCTTTCCTGGATATTTATCGTCTATCGATTGCCCACTCAGTGTCAACCCCACCTAGTGTCAACCCCACCTTTCAGCAACAAGAGGTCATAATCACTGCGACTTGAGTGGAAGCGTAGGAGATTTTCCCCCAGTCAGATCGAGAAACTGTAACAGGGTTTCAATCCATCCCGGCTTCCATTTCCTGGCCGATGAGCACAGCAAACCTGTATAACCAATAAGACGTGTTGCGACCCATCACCTTATGCCTGGAATGCCTACTTTCTGTTTGGGTAAGTCTAAGCTTCTCGCATTCACGGTGACGCGGTACAGATAACAAGCTGTCTGCAGGCGGACGAAGGCCAGAAACTCCTACGCAACTTCACCAAAGCCCTCAGACTATCGATAATCCAATCCTTGATTCCGCAAATGGCCTTAAAGATGGGGTCCTATCAAGCTCAGATGGCGAGGCAACTGAATTTGCTACCACCACTGATCCTTCGGTCGACCATGGCGTCCCTTGTGCAGAGATATCGACTGCCCAAGCATTGAACATGGATGTGACAGGGTCGAAGCTGGACAAACTAGAGCGATTTTGCCGGTACATATGCTTCCAGGTAGGTCCGGAGTCTTCACCTCAGCAACAGATGTCAATGCTGACATAAGGAGTAAGACTAAACGGTTGAGAGAAGCATTGAAGCCCTCCACTTCCCACACCCCAGCCACCCAGCAATTGGAAGGGCACCTAACCGATATCGATGGGTTGGCGGAGCCAGCTGACGCCCACGAGCCCTCTATGGCAAATCCCAGAAGCTGGGCAGAGCTGAACCCTGATCTTGCAATTGAAGCACCAGAGGCTACACCTAACAAAAGTCTCGACAGAAGGTTAGGAAGAGAGACGGTGGTCCGCAAAATAAATAACGTAGGCTTCGGATATACAGAAGCTTTTACATCCCCGTGGTCTCCACTCCAAGTGTATGAGCAGCCAAAGGAGCAAATAGCGAGACCGTTAGAGACAGCACAGACTTTGCCTGTTCCAGATATCTCGCAACCTGTCTTGACTGAACAGACGAGAACCCAGGGAGATTTAGACACTGACAGACCCACCCTACACACACTTGAGGTTGCGAACCCTCAACAGCCACAGAGGACACCCAGTAACCTCCAAGATGTTGTACATCTTCCTCAGCCATGCGAGTTCAAGACAACGTTCCGGATGGCTATACATCTCGCCGATAACCTTGTCGCACAAAGAGTCGGCAAGCTAGATACTGCATCAAAGGTCGACGTGATCAGCAAACAGGTCGTGACTTCACTCGGACTGGCAATGGAACCTTACAACGGCCCCATCATCGCCCCCCTTGGGCCGCCCATTCATCCTGTAGGGGAGATCAAGATTGATTGGCACGTAGCAGGCCGTGTCAAGACGTATACGACCAAATTCGCTGTGCTAGATGAGAGCTTAACAAAAGATTTCGATGCTTTGCTTAGTGTAGATACTATCAAAGAGGTCGGATTTTATAAGGTCGATAATACCGTCTGGTTGGCTGACGTAGAAGTCCTGGCTCCGAGCTGCCATTAGCCGAACAATACCTATTAGCATGAATGGAAGACTGCTCTCTCTCCGTACATATTCGACTGGACTAGGAGTTATCATTGGCGCTCTGTGCCTTGCATACCTAGGTAGGGAAATTTTAGATTAAGCATCCAAGGCGCTAGATTACCTATGATCTTTGAGACTTTGACTATTCATAGTTTCACAATTTCAAACATCAAAACAAGGTGGATCTCATTCAATCGATACTATGTTTCCTTAATGCAAGGACATTAGTATTTCATAAGAAACAAGTGTCTCATATTGCGTGCCAAACTCCATTCTAGGACATACAACAAAGTACACAGTGATCATACACCCCCTTGCCGCACTCGATGTACATACCCTAGTGTTGGATACGGGACAACATGCTAGGGTCAACAGTCAGGCCGTCCAGTCCGATCCCTAATATAGAGGTCAAACCCGCAAACATTAGCTGCATAGCTTTACCACTCTGCCACGGCTTGGACCTCGTCAAGGACTCTGTATCTGGAACCGAGGGATGCTTTGAAGGTTGACCGATGGTATCAGCCATAGAGTAGGCTTGCTACCACAGCTGATATCAAGACAAATAGAGGGTATGAGAGCTAAATAAGGAAGGCAGGAAGGCCTCGTCGATATGCATGGAAAACATGTCAATATTATCATACATGGGTAGTAGAAGCAAACGCGTGTCTTTCTAACCCTCGGCCACCTAGAGATGTAGAGAAAACGCATAGTTTTACACAAGACTACAGTGTATTTTGAAGGAGCTCTCTCACTGGAGAGTAGGAAATCCAAAATCAGCGAGGGCGTGTTTTCTGGGCGAGGGCGGTCAGCCAGGGGGTTGGCTTAATTTCGGGCTGCAGAAGTTGCTTGGGGGCTCTTGTGGATATCGATGACGATGATGATGATGATGATGATGATCTGACTGGGTAGAATAAAGGTGTTCATCGCATTAGAAATGGGACTAGGTAAGCTAAAGACTGCTAGTGCCGGCCAACACCTACTCGCTCGTAGATTTTGAGAGATTCGCAAGTGAGCTGGGGGTTAGATTTCTATCTTCCATTTCTGCCAAACGTTCTCTACCAGGTAACTTTAATGCTAGCAGGACTAAATTGAGTAACATGTTCGAGCACACTTCAGCTACTCATCATAGGCTCTTGATGAGCCTCTAATATATCCTCCAGGCAGACATGTATGCTCTACCTCGAGCTTAACCCCATCTGACTGCCTCTCTCTCGCTCTCGACCCTCGTCGCTCTCGCCTCGTTAGTCTCTTCATCCTCGTACTTGTAACTCACCCGTCTGCCCCCTCCAGCTACCCTGCCATTTACTTGACTATCCCTCTTCTTGCCTGCGGGAGGCTTACCCTCCATCGCTTCCCGTCTCTGTAGCTCTTTGAGTAACCGCTCCCGGTTTCGAGCCTCACGCTCAAGCTCATGATGGTCCATTTCAGGCTTCTTCGTCGAAGCCTTCGGAATTTCAGTCGGCTTTTCCTGAGTCCGCTGCGTGTTATGTTTGGAGCTCGTCTCTGTTTCCTCGCGCTTACTATGCCTTGAACGCGCCTGGTTCTCCTTATTTTCGGCTGATTCAGAGTAGTCTAACTTTGACCGCTTTCGATCACGATCGCGATGGCTATCCTCCTCATCTCTATCACGACGCTTTCGTGTCGAGGATCCTGACTCGTCAATCTTATCTTTGGACCGGCTGTCTGATGGTTTGACAGCGTTGGTGATTTCCCTAGTCCGCACACCATTCACGTCGTTTTCAGTGGATCTAGATCGTTTTCTGCTAGACCGAGTCCCTTCTCCACGTTCTCTACTCTTCTCCTCCCTTGACCTATGAGAGCGATGGCTGCTTCGTACTCTATCTCGGTCTTTGTCGGAATCACGATGACTTCGATGCGAAGATTTCTTGGACTCCGTTGAGCCGTCGCCTGTACGTGTCTCCTTTGCCTCTTGGCTCGCATCGTCCTCGACATCATACTTACGCGAACGGCGACGATGGCGCTCTCGTCTTTTATCACGCTCACTGCTGTCGGAACTGCTTACAGAACGATGGCGATGTGAACGATGATGGTGGGAGTGGCGGGATGGGGATTGTGAGCGAGTGGGGGAGCGGCTGTGCGACTATTAGCATTGGTTGCGGAGTGCAAGAGCGCCAGATGCGTAGGTATATACCTCCTTGATCTTGCATGGCCATTAGGACGAGATTGCGCGGCAGCCGACGCACGACCAACAATAGAGAATCCTCTTCCACCTCGCATTCCCGTGTTTGGGAGGCCTTCCCTCAAAGCTTTTGGAGCCTTGGGTGCACCTTCAACGCCTAGTCCTTTTGGTTCGACCGGAGCAACGACAGATATATCTGCTGGTGTACTGGGTTGCCCTGTGATCGGATGATGAGCGATACCGTTGGGAAGGTAGCCGGAGCCACGGCCTCGTATCCCACCCCGATGATCAGGCGCTCCTCTATGAAAACCACGACCAGCACCACGACCTCGCGACGCATAATCCGGATGCTGCTCCCCAGAGTAAAGCGCTGCGGGACCAAGAGGGACCACGGGGCTAGGTGGAGGCATCATCGTAGAGGGGACCATATTCTCAATATCAATTGGATTAATCTTCGATGCTATGGGTTCACTAGAGATGAATGTCTCTATAGCTGCAGGCTTTTCCTCTCCTTTCTGGGTAGGTTGCGGGTCGACCGTGGTCAGGTCCTCGGTCTTTGGAGTCGTCTCAGCAGCCTGAGTTGATTCCCTAGCGATGTCTTCGAGGTGGGTAGGGTTAGTAGGGGTCTTTGTAAGATCGTCTGTGTCTCCAGGTTCCAGTTCTTTAGCGAGCTGCTCGTCGGCGGCTTTGTCGACAGCTGCCTGATCATTACTGGTCTCTGTGGTCTGAGTATTCTGTGAATTCTCCGCAGCGGGCTGCTGGTTCACCTGTGGCGATATTTGCTGCTGTGATGAAGCTTGCTGCGCAAGCTGCTGCGGTATCTGGTGGTGGAATGGCTCATAGTTAGTCTGATTACCTGGCATTACCTGATTATAACCGCCCCGAGCGCGACCTGCATTGTGGTATCCACGTCCTCGACCACGGCCTCGATTTTGAAATCCCTGTCCATTGTATCCACTCTGGAAATCATTATTTGGATATTGTTGGTGATGCATCTGGTTGTAGTTTCCTTGATGCGATGGCATATTATATCCACCATATCCAGCATTAGACCCATAGTCACCTCCCATACCATTTGCATGACCGCCATATGCATTTTGATTGAATTTATCTTGTCCTGTGTTCCAAGCTCCAGGCTGCCCGTTGAACCCTCCAAACGCTCCCTGCCCAGCATTAAAGCCCATACCGACGTTCATGCCGTTCAACCCCATGCCTTGCCCGCCAAATCCACCATACATACCCTGAGACATGGTCATTGGGTCTAGACCCATTCCTGGCATACCTGTTATGGCGCGTTAGCGCTCAATGTTTCTATACCGAAATTCAGGGATCCTTACCCATCATGTTGGGAAAGGCGCCCATGCCGTTATTTAGCATGCCATTCGGCATGTACTGCATCATCTGACTAAAGTCTGGGGCACCGTTGAAGCCCATGTTCGCAAAGCCCGTTGCGCCATCGAAACCAAAGCTATTATTGTTCATGCCCATTCCAATTCCGTTGGCTGAAGGCCACTGCTCGCTTGGACCAGGGTGCTTGTTTTGTGTTGATTCTTGATGCTCCTGCACTTGTTCACTTTGATCTACTTTCTCCTGCACCCCGTTCATTCCTCCACCAGCACCTTCAGAATTACTCGGTTGGATTTCTTCAGTGGAGGACTAAACCGCATTAGTAACAATCACGAATCTGAACTGATACACTCACCTCAATGGAAGGTCTTGCAATGTCCATCTGAGCCTCTTCAGGTGGGACCTGGGCACTATTGTGGGGACCCAAGCTATTGCCATTTTCTGGCAGGTGAGAGACTTCGTTAAGGCTTTGCGTCGGATCCACTGTGGCCTCTGCGTCACCTACTGAAAATACGACTGGGGTTTGAGACGGCTGGAGATCCGACGTTTCATCAACGTGTGGTATAGCTGGAAGCGCTGGAGCAGCGGCTGCCTGGTCGATCATCTCTTTCTTCCGTGCTGCCTCACGCTCTATACCCTTCTTTTTGAGAAACACCTTGATAGTTGTTCGGAGGGCTTTGTTAGGTCGACAGTCTTCTGCCTTGACAGGCTCGTGCAAGCAGATAGGGCAAGCTTGAGGAAGAGAAGACTGGCCTTCTCGAGTCAGGATTCACAAAGCTAGTGTCTCTGGAAAGCACTACTCACAGTCTTCACATATGGATTGATCACAACATGGTGTACGAAACGCATTGTTCGCTAGCTTGTTGCAGGCTGCGCAACGGAGCTTTACTGGTATCTCATCCATCGTGAGCGACCTTGAAAGATGTCAGCTATGATTACATCCTAAGTCACCGCCCGAGACTCACGCAGCAATTTCGGCTGGCGTAGCCGCCATCGTAGAACCGTCTTTAGATTTGGGAGAAGGTCTTCTAAGGTCTGCTGTGGGGTGGATACAAGTTTGGTATAATGATCAGGGGAAGAAAGCCGGTTGCTCAAGAGCCATTTTTATCATGAGGGCGGATTAAGTGAAAGTAATGAAGATGAGAAGTAGCTGGTTCATAGAAGTAGATCGAGGAAAATAAGGGTCTTACCTACGGAGACATGAAGTGTTGTATGAAGTGGTGCTGGAGAGCTATTAAACCCAGTGGTACTGTATTGGTGTAGGTTTCAGCACGCTTCGTCAGAGATTGTGTGCTGCTGACTAATCCACATTTTCCCACCGAATGAATCTTTGCCTCAGATCTCAGACGTGTCCTAACCCCGTTAGAATCATGCAATGGTGTTGTACGTCCCTTACCTCCTAACACTTTATTCCATTGAGCGCTCGTGCTTGAGTCAATCTAGGAAGGATTTGGAACACCATGATCCTAGGGCAAATATCTTACCTGGATTGCGTTGTCTTCTTGGTAATCCTAGGTCAGTTCATAATTGATGCCTTACACGCCGGAAAATCCAGAGTTCCTTTTTTGTTGGCATCAATGTCTTAAGAGTGTTCTACTATGTGACTATATACGCTGCTTCTGTTTTGGGATGATACTCAACGTCTGACAGGTTCGGATTCTCATAAGTCCAAGCAATTAATACCTACATTTTGCTCATGCCTCTGTTTGTAACTACTCCAAATCTTATGTTGTGTTCCTGCGCAATTCTGACCTACACAGCTAAATTGGAAAAAATCATCTCCTGGTGGTTGAATCAATAGACTGACGAATCTTAGCCCCGCAAGTGTTGTTTCAAGTCGGCCTCCTCGAGGTTCTTATCTGTACATTGCGAGCACTTCCTTTTCTCCGTATGATCTTGTTTCCTCCCAGATCCGTTAAAGAATTCAGATTCTAAAAACAAGGCAGTTTTGCAAATACCATATGAATTCATTGTAGAGAGGAACTTTACAAAGAAGAATCACAGATCGCCGTTTGTGCAGCGAGCATCACCGTTCCAAGACTTTGTTATCCGATGCGTTCGCTACGCATTTGCGAATATTCCGGCTAAAATAGGGCGGGTCTTTTTCTCTAAGGTATGTGGTAGACGTTTGTGACTGATGAGGTCTTCACATTTTCTTTCAAACTCGTCCCTTGGAACAAGCACTGGATATCTTCAAGTGGCAACCATCTAGAAAAAATTATACTTTGATGGCGGTTGTGCGGGCAGTGAAGGAGATAGTTACTTTGGAAGTCCAGTCTACGAATCGCTAACCTATTCTAAGGGTGTATCGCTACCTTTTCTGTGGTTTCGAATGCTGCGGCATGGATACTTACACTCACCTATTCATTGGCACGACGTTCATCTGGTAGAGTAAACACCATTGGAGAGTAGTTTCCGCTTCAATTTCGCGATGTTTACGCTTCACCGTTAGGAAAACACCCATGGCTTATGGATTACACCTGATGAACTTCGAAAGCCAGATATAGTAGTATACTACTGTCATGGTACGCCTACGTCCACCAGAACACGATTAGACCCTCCAGTCCGCATCTGCTAACGGAAAACAGGCGGTGGATTCTCGATGGGATCTAGCTACTTTTATCTTGAATTCCTGATGGCATGGATCAGTCTACTACAAAATGCCGGCTATCAGAACCCGGCTATTTTCGCCCTAGAATATACCCTCGTGCCTGATGCCGCTTATCCCACTCAACTCGAGGAAACTATATCCGGGTACGAGTACACATACTCTATTACTGGAGATTCCTCTCGGATATGCGTAGCCGGTGATTCGGCGGGTGCAACTCTGATCTTAAGTCTGTTGCTGCATATCGCTAAATCGCCTGAAGACGAAAAGCGCCGACCAGGATACGCCACCTTGATCTCCCCGTGGGTGACCGTGGTGACTTCCAAGAACCTGAATACAGCGAGTGATTATCTCGACGCGGGGAGTCTTCATCTATATGGACGTCAATATGCAACTTCGGAGCTAAATCTACAAGACCCTCTTGTATCCCCTGGCATTTGTAAAGACCTAGATTGGTGGGCAAAAGCATCACCTTCTTCAGGCTTCTCTATTCTCTTCGGCTCGGAGGAGGTTTTTGGCCCCGAAATACGAGGTTTTGTCGCTGTGTTGCGTAAAAGTGGTTGTGCTGTCCAGGTCAAGGAAGAGCCTGGATCAATACATGCATGGCCAGTGGTGACCCTGTTCCTGTCGGACACGCAAGAGGAGAGGCAGAAGGGGTTGAGAGATCTAACGAAGATGATCAAGCAGAACATAGAGGTATTATGGGAGTCAGATCACGAGGGGAAGTTCGCGCAGTAGTGAGCCGAAGTCCTCCAACTTGATCGCAAGGAATAGACAATTGTCAAAATAATCATACATCAAGCTTTCGCAAGGCCAATTGGCTACCGGCACGTGGTACATGAGCATTGATACACGAACAATCAGCTAAACACTACCAGTCTTATTCCAAGATCACATTGCTAATTTACCAGCAAAATCTTCATCGACAGCATGACCCAATGCCTGCCTTCCAGGAAATGGAATCCTTCCGAGCTTTTCAAGGCTGAGGTGCACTAATATGTTTGCAACATTCTATGTGTACCTCAAGCCGGAACTGTGAGTACCATAACGTTGAAGTCAAGCACTCCCATATCGTACTTACTCTGTGGTTTCAAACACGGAGATAAAGCTCTCCACATTTCGCGTTCACACAGCGAAGCTAGGACCGATTATAGTCCTGATATACGATGTTGGCGAGCCGCAGGCTGCATAGCTGCGAGTCTACAAATGATCATTGCCTTATGCTACCGCTCGTTCTCGTCTTCCATCTTGATTTTTTCATAACACCGATTCAAGAGGGGGATGTGTGGGTTCTCGATCAAGCTACGCCGTTATGTATTATGCAGCCACTCACCACCGACTATTATTCTTGAATTCTCGCTGTCGATCGGGGGAAGATGATCTATCACTGCCTGGTGCGCAAAACTGACGGGCGCCTAATCAATGGTTCTCTGGAAGGCCTTCCCCGTCGCCCAAAAGACAACCTGCGCTATATCGGGGAACATGGGCTGCCTTTGGAGCCATCAATCAATTAGATCAACGCAGTGAAATGGGGCGAGCCCGCAGCAGGCCTCTGTGGTTACTGGACCTTTGTACCTATCTTCGTTACGTAAGTTTGAATATTCTTTATGTCTTCTATGTCGAAATTGTTTTGTAGGTTATTCTGCTGACCTTGAGTAATAGTGTGGTAATTTGAGCACCAACGAAATTGACTATTGGCCTTGATTGTGGTGTTAATCTGAAGATAAACTGCGGAATCCCTAAGGAAAATATGTAACTGGTGTCAAAAGGTTCCATATATTAATTGAAACGGCTCGCCTGGAGGAAAGACACTCTGTGTAGCGACAACATGTGATGGAGACAGGCTCCTAGGATTCTGCCGCCAACAAGTTGTGTACTTACTCCCCGGCGTCTCGAACAACGCGAGCGAATTCCAGGATTACCTTTTGGCGCACAAGGACTGGGATAGTAAAAATGCTATTGAGGCTACAGCGAACATTACATGGCTGGCCAGAACTGGTCTTACCATACACCCTAAGAGTTTCGTCTCATGCTTCGACGAGTGGTGGCGTCGCCATGGGCTCAGTAAAGCAGTTCTGATGAATTTAAGTTTGGGCGTACTCTACAACCAGCACGCATCAACGTGTGATGCTAGAGATATGGTATCGTGGCGAAGGTGTGAACTGAACTGGTTCGAAAGGTTTATAGCAATCTCAACCACCTTATCAATCCAAGGCCAAGGTCGAAATTGATACATCACCTTCTTCCTTTGCCAGACTCTCCGCAATATTCTGGGATATGGGTTCATCTCTGGCGAAGGATCTCAAGAGGCTAAAGGGTTCTAAACTTCCCTGAGTCGTTGCTTATATAGAGTCAGACCTCACCGAAGCGGGGTCAAGATTCCCTGGCCGAATCAACATGGACTGAACGCAGCGAATCTGAAACCCCAGAGACTCTCCGTAACCATAAGAAACTGGAACCCAGTTCTTGGCGTGCCGCGAGAGGCTGGACATGTATTTAAGACGATGAAATTGAATATCAACGAAGACTGATTCCCGGTTCCCGAAACTTCAACTCAGGGAGCTTGATACCCATGTCATGTAGTTATGTAGCTCTGCAGCGTATTGAGCCAGACCGTGTAAGCAAACAGCGGCCCAGGTATAAAACCCTGCTCTTCGAAAGCGCCCCTGCTATTAATATTTGATATGCACTTAGATATGTCTAGACGAAGGATATTGCAGCAGTGTTTCCGTTCCCCGCTTGATGTCACTGGTACAAAGCGGAACGGACTTGGCGGAGAGTTTCCGGATGACGGCGGTTACCCTTATCGCATCACGTGCTCCTCCACCTTCTTGCCAACTTCATGAACTGCTCCATTTTCCTACTTACTTCCAGACAACGGTCCAATAGATATTCACAAAGCATAAGACTGAGTCCCTATTACTCATCTTGAGCTTCAGATAGCTTCAACCCACTATGGCTGCGACGAAGATGCAAGGCCGGGGCCCGCCAAAGGGCGGCATAGAGTTATACTCACCAACCTATTTCGGAGCCTGTGCTCTTGGAGGAATCTTATCTTGCGGTCCTACACATGCTTGTGAGTGACGATTTTTTATCTGCGACCGCCCAGTATTTCGTTGTCCCAGTGCTACGCTGATACTCCAGAAGCTGTCACGCCTCTAGATCTTGTGAGTCCGAACCCTAATGTTCAATCAGGTGGCCTTTCACTCTTCGTTTGAGTACCATTAATGAGGCTTTCTATTGCGAAGGTCAAATGCCGCCGCCAGGTCGATCCAAAATCCTACAGTTCCAACCTACAAGCCTGGCGCACTATCTACTCGAAAGAGGGCATCCGTGGTATCTTCTTCGGTTGGTCTCCAACAGCTGTCGGCTACTCGTTCCAAGGTGCCGGTAAATATGGATTCTACGAAGTGTTCAAGTACGTCTATGGGGACCAGATGTTTCCGAATGCAAACAAGACGATAGTCTATTTGGCAGCATCCGCGTCTGCCGAATTCTTAGCCGATATGGCTCTATGTCCCTTTGAGGCCATCAAGGTCAGGATGCAGACAACTTTACCTCCTTTTGCACACTCATTGAGTGAAGGATGGACAAAAGTCACCGCAAAAGAGGGTACAAGCGGTCTTTACAAAGGGCTCCAGCCTCTCTGGGGTCGCCAAATACCGTATACTATGGTCAAGTTTGCAACGTTCGAGACCACAGTGAACTATATATATAAGACCCTCGGAAAGCCGAAAGAGAGCTACAATGGTTTACAGCAGACGGGAGTATCATTCCTTGGAGGTTACATTGCTGGCATTGGCTGCGCTGTCATCAGTCATCCAGCAGATGTCATGGTCAGCAAATTGAATGCCGACAGACAACGTGAGCCTCCTTTCGATTGCATTCCTTCTTCAAGATGGTGACTTATTGCAATGTAGCCGGTGAAAGTGCTGGTAAAGCAATGTCAAGGATCTACAGCAACATCGGATTCAGAGGCCTCTGGAACGGGCTTCCCGTCAGGATTGCCATGATTGGTACCCTAAGTACGACACTCTACCAACCATGGCTGTGATAAGAAAGCTAACATTGACGTTCAATAGCTGCCTTCCAGTGGCTAATTTACGATTCGTTCAAGGTCTCGCTCGGCTTACCAACCACAGGCGGTCACTAGAATGCAATTGGTGTACAAAACAACGTGTTTCTGTTCTTGATGTGGGCAAGGTGTTCTCAGAGCGTTGGTTATGTGTACATAGCATTGAAAGGGTTTATGTTTTCTTCTATGGGATTTAATCCTGACATTCTCATCGTGCAAGGTCTCTATACAACGCTCCTTTGCAACTGGTGGCGCATCATGGAACAACTGCACGGACAATGGCACGACTCGACCTGGAGCAACAAAAACGTTGTTGAGAATTTCTACAGGGCGTCCCCTTCAACTTTTTGAACCCTGCGAGAATAATTTTAACAGCGGCCAACGCGGCTTCGGGCGTTTCACAAGATGAAGATATCCTCGCTATGGTTCGGAACGGTGACGGTCGACGCTCCCTAAATCGGCACGATTTTGGTAAAAAAGCATATAATGTCTTGGTCTTCTAGGTAAAGGGCGCCACCAAAGAAATATTGAGTTACTGGAGAAGCAATGTGCTGTTGAGCAGCTTACGTTTTGACTGAAAACTTTGGTTGTGGATTGTTCTCGCAACTAACACACACTGAATGATTTTAAGAATCCACAAATCCGCAGTGCAGAAGCTCACGCTGACGATAAGAGGCGGCTGTCACTGACACTTCTTCTAGAGCTTGCACAGATCATATCCCACTCTTACTCCGTCCGAAAGTTATCATCGCCAAAATCATGTAATGACAGCTGCTAACGTATCTCATAGAAAGTGGAATAGTATTATTTCTTCTGACTTGGGGGCTGTGGCATACTCTAAAAAGGGACTTCACTCAGCCAAAAAACCCCTATACAAATCTCAGAAAGATCCCCTATCAGGAGAACGGACATATTTATTAGAGAAGCCTGCAGGTGATTATATTCAAATTCGGCCCCAACTAAGATACCTGCCCCCATCCATAAAATGGATCCTGTACTCATTCAGCTGACTGTACGCAAGCCTGGACCGGAACAACACACCGATTCTCCATCACACGCTACCATAACATAATCCTCGAGTTCAATATCCTCGAATACTGTGGAATCCTCCACACCTGGACCGAGCTCTGAGAAGTCCGAATAAACTTCACGACACAAGTCTGGTACCACATTTAGGCAAGCATCGCAGTCGTCGTCGGTGAAGTAGAAGACGTCAAGGCATCTGTACAACCGACGGCTGGCCTCTTCATTGATTCTTCTACTGACGTACAGCATGGCCGTCTCGCCCTGATGCCATTGGAGTCGTTGGTACTGGTCTAAGGTAGCGTGTGGGAGGAGCATGTTGTAGATAGCTTCACGTAACCCAATGGGCAAGCTGAAGAAGGGACTCTGGGTTTTGACCATTTCGAACGACTCCGGGAAGGAAGGAAGCCAGATGGTAATCTAGAGTGTCTTCCGAGGATTGGGAAAAGGAGAAAAGAGTTCGTAGCTCGAATTCTAGATTTCTGCCTTTTGAAAGGATGGAGAATTGGTAGATGTCGAACAGCTCAGGAAGGAAGCTCCAATGCGTCCACATCTTATTAGGCACGCCATTATCAAAGATTCAGAGAACACGTTGTGTGATGTCTGAGTAGGCAGGCAACCTTAAGAAGTTTAGGCAATCATATCGTGCGGCAGCCGAAGTCGTCATTCACGGTGTATACCAAAGTCTTTGGTAAACCGGCTCTATGAAGTCAAGACTAATGTACAAAGTAAGCACCTCTGTTTGATGCTTTCGTACGAGTAGATACCTTTTTGGCAAGCCCCGGAAAAGAACGGCCTGTCGTCTCAGCCAGCCGGCGGATTCCGCTTTGGCTGATTATCTAAATATATCTTCAATGCGTGGACTCAAGTCAGTCGTACAAATTTCAAATTATCTATTCTGAATTCCGGGACGAACCTAAATTGGATCCATCAGCCGTTGGCGAAGCGTTGCGTGAGGAGCCGCGATGTCCTTCGTCCGAGATTCTAGGTGACCGTCGCCATGCCCCATGTTGAAAACGAGGGGAGCAATAATGTTCGACAAAGTGATTCTCGAGACGATCAAGGATTTCGAAGGATCATCCGAAATTTCACCCCTTCGTAAGCGTAGCTGGCATGCTGAACTGACTGAAAGTGGCGCTGATGATGCTAATAGGTGGTTCTCGGTCACAATGGGCACTGGCATCGTCTCAATTTTGCTTCACAATTTACCCTACAATGCCAAATGGCTGTACTGGATCTCTGTCGTTGTTTTCGTCGTTAACGTAGCTCTCTTCGTCATCTTCACTTGCATATCTGTTATAAGATATACGATGTACCCCGAAATTTGGGGTGCTATGATTCGGCATCCGACGCAGTCTTTATTTCTGAACCTTCCCTATGGGCTTTGCAACTATCGTCAACATGGTGGTCTTTGTCTGTGCCATATCTTGGGGACCGCAGACCATAACCTTGGCGTGGACTATGTGGTGGATTGATGTAGTTGTCTCAACTGCTATATGCTTCTACCTGCCGTTTGTAATGTTTGTAAACATATTTCGATCTAAATCTCTCCTTCCTATATACCTCCTTATCATTGATTTCGGAATTTGACATGTATTCTAATGGCATGCGCCTCCACGCGCAAGCCCCACTGTCTGACCATGACGGCTGCGTGGCTATTACCTATCGTGCCAACTATCGTGGCCGCAGCTTCAGGGGGTATCGTTGCAGAAGTGTTGCCGAACCGTCGAAATGCCCTATGGACCGTTGTCATCAGCTACATCTTGTGGGGCACTGGTGTGCCTCTTGCTATGGCTACTCTTGTTATCTATTTCGAGCGGTTGACCTTGTACAAATTGCCACCTCGAGCAGTTATCGTATCCTGTTTCCTTCCACTCGGCCCACTCGGTCAAGGTGCCTTCGCCATTATGCAATTGGGCAAGGTGAGTATGCAGCTGCTATCGAGAACAGGGACACTCGCTCCCTTAGCAGGGCAGATTCTATATGTTGTCGGATTTTTCGTCGCTTTGATCATGTAGGGATTTGGACTTGTATGGTTCTTCTTCGCCATCGCGTCCATTAGCCACTCCAAATCCCCTTTGAACATGGGGTGGTGAGGTTTCACTTTCGCAATCGATGAATTCACGGTTGCGACAACCACATTAGGTAAGTAAAGAGATGGCCCTCAAGATTCTTTGATATTCTCGGAACGGTACGTGGGCAGCAGAGCTTGTAGCGAAGCAACCGTGTTCCCAAAGCTAATGCCTCGATTTACTAGGTTTTTTCAATTTGTGTGCTCGTTCTATGGTCCGTTGTAACCATTGGTACCCTCAAAAAGTCGTTGAGTGAAGAGTTGTTCTTTGCATCATGTCTGCAGAATATCAGAAAGAAGGAGCAGAAAGCGTTACAGAAAGAAGATAAGCATATCTGATAGATAGCATTATCAATGGCAGCTATGTACATATGAGCTATCTCTATCACTATTCTTACATGAAGTATTATTTGATTTGATTTGATTTGATTTGAATTCATACATTCTTGTGACATCGGTTTAGACTCGATTCATGAGGGAAACTATGCTATGTGTATCGAACGAACAAAATCCTCTGGGGGAGAAAATCGCTCGTCGACTACACAACGACTTCACGTCGTCGAAACAATAAAACTGACACTGTGTTATCAATAATGAATCTATAGCTTCTATTCAGCGCGTGACGCTCAAGTAAACTCTTACGAGTGTCTGTGCTGTTTGTTGTAACGCATCGTCTTTGCTCTGCTCTTCATTGATGATATTCTATACAACGATGTTTCGATTCGATTCTCGATTCGAAGACGAAAGACGTTTCTTTGCATTCGTGATGCTCGTGATTGTAACGTAGAACTGCGTTCTCTTGCTCAATGATTGTCATTCATTGAGCAGAGAAATGTGTGATGAAAGAGAGACGCGCACGATGAGAAGATAGAGTGTGATTGTACTGAATAATTCTTTTCTTCTCTTGATTTGACTTGTGTCACGTAGACGTTGAATAGATTGTTAGTATAAACGTGCGGTCGCAATCATTCGATGCTTAGCTGATCGATAGTAAAGATGCGTTCTGATCGCTCTCATGTGCTCTCGATTTTTCACGTAGATAGATGTATGACTTGACGTCAAGTAAAGAAGGTGAGCTCAAGCTCTCTCAATATATCAGCGTGATCGACGAGTCACTACTTCTTCGAGCACATGTAGTCACAAACTCAAGACTCATCATCTGATTCATCTATTCTATCTGATATCTTTTCATCAATTACTCGACAGCACTGTCGATGTGATGAAGACGTTTCAATATCGACGCAGTCGACGAGTCGCAAATTCTTCGATCACTTGTAGTCACGACTTTCAGACTCTTCACCTGAATCGACTATTCTACTAGTAGTATCTTTCTCTCTCTTACTGACATCGACATGTCATTAATTCTCTTCGTAGATCGATTGTGACTGTTAGAGAGAGATGTTGTCGCATGGGTGAAAACTCTGCACGATGACTTTCCTGATCACGCAACGTTCTAACATCGTTTGAACTGCGTCGGATTGAGATCTCTTGACTCTTCTGACTTCTATTCGGAACAGAATAGAATCAAAAGGTTCGTAGCCGGCATCACGTACAGGTGAATCTCGTTGTCAGCCCATGAAGTATTATTTTGATAGAAGTTACCGAAGCACAGAAAACCCGAGTATGAGCATAATGGGAGAGGAAAAAATACCACTCAATCTACGGCACGTTTTTCTCCCTCGAGTCCTGTGATTTAACAACATTCAATTTCCTGTGATTCATATCAACATTCTTAATGGATTATGTATACTGCTAACCCTAACCCTGAAAATACTGGCGCTCGGTGTTTCGGTCGGAAAAGTACCGAGTACAGACAAGGATGATTGTCCATAACTGCCAGCCGCTTCATCGTACATCTTCTTGCGCTGGTCTAAGATGTCAGGCTCGTCGCCTGGGGCTCATCACATCGGTGAAGCTAATGCTTCTTCCTCTGGACAATACCACCTTGCTACAAACGACGAGGATGGCGACGACGCAGCTGGGCATCAGAACCTCGATAGTACGTTACTAGACGATGATCCTCTGGGGGATCTCTCGCAGGCGCAGTTGGTCCTTCCATAGCTCTCCGCGCTTTGCTCAATACTTATAGAGTCTAGGATAAGCTTCAAAACAAAACGTAAACTTCCATCCGGCTTGTCTTTACCAACAATCCCTTCTCGGAACTCCCCTGTTGGGACGCAGAACTACCCCAGCTTGCCGCTTCCCACTGCACGAAGCCGCAGACTGCGTGAGCAGTCCTCGAACAACAATTCAGACATTTCTTTGCCGAGGGGCAATGGCTTTGCAGCCGAAGGAACTCCGTTGAACGACGCCAAAGATGGCGGTCAGCTGGACTGGTATCTGGAGGGACCCGGCCGTAGAGTTGGCTATGATGATCTTACCGCTATCGACTGGATCTTCGAGTACACCAAAGAACGTCAGCGTCTACGCCTAC